>Ga0209279_10001204_pt1 | contig 14250 bp, 16 predicted proteins | sample CoawatmetaG00DNA_3_FD_187508 | JGI IMG/M metagenome (GOLD analysis project Ga0209279, IMG submission 187508) | Marine microbial communities from the West Antarctic Peninsula - Coastal water metaG006-DNA (SPAdes) (version 2) | ecosystem: Environmental > Aquatic > Marine > Coastal ... | reverse complement strand
GCTATTCCAGTATCTAAATTTTTTACTTCAGCTCTTGCCTTTGTTGAATATAAGGGAAAGTAATATGTTTGAGTAGTACTGTACCGGCGATCTATTCCAAGAACTGTATATGGTTCACCGGAAAGAGTAGCTACTGATGTTCCATTCAATAAAATTTTATTGTTTACAAAAGATAATGTAGTCGATGTTTCTTGTGTAAGAACCTCTGGTATTTCTGTTGTTGCATCTTCAGTTGAAAGTCTACCACCTACAACAGAAACAAAAGCTCTAGCAGAATTAACACTAGTATCACTAACAGTAGGTGTAAATTTTATTCCATCACCAACATTATATTGTTTACCAGAATTATCAATATGAATATCACTTACTGATCCCGACGATATTTCACTAACTTTTGCAGTAGCCTGACCATTTCCAATTTCTGGGTCTAAGGTTACTGAATCGCCTGAACTGTATAGGATACCACCAAAATCTCCAGCAGATACTGTCAATACAATATTCTGAATAGTAAATTTCATAGTAGTATCTTTTGATGTAGCTACTCCTGTTATAACTTCAGAATTTGTAAACCCACTACCTTGAACGCTGTCTTTCCTAAGAGTAAACTCCACAACGGAGTCTGTTCCTTGATTAAATTGAGATACTCCAATAACTTGGGCTGTTGTTCCAGAAGAAGCACCAGTAATAATTTGTCCTGCCATATCAGCTGGAACTGCGCCTTCAGAATCAGAAGTACATCTAATAGCCAGAGGGTTAGACCAGTTACCATCACTTAACCTCATCATATATTTTGCTGGGTATGTGATGATTGCTTCTTCACCAAGGAATACCCTAAAGAAAAGTTTATGTCCTTCTGAAGTTCCTTTTGCTGCGTACATGTCTCTAATCTGTTTAATCAGATTTCGTTTAGACACTCCACTTGCAAGAGAAACAGGAATTGATTCCATGAAGGAATCTTTGAATGATGTAAGAAAACGATCAACAGTATTATCAGGGTTAGCATACTCTAACAACTGTTGAATATTTTGTACAGGGTTTGCACGATATTTTTTTAGAGTTGATACAGCACTACTTGTATTACCTGTAATAGTTTCGCCTTCAATGAACCTCTGGTTTGCAGTTATGAACAGCTGTTCATTATCATCTACCAAAATTTTAGCAGTAGCCTTACTTGTCGTTCCAGTAATTGTTTCCCCGATAATAAATTTACCAGTTGTTCCACTACCACTTTCAAAGACAATCCTATCTGCACCATTAGAGCCTGATATGTCAGTAGAATCTAAGACCAAAAAACTTGGCGTCAATGTTTCTAATAGAACTTGATCAATCGTTCCATCAATAGTTATCTGGGCAGACTCAAGAAATTTATAATACTGTTTTAAAAATTCAACAAATATAGGATGGTCTGCTTGAATATAATCAGGAACTTGGCCATCTATAAGCGGTGAAATTTTTGTTGGTAATGCACTATCGAAAGGGGCCATCGGTTTAGTAGCTCGTTCCTGTTGCGTCTACTGAAGCTGGAGAAGCGGTGAATACAGCTGCACCACCTTCATCTCCTACAGCAATAGTATCGACTGCACCTGTTACTTTGGTGTTGATTGTATCAATCTCTAATATTTGATTTCTTAGGGCAACAATATCATTTGACCTTGGAATAACAGTAACACGAATACGAGTAGAAACAGCTCCATTAATATTAGAAATACTAGTTATGACTAGATTAGAAATAGCAATGGCACCAGTAGCATAGTTAATCTTTCCTGCTGCCGCATTGGTGTAATTTCTAGTTGCACCCGTCAAGTAATATGTTCTAAGATTTCCACTACCATCATCATCAAAGAATTGTTCTTCTGTAGGATGACTTCCAGATACATAAAATCCTGTTGAGGTAAGTATACCACCAGCAGCTGAATTGTGGCCAGTATGAGGATTATATAACGCATTGTTAATATAAAGATTATATGCCTTTGTTTCTGTTAATTGGGGAGTAAAGTATTGAGCAAGTCTAGGAACAACGGAACTACTTGTAATTGAAGTGTCAGTATTATCAATCGCTCTCAATAATTTAGAGTGTCTCAGCACTGCATCAAATTTAACTAACTCAGTTGAGTTAAAATTCGTGATAGTAGCAACTACTTCATTGACCAACGTATCTTTTGTTTTGACAGTTGTTGTAGAGTCATACTTAAACTCACATGTCAATAAAATATAAAGAAAATCTGGATCAACTATTACAGGACTTATTGATGCAACAGTAAATTTTCCAAGAGAAGATACTAAGCTAGTTTTCTCAGATGCAGTTAAGTTAGTTCCAAGATTATTTCTTACAGAAATAAACACCTTACCATATTCCGCTGTTGCAACAACTCCAAGACTAGGATCAAATGAACCGTTCTCTCCACCAAACACTTGGACAGCTGTAGCATTAGGATATAATTTTTGTACAAATACCTTATAGTCATTTGTTGTAACACACCGACCTTGAGATGCATAGTCTAAGGGAGCAGATAATTTTATAGACTGAATACTCTCAGCTGCAGCACCACCACTTGCGGGCGCAACAGTTGTTGTTGTGACATTAAAGACTGTGTTGATTGCACCAGAATTTGTAAATGCAATTGCACCATTTGCTTCTGCTACATTTGATACGACATATTTTAGTACAACAAGATTTCCGTCATTAAGTTTTTTGCTAACAACCCCATCACCAAAATATATCTCAAACTGGCCGTTCTCAATCTCTTGTAAAAAATATACTGCACTTTCACCAGTAAGTTGAGTTATGTCTGTGGCTTTAGTATAAGTAAGTGTGGTTGAATCTGATACAGAGTTTTGAATTTGAACTGTAAGAGTATCTGTATCTGCCTTATTAGAGTTCAATAAAAATCTTTGATTAACATTTGCACTATCAACTGTATATCTACCAGTGATGTACGTTCCCTCATAAATTGGAATCTTCTCAAACAAAATACCTGATCCTGTTTGAGATGAACTAAAATCTGAAACAGTTACAAACTGATATTGAACGTTATCGATTGTAGTAGTAAAAACTTGGCCAGCATTCATTGTTGCTGTACCTAAAGTAATATCGTTTAGGGTAACATTAACTTCGGCTCTTGACGATCTAACTGAACGTGTCTCATAACCCAGAGTCTTTGCATGTGATACCACACTAGACCTTAACGCTGCACTATCAATGAACATTTCATTTGCAAGCATGTTCGCATGAAATCCAAGGTAGTGTGTGTTGTATGAAAGCACATCAAGCAATGCATTAATTCCAGAACCTTCGAAGTCATAGTCAAGAAATTGGTCTTGGTTTTTGAGATAAGTCTTTAGGTTAGTTTTGACTGTATCAAAGTCTAGACCCGATATCTCTAATTTTTGGTTGTTGGCCATTACTACAATACCTCCAATAGCACGTTGATTTCAACAAGGTCAGTTGGAGCATTAAAAATTGTAAATCTTATAGTCATTTCATATGCGTTACGATCTAAGTCAGGTTTAACTTTAACATCAACATTATTAGCTCTAGGTTCATAACTTGCAATTACATCTCTACATGCTTGAGACAATGCAATGGAAGTTAGTGGACTTGCATTCTCAAACAACAGCCCTCTAATACCACACCCTATCTCTGGGTGAAAAGGTTTTTCATAAAAATTTGTTAAAACTAAATTACGAACTGATCTTTTTACAGCAGTCACATTGGTAAGAATATTAATATCCTTATCCCTTGACCTTTTTGTAAAAAACAAATCCAAGTCTCTATATTTCTGAACAAAAAATAAAGAATCATTTGTTGATTCAGAATCATCTAAAGAAGAGAGGTCTTTGAAGTTTGCTGTTTTTTCTACTGTCGCCATTATTACTCCAAGATAGTTTTTATTATTTATAAGACATTCATGGCCCGGCAAAGGTATTTGCTGAACCAGTTGCAACTACTGTACAACCAGATACACCATCACCAATTCTACCACACCCTTTACCATTTATAAACACTGTTGTTGAACCTGTAGTGATTGGTGCTTGATGAACTGGACATGGAACAGCAATAGGTATTAAATGAGGATGGTTGTTATCACCTTGTCTACTAATCCCCGTTCCATTAACAAAAACGTTAGGCGACTTATCTAATCTAGATGGGGTAGAACAATGAACTACATCATCATCCACCATGTCTCCTCTACAAATTGCAGGCATATCCCTCTCCTCAACTACTTGCGTTATTTAATCTTTCTCTGGCTATTAGAAGTTTTAGACGATGTGGCCAAAGTCCTAATTCTCTATGTTCTGCATCACTATGACCATCTCCATCCACATGTGGCTCTCCAATTGGAGTATGATGATGATCAGCAGTTTGAGAATCACTTGCTGTCTCCAACATAAGATGGTTCTCTAATCCAGCTACAAAATCCTCTGGAACCATCTTACCCAACGCATCTATCGCTGCAGCTTCGTATAACAATTGATCACCATCCTCTAGTAATAATTTTTCTTTAGCAGGAACACTATGAGAAGTTCCTTCAGTATCAATCACAGTATTGTTAGTCTCTAACATTACTCCTTGAACAGCTGCGGAATTGAGTGTTCCTGTTTCCAAAAATATCTCATTAGAAGCAACCAATGTCCCTAAGTCTGGTTTGAAACTGATAACATGTTTCAATGTAGCCAAATCAATTGCATCATAATCAGTATACACTACCGTTACGTTTGAAGAATTTATAACAGTAAATGCGTGTGCCATTATGGGTTCAAGTTAATGTTTGGTCCACCAGTGATTGTAATATCACCACCAGAAGTATGAGTCCACGTTGAGCCTGTAGTTCCCGCCCATGTCGTACCAATTGTGTAATTCCAAGAAGTTCCAGTTGTTAGATTAGTGGATAGGCCTGTAGACTTAGTATCTGTTCCAGTTATGGTTGTTGATCGGGCATGTGTTGTATCAGTTCCATAAGTCTCTGTCACATTACGTAATACCGTATCGTTAGTGCTACCTGTAACAAGCCTTGTATGAAAGTGTTTGTCTTTGGTTGTTCCATATGTCTCAATAACATTTGTCTCCACTGTCTGTTCTCGTTCTCCTTTAATGAGTGATATATGATTACCACCAATTGTTTCATGAGCATTACCACCAATTGTTTCATACTTGTTGCCGTCAACCTGTATGTTCCAATCACCCTTGATGTAGGTCTTACAATTAGACTCGATAGTCAGATTTACATCACCCTTGATATTTACAAAGTTAGTTCCCGCAATAATCTCATAGTTATTTCCAACTACCCTAGTGTGTTTGGTTCCATCAGCGTCAACCTCATAAAAGGTTCCCGCCGTGTGATACTCATGGATACGTTCTGAGCCAGGCGTGTCATCGTATTCCTTAATATGTCCGCTTTCTGACTCAAAGACATGGTTGTATGGATACTTCGCTCCGTATCGTGGACGGCCGTTTTTATTAACGTCAGATGTACGAGGTTCATTCCACTTCTCATTTGTAAGGGTGGGATCATCCTTATTCATTAGTGGATTAATTTTATCTTGGGTGGAACTAGAGTCAACGGTTTGAGGCGCACCAGCAGCAGGAATAGGGTGAGATGCTTGATCTTGTATATCACCATTTTCGTTGATGAAACTAGGGCGACTTGCAGAGTTGGGGCCAGTTGACTTACCAGCCATCGTAGAATACTTACCCGCATTATCAAGAAATGCATCATCTTTTTTTACTTTGTTTCCATAGATATCAATGCCAGAATTTCTTGCTGTCTTATCACTATAACGTGGATCATCTTCTCTAGCCACTTGATCAGAGTGAGGGATCATAACATATGAAGTATATGCAGTATCCTTTGCGGATAATACTCCATGACCACTTCCCCTTGCAAGGCGATTGGTATCAGATTCACCAAAACTATGACCAGAGGCTCTAGAGAATACTCCGTCCTTATCATCCTTACCGTTAACAAACCCGCCTAATGGATATGGACCATAAGACTCATTCCCATAATTAGGGCGAGTTGTTTTGGTAACAGAACCTTCAATCTTTCCACCAATATCTTTTTTTCTGTCATTGGGATTGTGTGTTAGTTTTGATTCCGCCCCATCTTCATCTTGTGATGAATACGGCATGGCGTAGTCTTTACCACCATTGATATTTCTTTGAGTTGAGTTCTTATGTCGAGGATCACCAAACCCCTTAGAATAAGTTTCCTCACGGCCGCCAGAAGTTTCAGGCATGCCAGGAAGTGTTCCTATAATAATAGGTTGTTGTTTTTCCCCAACATCTCTCCAGAAACCACAGACCCAAGAGCCTTCTATAAGAAATGAAGGAGTCTTTCCCATACCATGCATGGCTGGGTCTGTCGTTGGGTGCATAACATGAGCCCACGGCAAAGAGCTAGTTGGAATCGCAGAAAGATCGTCCGTATGGTATCCCAAACAGCGAACTCTAACTCTTCCTAACTCTAACGGATCATTTCTATCTTCAACTACACCAATGAACCAGATAAATCCATCTTGTCCCATGTAGTTTTTCAAGCCAGCCATAAATATCTCCCATGTTATAGGAGTATTTAGTCAGATATATTAATGAATATCGGGGTCACGGCCCATCTTGCGAAACTCTGGCGGAATAAATTCGTATTCCTGTATCTCAAGTTTCAACTCACCTACATCTTCAAGGTTAGTTAGGATAGACCATGCATCATCGTAGCTCAAGTGTTCTTCGATGGTCTTTATGATTTTATATTTTTTCATAGGATTTATTTAGGGTTCAAAGCCTTTTAGAATTGATTTTATTAACCTAATTCACGGTCTTCTATTGTTTTGATGTGTGAAAAGGGGTTTATTGAAAGGTTTCCCGCCACAACAATACGATCTTTACCCGAATGTTCAGGCACAGAATGGTTAACCCAGCCAGGAAACAAAACCATCAAGCTTGTCTTCGGAAGTATCCGCTGGATTGTTCCGTTAGGTTGTATGCACCTATCAAACATAAGAGGAGCAGAACTATCTGGACACTTTACATAGTAAACGAAACTCCAAAGATGCGGCCAGTGGTTGTGCATGATGGTACGATCTCCCTCACGATAGATTGCTCCCCAACAATCATAAGCCATCATATCCACTTGGTGTGGATTATTCTTTGCAGCCAAATCTATTGCTCGATTACACACCCATTGAAATTCCTGACTACTATCTTGCATGAACCAATCGGTCATGTGAGCTTTCACATTGGTTTTTCTTTGTTGCTTATCACCATACTCTAAGATTTGTCGTTCAAGATTCTCATTCACTGTTAATTTTTGATAATCTTCAATTAACTTACTAGCTATTTCACTCAGATCAAGAGTAATGATTGGAAACTTTTCAGAGAATTGATGCGACAGACTTGATCGATCAAACACTGCTGTCGGTTCAAGTGTTTTAGCTAGTGCGGCCAACATGCTCATATTGTTCTAATGCTCTCTTATAAATTTCAGTTTTAATACCAATAACCTTTTCCAAACGTTTGATACGATTACGAACGCTCTTAGGAATACCACGCATACCACCATTCTTATTTGAGAATGATTTCCGCATTTTATCCAAGTCATCAGTTAAAACTGATAGGGGTTTCTTATGAAGTTTAATTTCTTTTGGTGGTGTGTCGAATGGAATAGCCATCTCTGCATTTGTATCAGGAGATTTAATCACAGAAGGTAATTCTGTTGGCGGCAACTTCGCCTGCTTTTCAATCTTATCCACAATGGCTACAGCCTCCGGCACATATTCAGTTGCCTCATAACTTAAAGATACAGCTTCATCATCATCATTCATGACATAGCCATCTTCAATCGCTTTAGCAACGACCTTCTCTTGTTCTTTACTTAGTGTCTTAACTTTCATTTAAAATATCTCCTAATAGGATAAAGTCATTGAAAATATCGCCCCTAACTTCAAGGAATACGGACTCTATATCCTTCTCCTTGACAGGACGATAGCTCTTAGTCTTCTTAGACCAATACTTAGGAACCTCATCCCACTTCATATCATCAAACTTATCAGAGTCAAGAGTTACAACTTTACCAGACCTAACATCTCCATACTCATCTTTAAAACTTACTGTCGAACCAATCATTTGGGCAATTTCTCCTCTGGATAGTGCCACCACCCTGTAGTCATATATTTCGTTGCACTGTGTACAGGATTTCCACGGTGCTGAAACGTCCATCCGGCAGGGAACATACATCCAAGTCCCTTTCTAGGCCGAACTCTCATCTTCTCATATAAGAACTCTGTCTCTCCTTCATCAATTTCTATATCATTTAGGTAGAACGACCACACAAAACATCGATCCATGTTCTCCCAATTACAAACTTCGCTGTGCCAGTTGTGAAACCCACCACCAAACGGTGGAGTTGCTTGAATTTTAATGTCAGGCGAGACAAGCTTCTTAGTGCCACGATACGCAAACGGAAATTCTGTAATATATCGGTGCATAAGATCGTATTTACATTTCTGAACTCTAGTGTATAGGTCACTATGCCCCTCAAACGTTAACCATTTCTGTTTATCCTTACGAGTCAGGCGATCAGCCTCTACGGTTTTAACGTTTTCCACCTTGTCGAACCATGCAATCATTTCATCACATAGATCACTAGACATAGCTTCAGAATATGATCTTATAAAATTACTCATAATGTGTGATCAACTGCTTTCCTAAACATACTGATACTTCCTTGCTTAAACTTGTGAGGTTCTATAATATCCATACGATACGACACATTGGGAAGTTCATTTAAGATTCTAAGGTTATTATTAGGTTCTCCACGGAAATATGTGAAGTGAAATAGGGCATACTCCTTGACCATACTCCAATATTCATCCTTAAAAAATTGATACTCCTTTGGACCACCACAATCAAACCACACTAGGTCATACGGGCCTTGCTTCATTACATCATTCATAACAGATGAGGTGCTGAAGTCACCTTCAATGAAGTCAACCAAAGGTTCATCCTCTAACATCGACCTTCTTTCCTTGGCACGATCATCACTATCCTCTAGACTTTGATCATCAACCACTACAAACTTAGGATTATAAGGCTTATTCAAATACTCTTCATCACAATTGGAGTCCCATAGAAGATTGTTACCATTATTTCTCAGAGCCTCAAGAAGGAATGGAGTAGTGTACCCCATTCCAATCTCAAGAATACGCTCAGGACGAACAAGTTCACATAAACTTTTAAGGAAAGGCCCAACTTTCTCTGTACCATAACCAGGCACATACCACTCTTCATGTTCCATACTAAAGAATCTCTGATGTATAACTTACGAGGGGATTGCCACGGGTTGAGTTAACAGAAAAATTCTCTGTCGTTGTTTTAACGTTAATGCGTCGAATTGTCTCTGGCGTGTTTGAGGTCAAACCACAAACATCCTCGAAATACTCAATCGTTACTTTCTTCAACAACTTCTTCTCCATTGCCATAATCCTTTACTCCATATTTAAATTCAGTTTCAGCCGCAATATCCAGCTGGTGCATAACGTCCTCAGTAAAATAAGTCTCAGGATCATTATTTATTGTCTTACCAAAGGTTTTAGTTCCATCAGGAAGTTCAATTCTAGTAGATACACTCTTAAAGATGTTATACTTCAAAGCCAGTTCCAACAAGCCATAGTATTTGTCAAGACCCATATCATAAGTAAGGCGAACATCCACCATCTTATTCTCTTTCGTCAGGCGAGACTTGTGGTTTTTACAGTGAATGATATTACCGATAACCTCAGTACCATCTTTCTCTTTCTTCTTACTCAGGTAGATGATACTACTTGCAGCATACTTCAACCCTGATCCACCACCCATTTCTTTCGTCGAAAATAGACCCATACTCTCGTAAGTATGGTTCGTTACCACCATTGGAACTTTCGCTCGGCCAGATTTAAGGGTCAGAACTCTAAAAGCAGCCTTTAATACCTGAGCCCTCGTCATATCTCTTGTCTCTTTACCATCTGTGGTATCTTCGACTTCCTTCGTGGTACTCAACATACCTAAAGAGTCTAAGCAGACCATCATGGGACGGCGTTCAGACTCAGGTACATCAAGATACGAGTCAAGTACTCGAATAGCCTGTGTGCGAAACTCTTGAACCGTTGTTACAGGCATCATCACCATACGTTTCGGATCAATGCCCCTGTCAGTCACCATATTCTTAGTAATAGCACTTTCACTCTCGAAATAAATAACTCCTGCATTCGGATCAGCATCAAGGAAGTTCTTAACCATACCCATAAGGAAGAATGTTTTACCCGTAGCACTCTCACCAGCTAAAGCCGTGATCTTGTTGCTGGGTAATCCCCCGTAGATGCTTCCAGATAAAAGAGCATTGAAGATATACGAACCTGTGTCAATAAACCCTTCAACGTCACCCGCCTCTACACCGTCAGCAACGATGGAGCCGTACTCATTCATCCCTGCCACCTTCTTTAAAAAATCATTCATTCATAGTTCCTTTTCTGTAATATTATATAGAGTGTAACACATGTACCCAGTTAAGTCAAGTACTTTCTTTAACTTTTTGGGGGTGCCCCTTTTAGATATAGTGTAGATATGAACCAACAATATACTTCGGAGTCTTTATCGGAGGCATACCAGCATGAGGGTGTGTCCATAGAGGAGGAAAGGCTAATACACTGCCCTTCTTACATGGGGATACAACTTTAAAGTCCTCTGCATTTGGCCAAACAACTGTCTGTCCTGCCTCATTGTCAGTTAAGTAGAGAAAGAATACAAGAAACCTCTTTGCATTTGCGTAATCATTCACATCTACGTGAGTACGAAACTCATCTACGCCATCAGGCATATACCTCTTGATCCTTGGAGATTCAAATCCATGTTTATCTGGCCACATAGGGGAAATGTCTTCCTTATAGTTTGCGACACAGGGAAAGAGTAGGTTAAGCAACTCACCCATCTCAGCAGACCAAGACTTCATGTTCTTACCCATGTCTATCTGAGTAAAATCATATGAACTAGAACTCTCTCTCTGCCATTGCTCTGAACTGGCTTCGAACTTATTCACCAGATCATCACAGAAGTCAGGGGGTACTACATCATCGTATATCCTCACGTACTCATCGATCATTTCATTATTCCTTTCATAGCAGAAAATATCTTTTAGACACCTTATTGCATTTATAGTTTAGCATTGCCTCTCACCTTTTAAGGGCCCTGTTTTAGAAAAGAGCCCCCCTTTAAGGCCCCCCCTAAAAAAGAGAGAGTGTCAGTCCACTTAGCTATTCAGCAATATACGTAAGACCATTCGTGACACTCTCCAAGTTTATTTGTTAAGCAGAGAATGACACCTCATCAGGCACATAATCTTCAGATATCTCAATCTCATACTCTGCATTATTGCTTACACCCCACAGAGTGCCATCCTCATCCATCTCTATGACATAAGAGATACCGTTATCTGTGATCATGTCACCATTTTTAAGCTTATTCATATTCATTAAACCTTTCGTGGAAGAGACTAGCAGTGCCATATGACCTAACAGGCGAACCCTGTTCCAGAAGTCTCTCTCCATTATCTTTATAGTACCACACTAATACACCTTTGTCAAGCACTAAATTCAATTATTATCCATTCATTTCTCTGGCGTGGCAGTGAGCTACCCTTCTTCATGTGTATCTTAACTCCTTATAGCTATTCTTTAACCATCCAACAAGCAGATTATAACAGGTTGTCAAGGGTATGTCAAGTCCTTTCTGCACTTATTCTGCATTTATTTCTGATAATCTCTGAGTATGTGTGGTTATTGTGCTGAGAGTCTGTGGATTTTAACTACATCTCTGGCATGTTTATTTTAACCTTTTTAATGAATCACCTATTATTGGGTATTCATGGGACACTATGGGATATAGTTCCGCATAACTTGATATATATGAATCCTAAATAGTCTTGACATCATCTTATGCATGGAGTATACTAGTAATATGAAAAGTTTCAAGCAAATACTGACTGAGGATAAGGGTGGCAAGAACCTTCACCTTGAGCATCTAGAGGATGAAATCCTTAACTATGGTGTAGATGGTGGCAGGGCTGCTATTAACTTCCTTCGTTCTCTACGTGACATGATGGCTGGTTCATCTCGTAGTAGTGTTAACATGACTGTGAAGTGGGATGGCGCACCGGCGATCTTTGCTGGTATTGATCCTTCTGATGATACGTTCTTTGTTGCAAAAAAGAGTGTGTTCAATGTAAGTCCTAAGCTGTATAAGACGAATGATGAAATTGATGATGATCTATCCGGCGCATTGCAAAGTAAATTCAAGGTTGCATTATCAGAGTTATCTAAATTAGGTATCACGGGTGTATTACAAGGCGATTTGATGTTCACTGATGATGTGGATACTACGAATATTGATGGTACTTCATACTATACATTTCAACCCAATACGATTGTCTATGCCGTACCCGTGGATAGTGATTTTGGTAAAAAGATTAACACTGCGAAGATTGGTATCGTCTGGCATACAACGTACACAGGCGCCGCTCTACAGGACATGAAAGCCACGTTTGGTGCGAATATTTCTGGATTGAGTAAACCTTCTAGTGTGTGGATGGATGATGCCACTTATAAGGATACCAGTGGAACCAGCACCTTTACTGAGTCAGAGACTACTGCATTGACTACAATTCTATCTAACACGGGCAGGACATTTAAAAAGATTAATGCGAATGGGTTACGTAAGTTTCTTTCATTGCAAAATGGTATGACAGGCTCTATTGCTGGTGCATCGTTGAAGACTTATAATAATAGTAAGGTTCGTGCTGGTGAGAAGATTAAGAATGCGATGGCTCATTCTAAGGGATATGAAGCATGGGTGTATGACTCGATACAGAAACAGATTGACAAAGCAAAATCTCCAGCTGGTAAGAAGAAATACACAGACATGCAGAAGGAATATGTTCGTGAGGTACGTAAGCATACCAGTAACCTAATCAGTATCATTGAGTTTCAGAATTTGTTGGTTGATGCAAAGTCTATGATTGTGAACAAATTGGATAAGGTTAAGAGTATTGGTACATTCATCAAGACTGCAAATGGTTTCAAGGCGACTAATCCAGAGGGTTATGTGGCGATAGACAGAGTAAGTGGTGGTGCGGTTAAACTTGTAGATCGTATGGAATTTTCGTATAACAATTTCACTGCAATAAAAAGTTGGGATAAGTAATATGACATTACAGAAATACGTTAAACAATTACGTCCTAGAGATGAGGTTGCAGTTAATCATGTTCATAGGATTCAAGAAGCTGTTTCAAAATTACCTCAAGAAAAACAAATTGATGTTGATTCATTAGTTAGTGCTGAAGAATCAGTTGTGGCAACTCAAATGTATGAAGCTGCTGGGGTAATAGTTGGTATGAAAGGGTTAAAGTTAACTGGTGCCGACTTAAAAAAGGTTATGTCGCATGACCAGTTTAGTCCAAAAGCAAAAACTTGGATTGAAGATTTTCTTAAAGCACATCCTAATAAAGAAGCACTTGATGCTTTTTTGAATTGGGTAGTATTGATTGGTGGAGCAGTTGCAGATGTTCATAATGGAGTCTTTAAAGATTTTATTCATAAAGATGTAGATAAAGAATATAAAGGGAAAGGGAAAGCACCAACAACATTTGAAATTCCAGCTGCCGATAAAGATAATACAGCAGATGTTATTTTTATCACAAATGGTACAGGACAAGGTGTATTTAATGCTTTTAGCACAATTGCAAAATTACCAGATAAAGATCAGTCATCAAGAGTAAAAACTACTAAAAAAGGTTTAGTTACCTTGTTAGATGAAAAGGGAAAAGAAATAGTTTCTTATTACCAAATTTCCTTGAAGAAAACTTTTGTGGCTGCTAGAGTAGGTAGAGCTACTGCATTTCTGAATAAAAATTATATAGGTGGTATTAGTACTGCATCACCCACAGATGCAAGAAAATATGTTCAACAAAACCAATCATATGATTATAATCAAGGTGAGATGGTAGAGGGATTTTTTGGAGATGTATTATCTAAATTTAAAGATGTTGTATCTGGTGGATTTAAAAATTTTGTCGGTTGGGCAAAGGAAAAATATACAAAAATTGCTAAAGTATTAGTAGGATTGTCGATTAAACTTGCTAATCAAAAGATTAAGAGAAATCGTGGAATGAAGTCAATATCAAACATTTTGAATATGACGCAATTAAATGAATCTTCACTAACTTCAT
>Ga0209279_10001199_pt1 | contig 14265 bp, 19 predicted proteins | sample CoawatmetaG00DNA_3_FD_187508 | JGI IMG/M metagenome (GOLD analysis project Ga0209279, IMG submission 187508) | Marine microbial communities from the West Antarctic Peninsula - Coastal water metaG006-DNA (SPAdes) (version 2) | ecosystem: Environmental > Aquatic > Marine > Coastal ... | reverse complement strand
AACGCAAGGAACCAATGTATCCTACAGAGAAGCTAATCGATGTGGCTAATTGGATTAATGCTGACTATGTTATTATGTCAGACTATCCTGGTGAACCTGGTTTAAAGACTATCGAAGCTGCAGAGAAGATGATTCCAGAATTAAAGCGTGGTGGGTACGGTACATTCTTTTGCCCGCAGAGTAAGGTGGGTGATGTTGAAGACCTTATAGCTGGATATGAATGGGCCTTTAATCATCCGGATATTGATTACATTGCATTTAGTATCTTGAATATTCCAATTGCATTCGGTTGTGAGACAGGTAATCCGTTACAGAAGTATCTTTCTCGTTATCACTTCATGCGCATGTTGGATCAACGATACGATTTAGTAGAAATTAAAAGGACTAAAAAGTTTCACTTTCTTGGAATGACAGAAGGCCCTAATGAAATTTTATTGATGAAAGATTCGATTCGTCTTATTGATACGTGGGATAGTTCGGCCGCTGTTTGGGCTGGTTTGAATGGTATAGGTTTTGATACTTCTCCAACCGGTCTTATTGAAGGAAAATTTGAAAAAGAAGTTGACTTCAGTTATCAAACATCAGATGATATTAAAATAGAGTTGGCTAAATCTAATATGAACTATATTGATAAATTGATGCCGATGGCGTCCTGAGGATTGGAAGTTTAATGGAATATGAAGTTGGGGTGAATCAGGGTGAGTTATTTTATGACACACAAGATCCAGTTGGTTTAGCAGGTACCGTGGACGAACCTGTTGTGAGGTATCGTTATAGTGAGGATGAGTTTCTCACTGAAGTAAAAGAATATGTTGCTAGTACTTATCAAGGACATTATGTGGGTGGTGGACAATATCAGACAGTTGATATTTGGAATACATTAGGCAGCGCATCAACTACTTGTAGAGATACAGCAATTAAATATCTTATGAGATATGGAAAGAAAGGTGGTAACAATAAGAAAGACTTATTGAAAGCCATACATTATATTACATTACTCAATCATTTTTCTCAGGAGTCAAATAATGATGAAACATATCGCTAGTGATCACTCTGAGTCTGAGTTGGATATTTTTGATGCAGAGCAAGTTCAACCTAACGCAATTGATTTAAAAGTGGATAAGATTTTTCGGCTAAATAATAAGACCTTTGAAATCAGTGAGGAAGACAAAGTACATCGTGGTAGTGAACTTTTGATGCCTGATAACTCTGGTATGTGGAAGTTAGAAGTAGGAACTTATGAGATTATCATGGAAGGTAAGATCAATATTGGACCCAATGAAGCAGGGTTTGTTATTACTAGGTCAACTCTTAATAGGAATGGTTTATTTATCACTAGTGGTCTTTATGACTCTGGTTATAATGGTGTTATGGCTGGTGCTCTACATGTTACCGGCGGCCCTGCTATTATTAAAAGAGGGACGCGAGTGGGACAATTCTTACTATTCGAAGCAGAATCGCTGAATCAATATAGTGGAAGTTATGGCAGTGGGTCAGGCCATGACGCAAAATATGCAACTGGAGTTCAGCATTAATGGAAATTAAAATTGAGATTGAAGAACTACGAAAACGTAAACTATTCGTAGCAACACCTATGTATGGTGGGATGTGTGCAGGTATGTTCTGCAGGTCAACTAATGATCTGTCAGCTTTAGCCATGCATTATGGTATAGAGTTAAAATATTATTACTTGTTCAACGAGTCTTTGATCACAAGAGCAAGGAACTACTGTTGTGATGAGTTTATGCGATCAGACAGCACTCACATGCTGTTTATCGACGCTGACATCGGGTTTGAAGCGAATGACGTGATAAGCATGCTTGCTCTTATGGATGATACTACTGACGACGGTAAAGACATTATGTGTTCACCATATCCTAAGAAATGTATCGCCTGGGAGAAGATTAAAGCGGCTGTCGATCAAGGACAGGCTGATGAAGATCCTAACGCATTAGATAATTTTGTTGGTGATTATGTATTTAATCCAGTACCTGGAACTACTGAGATTTCTTTAGATGAACCGGCTGAAGTGTTAGAAGGTGGTACTGGTTTCATGATGTTCACCAAGAAGACACTACAAAAATATAAAGATGCATATTGGGATGATAATCCTGATTCTCCAGGTGGATTTAGTTATAAGCCTGATCATGTTAGGACTGAGCACTTTGATGGTTCCAGAGAAATTATGATGTACTTTCAAGCTCTCATAGATCCTGAGTCACGGCGTTATCTCTCTGAGGATTATATGTTTTGTCAGTGGGCTCGTAAGGCTGGATTGAAGATCTGGTTGTGTCCTTGGGTTAAGCTATCTCATGTAGGTAGTTTTGTCTATGGAGGTAGTCTACAAGCACTAGCAGCTATTGGAGCATCTGCAACAGCTGACAATAGTCTTCTTGGTAAGAAGAAAGGTTCTCCAATAACTGAGCTAGAGAAAAAGCAGAAGAAAGCTGATTCTGCTAGTAAGAGAATTAAAAAGAAATGACACCTGAGCCGGATCGATATTCAAATGATGTTGATTGGGATATAATAAAGGCCCTCAAGAAGCTAGGTATTGGTTTAATTAGAGACAATAGTATTGAACGGGGGCCTTTAAAAACTATTTCAGCCAGCCGATATCTTGTTGATAAAATTTTTAAATTTAATCAAACAACTGCCCATCAACAAAATATGTTCCATGCTTTGGGTAGTAAAAAATTACCTGTTGACTCCAAACAGTTTGTACCGGATACTATAGAACATTGGAGAAAGAATTCGTTGCACTCGATTGGGCGAGAAAGGCTGAAAGAAAACGAATGGATGAATTTAGATGGTACTATCGTTGACATTGATTATTTTATCAATAAACAAGGTTTTCGACACGATGGTACGGAAATGGATTATATGGATGGTCGTGAAGGCGGAGTCATGTACTTAGGTGATAGTCATACTATGGGCGTGGGAATCCCTATAGAAGATTCGTGGACATATATTGCTCATCACTTATGTAAAAAGACAAAGAATCTAAGATATATTAATATGGGTTGCCCCGGTTATGGTGTTGACTCATATTATAGGTTGCTAAAGAGATATATTGGAGACATAAAACCTAATGTTGTTGTTGTGTCATATCCATGGCAAAATTCTAGAACAGAGATGTTTAATACTCAAAAAAATTGTTGGGAGATTCAAACGATTTCAAAATCTGGTCGACAACGTCTTAAAGAGTCAAGGACATCAGTTAGCAATGTTGATTGGTTCCATACTGCGCAATCCTACATTAGGTGGTATAAGAACTTGGAAGCAATGAAGTGGTTGTGTCATGAACAAGGAACCGTTTTGTATGCGATAGAAGAAGAACATCAGCCGGCTGATGATGGCCTTCAACAAATAACTAATGAATTTGTTCATCAAATTGAAGATGATGATCTCGGCCGAGATCTTGTTCACTATGGTCGAAAGACTCATAGGCACAATGGCGAAGTATTAAATAAAATACTTAATTATATATTATAAAGGTTATACTATGAAACTCAGTGTCGAAACGATAAACATTTTGAAAAATTTCTCTTTGATCAATCCATCGATTGCATTCAAAGCTGGAAATAGTTTATCTACAATGTCCCCTCAAAAAAGCGTCATGGCTCGAGCCGACTTGGATGATTCTTTTCCATCGAATGGAGCAATTTATGACTTATCGAGGTTTTTAGGGGTCATTTCTCTTTTTGAAAATCCCGAGTATGTTTTTGGTGTTAACGCGTTAGATATTTCTGGTGATGGCCAAAGTGTTTCATACACATTTGCAGATCCATCGATGATTACTGTTCCTACTAAAGAAAGAATAGAGATTCCAGATCCGGATTTAGACATACCTATTAGTTGGAATCAAATGCAAGCTGCATTAAGAGCAGCAAATATCATGCAATTACCGGAAATTGCTATATCTGGTGGAAAAGATATAAGTCTTGAAGCTATAAATAGTGGAGATCCCACATCAGACCGGTATACGCAAGTATTAGGTCTGAATGAAACTGACCACAACTTTACATTTATATTTAAAGCTGAAAATATGAAAGTTATGTCTTATGATTATAACTGTAAGATAACTCAGAAGGGTATATCACAATTTACATCGCGTAATGACAAAGGACCTAAAATCACATACTGGATTGCCGTTGAACAAAACAGCAAATTCACATGACGGCTGGGCTCATATTGAAAAAGAGCCAGGATACAAAGATTTCTATAGCGTATATATTCATCACTATAAAGGTGATGCAGAATGCCTAGCTACGTTCCAACACCACTCAGAAGCAGTTGATTATGCTATGTCGTGGAACGAAGGTAGAATAGGTGAAAAAATACAGCATAATAGATTTGGCAAAATAATTAGAGAATGATATGCGTGAAGAATATTTATGGGTTGAGAAGTATCGTCCTAAAACAATAGGCGATTGTATTTTACCAAGTGAATTAAAACAAACATTTCAAACATTTGTTGAACAGAAGAATGTTCCTAATCTACTACTAAGTGGAGGGCCAGGTGTTGGAAAAACGTCTGTCGCAAAGGCTATGTTGGATGAACTTGATTCTGACTATATTACTATTAATGGGAGCCTTAGTGGCAACATCGATACTCTACGAAACGACATTAAGCAATTCGCTTCCTCTGTTAGTTTCTCTGGTGGACGCAAGTATGTCATTCTTGATGAGGCCGATTATCTCAATCCTCAGTCCACCCAACCTGCTCTAAGAAACTTTATGGAAGAGTACAGTAAGAACTGTGGGTTCATACTGACATGTAACTTCAAGAACAGAATTATTGATCCATTACATTCAAGATGTAGTGTTGTTGATTTTAAAATACCAACGAAGTCTAAACCTAAGATTGCATCTCAGTTCTTTAAACGTACTTGCAAGATCCTTGCAGAAAACAATATTACATATGACGCACAAGTTGTTGCAGAATTAATACATAAACATTTTCCTGATTGGAGGAGAGTGTTGAATGAGCTACAGAGATATAGTGTTTCTGGTAATATTGATTCAGGGTTACTTACTAATCTCACTGATGATAACTTTAAAGTCTTGATTTCTTTTCTTAAAGAAAAAAACTTCACTGAAATGAGAAAATGGATAGGCCTAAATAGTGACAATGAAAGCACTGCTCTATTTCGTCAAATATATGACACGTGTTCAACATATGCTAAACCGAATAGTGTACCCCAGATTGTTTTAATTCTAGCTGAATATCAATATAAAGCGGCGTTTGTAGCTGACGCGGAAATCAATCTTGTAGCTTTTATGACAGAACTTATGGCAGAAGTAGAATGGAAATAGAAGGAGAATACAAATCCGAAATGATTTGTGATATCTGTGAAGGATGTATTGATGAGGCTAAAGGAGTGGGTATTGTTCTCCAAGGTGAGACGTGGGAAATGAACGTATGTGGAAATTGTTTAGCAAATATGGGATCAGATAATAATGTTCGAAACATTGAGGAAATCTCTCCAGGAAAAGGTGGAATCTTGGAGGACGGGAACAAGACATAGACACTGGGTAGGGCATACTGGTAATAAGCGTAAGAAAGGGGTGAGTTATGCCAATTGGCAATCTTCACCGTACACCGGCTTAGGCTTTGTCGTTGATCGTAATCCGTTACTATCTGATCCTAAAAATAATTCTAATTGGACATTTGAGTATAACAACACGTTTCCTGCAAACATCCATACTCAAAATTCAAGATGGAAAAATCAGTCACTAAAATGGCTACATCCTGATAGTCAGGACAAATTTGATAGTCATAAAAAAAATCCAGAAAAAAATGCGCTGCTTCAAAGAAATGGATGGCATGATAATGAAGTTGAATATCATATTAACGAAGATGGTTTTAGATATGATGGAGGAACCGATACATCCTTTCTTTCGAATCAGGGTGGTGTTTTGTATCTTGGGTGCAGCATTACTTTTGGCGTTGGTGTTAATTTAGAAGACACTTGGTCTTGGAAGCTACATCAACGTAAATTTCCAGATAAAAGATATATGAATATGGGTCTACCTGGCCAGGGAGTAGAAACTTATTATAGAATTCTTAAAAGCTATATCGGTATAATAAAGCCCGAGATTGTAATATGTACCTATCCGTGGTCAAATGGTAGATCAGAAGTATTTAATCCAAATCAAAGTCGTTGGGCTCCTCAATTTATGTCCATGGCCATTGGTCATATGCATATTAATATGACAGATGGAAAAGGAGATCCAGACTCTTTTACTAGACTGTCATTATATTCAGCAGAACCATCTATTTTAAGATATATGAAACATCATGATGCAATTAGATGGACTTGTCAAGAAAACGATGCATCGTTGTTGTGGCTAAACATGCAGCAGATGGCAGAGTTAGTAACTACAACAAGAAAGAACTTATATGGCGGCAATGTTGTACCAGAATGGGACTTTGGTAGAGATTTGATGCACCAAGGAAAAAGAGGTCACAATGCTGTATCTTATAAGATAGAGGAGGAATTAGACAAATGTTTATCACAAGGAATGGAATAAATGGATATTACACTTAAAAATATAGAAATAGATAATGAAACAGCTGATCGTATTGTCGTGGCTGTAATGCGTGAACAACATAATTATATTAAACAGGAAATTGAAATTCAAAAGAAAATTAGTAATCTAAAAGAACATGAAAAGGAGGACTTAGAGTATAATTTGAGATATTTAGATGCAGTCGTATTAGTATATAAACATTATACAGCACCCTCTGATTGGTCAGAGATAGAAGACTGATGAAGCCTTTTGATTATGTAAACGACATCAACTTCAAAAAGAAGAACTTGATGCGCGATAGTGACAACGATAAACTAGCAGAAAGTGGCTATATTCCATACATAACTAATAAATCCTTATCGTATTTCCCGGATACGTTGTTTTTTAGTAATGATATGAACCATCATCATCACCTAGATCCCCTCCTGCAATATGAATATTTACTAAATACTGTAAGACCCAAGAAGCGTTTTGCAAAGTGGGTGAAGTCTGAGGATAAAGATGATTTAGAAGTCATAAAAATGTATTATGATTATTCAAATAAAAAAGCAGAGCAAGCACTCAAAATTTTATCCTCTGAAGTGATTGAAAAAATAAGAATAATAATTACAAGGGGAAAAGATGATGAACGCCGGGTACCCGATCGGGTCAATTGATTCTATGGTTGAAGTGTTTCTTCATCATGATGAAGATTTCTTAAAAGTAAAAGAGACCCTTACTCGAATAGGGGTAGCGTCAAGAAAGAATAGAGCTCTATATCAGAGTTGCCATATTCTCCACAAGCAACAGAAATACTATATTGTACATTTTAAGGAACTGTTCGCCTTAGATGGAAAGCCTACTAATTTTTCTGAAGAAGATTTGGGTAGAAGAAACACTATTTCCAATCTATTAAACGAGTGGGGATTAGTAACACTTAAAGAGCCAGAGAAGTCAGCAAGCCCTATTACTCCATTAAGTCAAACAAAAATTATTCCATATAAAGACAAAGATCAATGGCAATTGATTGCTAAATACAACATTGGAAGAAAACGTTAATATTTTAAATTTTATGCGTTGACTTTGGTACGTATATATACTATATTATAATAGTGATGCCACAATGGGTCACACAACATAGAAACTTGCTTAACAAAGGAGTTCAGAAATGACATTTTTAAAAGCATTCCCCTTCGAAGATTCTCCCTTTTTCCAACATACCGTCGGCTTTGATCGTATCTTCGATCAATTAGAAACCGTCCGGCACAATATGGACACGCCCGGCAATCGCAGTGGAGGAAAATACCCACCTTATAATATCGTCAAAACAAGTGATGATACGTTTACTATTGAATTGGCTGTAGCCGGCTTTTCAAGGGAAAATCTCGATGTTGAAATTAAAGAAAACATTCTTTCGGTTAAGGGTGCCAAGGAAGAAGAAACTGTTAAAAGGGCATATGTACACCAAGGCCTTGCAAGCCGTACGTTCGAAAGGCACTTCACCTTGGCGGACCACGTCGAAGTTGTAGATGGTGATATTGTAGATGGAGTTCTTGTGATTAATTTGGAACGTATTGTTCCGGATATACTGAAGCCCAAGAAAATCAAGTTAGGTGAGAAAACAACGAAGCCTGTAAAAACCTTACTAAATGAGACTGACAACCCTGTATACTAAATAGACGTAACACACGATTATGGATAGGAATTATTGATGCCTGACGTTGAACAACTAAGAATGGAATTGGAAAGAGATGAAGGCCGAGTAGATGCAATCTATTTGGATCATCTAGGTTATCCTACACTAGGAATTGGTCACCTAGTCAAGAAATCAGATCCTGAACACGGATGGGAAGTAGATACACCAGTACATCCTGATAGAGTTTTTGATGCCTTTGAAGAAGATGTTCAAATTGCAATTAAACAGCTTGATAAAATATTTCCTCCGGGTGATGAGAATGATGATTTGTGGCAAATGCCAGAAGAAGTTCAATTGATTCTTTGTAATATGTGCTTTAATATGGGCCCGGGCCGCCTTGGTAGATTCAAGAAAATGATTGCGGCGATTAATTTGAAAGATTGGGATGAAGCAGCTAACCAAATGGTCGATAGTAAATGGTATGTGCAAGTACCGAATCGAGCAGGCCGCCTTGTTGATCGAATGCGCGCCGTGACTTAAAGGTCCCGCCCAACCTATAAAATAACTGTTGACTGAGTTGATCTGTTGTAGTATAATAAAAACTATGACAGATCAACCTTGTTCCGGATCATTGTAGGAAAATCCATGAAGTTTTATACTACGGCTTCGCTATTCATGAATAATATCCTACATCAAGGATACGAGGATGGCCGACGGTTCCGAGAGAGGGTGCCGTATAAACCTTACCTATTTGTAGATAGTCGTAAGGCAAGTGATACTAAGTATAAGAACATCAAAGGTCAACCTGTAGAAAGAATCGATTTCGACTCGATTGGAGACCAGAGAGAATTCACAAGAAAATATAAAGATATCGCTAATTTTGATATCTATGGAATAACCAATCATCCATATTTGTTTCTCAACGATGAGTATTCTGGTGAGTCATGTAAATATGATTCTTCATTGATTAAAGTTGTTAATCTCGATATCGAAGTTGCTGCTGATCAGGGGTTTCCTGATATAGAAGCGGCGTCTAAACCAATTACAGCAATCACAATGAAGATGGGCGAAGACATAGCTTGTTTTGGATGTGGTGAATTCATCAATACCAATCCTCGAGTAACATATTATAAAGCCAGAGACGAAATGGAGTTGTTAAGAGATTTCATTCGTGTGTGGAGAAAGTGGGATCCTGATGTTTGTACTGGTTGGAATATTGAAGGATTTGATATTCCATATATTCTTAATCGAGTTACAAATGTGCTTAACTTTGACGCAGCCAAGCAACTAAGTCCGTTTGGTATTATTGATGAACGGAAATTTGCGAACGACGGAAAGACAAGACAAGACATACTTGGTATTACACTTTATGATTATCTGTCGTTGTACAAGAAGTTTACATACACTCAACAAGAAAGTTATTCACTAGATAATATAAGTTCAGTAGAGCTTGGTGAGAAGAAATTAGATTATAGTGAATATGATGGTTTGTTCTCATTGTATAAGAATGACTATCAAAGGTTTATGGAGTATAATATTAAAGATGTTGACCTTGTTGATAAGTTAGAAAAGAAACTTGGATTAATTGAACTTGGGTTTGCAATTGCTTATGATGCTAAGGTTAATTTGATTGATGCTCTTACATCAGTTCGTATGTGGGATATTATTATCCACAATTATTTGTTAGCCAAAAATATTGTTGTACCTAGTTATAATTACCAAGATAAAGAGCGCCTGGTTGAAGGCGCATATGTTAAAGATCCCCAAGTAGGAATGCATAAGTGGGTTGTATCATTTGACTTGAACAGTTTGTATCCTCATTTGATTATGCAATATAATATTGGCCCGGATACGTATCATAGTCATCTACCTACGAGATTAGGTGTTCAAGAAATTATTGATGGTAAACTAAATCAACCTGAATTCAGGAATCATATTAATGATCATAATCTAACAGTAGCTGGATCTGGTGCTTGCTACACCAGAGACTATAGAAGTTTTATGTCTATATTAATGGATAGGATGTATCAACAAAGATCTGAGTTTAAAGATCAAATGTTAGCTGTTAAACAAAAGCAAGAAGATACTGGAGAAGATTTATCTAGTGAAATTTCAAAACTAGATAACATGCAGATGGCTAAAAAAATTCAACTGAATAGTGCTTATGGTGCGTTCGGTAATGCATACTTTAGATGGTTTGATATTAAATATGCTGAATCAATTACTCTATCAGGTCAGTTAGCTATTCGTTGGATGGAGAAACATATTAACGAGTATATGAATAAGACTTTAAGTACAGAAAATAAGGATTATGTTATTGCATGTGATACAGACTCTATGTATATTACGCTTGACGAGTTGGTTCATCAAACTTTTGAAGGTAAGACACCGTCATCAAATGATATCATCGACTGGATGGACTTGGCAGCTAGAAAAATATTCGAACCCTATATTGATAAAAGTTATACGAAGCTTGCTGCGTATGTTAATGCATACGAACAAAGGATGGTAATGAAACGAGAAGCCTTGGCTGACAAGGGTTTTTGGACTGCTAAGAAACGGTATGTGTTACATGTCCATGACATGGAAGGTGTGAGATATGCTAAGCCATTTTTGAAAATCATGGGTATAGAAACTCAGAGATCATCTGTTCCTAGAATTTGCAGAGATAATATGAAAGCTGCTATTAAGCTAATCATGGAGAAAGATGAAGACGCGTTGATGGAATATGTCGATACGTTTAAGAATCACTTTAACAGTCTACCTCTCGAGGATGTTGCATTCCCTAGAGGTGTACGCGGCCTAAATAAGTATAGAAATAATGTAACTCTCTATAATAAAGGAACACCAATCCATGTTCGTGGTGCCCTTGTATACAACAACATGCTGAAGCAGCATGGTCTGGAGAATGTATACAACAACATATATGACGGTGATAAAATTAAGTTCTGTTATCTTAGGTTGCCTAATCCTACTAGAGAGAATGTTATAGCTGTAGTAAACAGTCTTCCAAAGCAGTTCAATATTGAATCGTATATAGACTATAACAAACAATTCGAAAAAAGTTTCATGGAACCAATGAGAACTATAGCTAATGCTATAGAGTGGAAGTTAGAACGAGGACAAGCAACACTAGAGGAGTTTTTCTAATGGCAGTAAAGCCTGACGTAGATTTTGATTTTGGATTTACCGCAGTAAATGCTGAAGAATTAGAGGTTGTTCAATCAACTAAAGAAGCAGTGGTTTTAGCTTCAAAAGAAACGTTGACCATACAAGATAAATGTGATACACTATATAAGATGATTCAACCATTGTTGAATAATTTACAAAAGAATCCTGAAAAGGAATATATTTATTGGCCCAATCGATTAGAGAAGGTTGAGGAATTTAGTGATAAAATTAATGAGGTATATAGAGGATGAGTGATTTCTTTCGGAATCTAGCAGAAGATATTAAAGATGAAGATACAAGCATTGCGGCTGATGGAGTAGGGTCTGCTGAATATACTGGAACAATCGATACTGGGTCTTACATTCTAAATGCTGTTATGTCGGGCAGTCTTTATGGAGGTATTCCAAATAATAAGATCACAGCTTTTGCTGGTGAAACTACAACAGGGAAGACGTTCTTTGCTCTTGGTGTTATCAAACAATTTCTAATTGATCAACCTACTGGTGGAGTTATCTATTACGATACTGAAGCAGCTATTACCAAAGAGATGATGGAGTCTCGAGGTATTGATACTCGAAGAGTGATTTTAGCTGAGCCTCAGTCTATTCAACGATTTCGAACTCATGCTCTTAAAGTGATTGAAGAGTATGAAAAAACATCTGAAGCTAAACGTCCACCCATGATGATGGTGTTGGATTCTCTTGGTATCCTTTCATCTGAGAAAGAACTTGCTGATACTCTTGCTGGTAATGATACCAGAGATATGACCAAGGCTCAGTTGATCAGAGGTACATTTAGAGTGTTGACTTTAAAGCTAGCTAAGGTTAAAGTACCTATGATTGTTACTAACCATGTCTATGAAGTCATTGGAAGTTATATCCCAATGAAGGAGATGGGTGGTGGTAGTGGATTGAAGTATGCTGCTTCGACAATTGCATATCTGTCTAAGAAGAAAGAACGAGATGGTAAAGATGTAATTGGAACTATTATTAAGGTCAAGATGTTCAAGTCTCGTCTTAGTAAGGAGAACAAGGAAGTTGAGTGCTTGTTGAATTATGATACAGGTCTTGATCGTTATTATGGATTAGTTGAGATGGCTTTATCTGCCGGTGCATGGAATAGTGCTGCCAACAGAGTAGAGACTGCTCAAGGTAAAGTATATCCTAAGGCAATTCTTAAAGATCCTGATAAATATTTCACTGCGGAAGTTATGGAGAAAATTGAACTGTATGTCAACAACAGGTTTAGCTATGGTAGGGAACTAGAGAATGATGGAACAGACGATTCTAACGAATCTGATTCACAATGAAGATTATGTACGAAAAGTAATTCCATATTTAAAAGCAGAATATTTTCATGATGTTGTAGATCGTTCCGTATTTGCATTAATAGTAAACTATTTCGACAAATACAATACACCACCTTCAATAGAAGCTCTTTCTGTAGACCTAAGCAATACAGATAACTTATCTGAAGAACAATTTAAAACAGCAGATGAGTTGATTGATACATTAATTCCATCTGATACTGCTATTGAATGGTTAACAGATGAGACCGAGAAATTTTGTCAAGAGAAGGCCGTATACAATGCCATTATGGAATCGATTAGCGTTATTGATGGTAAGAGTGACAAGGGAAGGGGAGCACTCCCCTCTATTTTATCTGATGCTCTTTCTATTAGCTTTGATCCACACATTGGCCACGATTTCCTAGATGATGCAGAAGAGAGGTGGGAGTATTATCACCAGAAAGAAATAAAAATTCCATTCGATATTGATTTACTAAATGAAGTAAGCAATGGCGGGTTATCAAAAAAGACTCTCAACATTATTCTCGCTGGGACTGGAGTTGGGAAATCTATGTTCATGTGCCATTGTGCTGCTGGTAATTTACGAGACAATAAGAACGTACTTTACATCACTCTAGAAATGGCAGAAGAGAGGATTGCAGAAAGAATTGATGCAAATCTAATGGGTGTTACTATTGATGAAGTAAGAGGGTATGAAAAAGAGATCTATGATAAGAAGATTGCCAGATTGAGGGAAAATTATAAAGGCAAGATTGTTATTAAAGAATATCCTACTACTGGAGCAGGAGCTAATCACTTTAGGTTTCTTTTACAAGAATTGAAGGTAAAGAAGAATTTTATTCCCGACATTATTTACGTCGATTACCTGAATATTTGCATGAGCGCGAGGATTAAATATGGAGCGGGAGTCAATTCGTATACGTACGTTAAAGCAATTGCAGAAGAGTTACGAGGCCTCGCTGTGGAATTTGACTTGCCAGTCGTCTCTGCGACACAAACAACACGATCGGGTTTCACGTCTAGTGACTTGGGCCTTGAAGACACCTCAGAGAGCTTCGGTCTTCCGGCCACTGCTGATTTCATGTTTGCAATTATTAGCACCGAAGAAATAGAGGAATTGAATCAGATATTAATTAAGCAGTTGAAGAACAGATATAGTGATCCATCTTTGCATAAAAGATTTGTTGTAGGGGTAGACAGAGCAAAAATGACTTTATATAATGTTGAGCAATCAGCTCAAGATGATATAATTGACACACCGGCGTTTGATCAGAGTGAAGTTGGTACTAGGATGAAAGATGTTTTTAAGGAATTTATTTACAATGAGTAGAAAATATAAGGTTAGTAAGGAACTTGAGATGTGGCGGATTCACGAGAATCCTACTAAACAAATCGTGTTTCAATCTTCCAACAAACAAACTGTTATGGATTTAAAAATTAAATTAAATAATGGAGGTGGATTTAATGGTTATACACCTAACTTTTTTCTACAGGAAAGTAATCTCTGCAATTCAGAGTAATATAAATAGTTCTGTCAATGCATGTCAAACTCGGCGTGGGGGCGTCAGGTTTAGTGGCAAGTGTCCGGTTTATGGGCAACAGGAAATGATCGGGGTATCTGTAGATCTGTGGGGTT
>Ga0209279_10001196_pt1 | contig 14284 bp, 8 predicted proteins | sample CoawatmetaG00DNA_3_FD_187508 | JGI IMG/M metagenome (GOLD analysis project Ga0209279, IMG submission 187508) | Marine microbial communities from the West Antarctic Peninsula - Coastal water metaG006-DNA (SPAdes) (version 2) | ecosystem: Environmental > Aquatic > Marine > Coastal ... | reverse complement strand
GTCATAGGGCAAGCAGTCCCACGCCGGAAAAACGATCACAGGCATATCCGGCGCAAAAAATGCCAACGCCGACTGCATTGCGGCAAGCCGCTTATCGTCGCGCGCGACATGCATCACTGGGCCAGACTTTTCGACCTCAGCGAGGATCAGTTTGGCGTCGAACCCTTCGGGGGCGCCAGCGATAGTAATGTGTTTTGGGGTTGTCATGAAACCTGACCTACTGTGCGCCGCCGCCGTGTCAATGGGTCAGAGCCAGCGGACAACGGCCAAATTCTGGAACATGCCATAAAGAGCAGTCACAAAGATCGCAATCATCCCAATAATTTGTGTCCAAAGCCGCTGCCGCAGCAAAATGCGATACAAATCTTCACCTTTCGGATCAGTTGCCGCGATCAATCGGCCGGTCGATAATGTCATCGACCCAATAAGCGACAAAGGGAAAATCAGCAGAAAAACCGCCTGCGCAAGCTCGACGTCGTATCCAAACCCAATGGCCGCCAACGACGTAAGTAGGAAACACATGATCCCCAACAACCAAAGTCCCGCCATCGCCGCGACATTCAATTGGCGATTAATGCTGATACGAATCAAGTCCGCCAGATCTTCAGCCGCTTGCCCGCCGTTATTGCGTGCGCGGTAAATCATATCGGAAGGAACGCCCATCACCCAATTGCTGACCGTGGACCATAGAATCGCGACTAGAACCCAATACCAAAGGCTTGAGAACGATCGCAAATCGATCACGTGTAGGATTGCGTTGCTCCAGTCCAATGGGGGCAGCCTATTATTGTTGAACCGATTTTTTCGGACACTAGCAGCTACCACTGCAGGTTGCCCAGACTTGTTAAGCGTCAAAATCCATGCGACCAAACGTGTGTGACCAGAAAGGCCCGCTCTGATGAAACCTACCGTTGCCCCATTTCCCGCCGCACGTCTGCGCCGGATGCGCCATAGCCCGGCTTTGCGCGCGCTATCGCGTCAAAACGTGCTGACCCCGTCTGATTTCATCTGGCCGATTTTTGTTATGGAAGGCACGGACACCGAAGAACCGATAGCATCCATGCCCGGCGTCACCCGCAAAACAGTTGACCGCGCCGTTATTGCAGCCCGCGAGGCACACGCCCTTGGCATTCCCGCAATCTGTATTTTCCCGTATACTGGCATGGAACAACGGACCGACGATTGCGCTCTGGCATGGTCCGCTGAAAACATCAGCAACCGCGCGATCCGTGCGATCAAAGATGCGGTTCCAGATATCGCGATCATGACCGACATCGCGCTTGATCCCTATAATATCAACGGCCACGACGGCTTTGTCGAAAATGGGCAGATTGTGAATGACCGTACCGTTGAAGCCCTCGTGAAAATGGCGATTGCACAGGCGCAGGCTGGCGCGGACATTTTGGGACCGTCTGACATGATGGACGGGCGCATCGGTGCTATCCGATCTGCGCTCGAATCCGAAGGCTTTCAGAACGTCGCTATCCTGTCCTACTCGGCCAAATACGCCAGCAACTTTTACGGCCCGTTCCGTGATGCGGTTGGCGCGTCATCGGCCCTGACTGGTGATAAAAACACCTATCAAATGGACCCCGCCAACAGCGACGAGGCGTTACGACTGGTCGCGCGTGACCTGATGGAAGGCGCTGACATGGTCATGGTGAAACCCGGCATGCCGTATCTCGATATCTGCAGGCAGGTCAAAGACACCTTTGGCGTTCCGACCTATGCCTACCAAGTGTCCGGCGAATACGCGATGTTGCAGGCCGCCGCCGCAAACGGCTGGCTGAATGGCGATCAGGTGATGATGGAAAGCCTAATGTGCTTTAAACGCGCTGGCTGCGACGGCATTTTAACCTATTTTGCGCCCGCTGCGGCGAAACTTCTGAACGGTTAATCACTGTCCATTTTGGGGCAACCCATCAGCAATGTCGTAATAGTCGCCCTTGTCATCGGTAAATATGTGCAGTGCAAGCTTGGCACCCGTCGGGCCAACAAACGCACCCATCGCAATGGCTGTCCAATCTTGAAACAGCGCATCAAAGAATAAAAAACTACCACAGGTTTTGCAAAACCCGCGCCGGACTTTTTCACTTGCCTGATACCATGTCACGTTCTCCGCGCCGTGAGTGGTCATCGCGGTTTTTGGCACATCAACCGACGCCCAATAATGACCCGATTGCTTGCGGCACATGTTGCAATGACAGGCGTTCGGGGACGTCAGCGTTGCATCAACATCAATCGATACGGCCCCACATAAACATGATGCTTTATGCATAATCTGCGCTCCTTGGGTCATTTCTTGCTCAAACAACTATCTAGCAGGTGACAGATTCGCGCAAATTGCATAGTATGGTCTCAAATGGAGTGGCAACAGCTTCACGCGACAAGGCATAAAGGCAGTATGATGACCCATATCTCACGACGGACCGCCCTTATCGGGGTTGCCGCTGGCATGACGCTGGCGGCCTGCGGTAACGGTATTGGCAGCAACGGTGCTGCGACAATTGATGCGCGCACAGCTAGCACATTGAATTTCATGTACGACGAATTTCCCGGCACCCGAGAGCTGGCAAACAAATCAGCAGGTATGCTCGTCATGCCAGTGGTGACCGAAGTCGGCCTCGGCCTCGGCGGCGCGTTTGGGCGCGGCGCACTGCAAGTTGGCGGCAGCACGGTGGACTACTATTCCACCACGTCAGGCTCCGCAGGTTTGCAGATCGGCGCGCAGCAATACAGCCACGTGTTGTTCTTTATGACGCAAGACGCATTGCAAAACTTTCGCAGCGGCCAAGGATGGGCAGCTGGCGCTGATATTACCTACGCAATCAACGACACCGGTGAAATGCTGCAGGCCGAAACAACAACGTCGCTCGCTCCGGTGATTGCAGTTGTATTCGCCCAAGCAGGCCTGCGCATCGGTGCAACGCTTGAGGGCACAAAATACTCGCGTATCATCCCATAAAGTATTGAAATCGCTGCGGGTTTACGCCCGCAGCTTTTCGCCTTTCGGATCAAACGGTGGCTCGGACAGCACAACACCGCGGTGCGGCTTGCCCAAGATCATTACATCGACCTGCGCACCCGCTTCGACACCTTTTAGGTACCCAAGTGCGAGCGACATCTCCACGCTATAGCCATATGTGCCAGACGTGACGCGCCCAACGGGTGTACCATCAGGCAAGAAAATTGGCTCGCCTCCCGTGGCATCAGCACCGTGCACATCTTGGACATGGATCAATGACAATACTTCACGTGGTGCATTATCTTTGACCGCCAAGTAACCGGATTTATTCAAAAATTCTTTATCCAGATTTATCAATCTGTCAAGGGCTACCTCTTGCGGCCAATACTCAGGTGAATACTCGCGGCTCCATGACCCATAGCCCTTTTCAACGCGCAATGACATCAGCGCACGGCTGCCAACAGGTCCAGCCCCAAGCGGTTTTCCGGCCTCCAGCAATGCCTCATACAGGCGCAATTGATCGGCCTCAGCACAGTGCAATTCCCAGCCCAGATCACCGGTAAACGACACCCGCAGCGCGATCACAGGCACACCCGCAATTTCAATCTGTTGCGATCGCATGAATGGAAACGCTTCAGTCGACAAATCGGCATTGGTCAACCGCGATAGCAATTCTCGTGACTTTGGCCCCGCAACATTGAATCCGCACATCGCGTCGGTCCGGCTTTCAAAAGTTGTCCCCTCAGGCAAAGGAACCATGTTCCAGAACCGCGAATGATACCGCTCTGACATGCCGCCCCCGATGAACATAAATTCATCATCAGCCAGTTTTGTGACGGTAAAATCACCAGCAATCCCGCCGCGCACTCCGATCAATGGTGTCAAACAAGACCGTCCGATGATGTTTGGCATGTTGTTGGCAAACACGGCATTCAACCAATCAACAGCACCTGCGCCGCGCACAAAATACTTCGCGAAATTCGAAATATCGATGATCCCAGCCGCATCGCGCAGCATCCGCGCCTCAACTCCAACCGGTTCAAACCAATTTTGACGGGTAAACCCGTTGGTGTCCTTGGTCCCGACTTCGTCTGCAAACCAAAGCGGATGTTCCCAGCCATAGTTCAGGCCCATCACCGCCCCCATGGATTTTTGCAAATCATGCACCGGACGGACCCGCACAGGACGACCGGCACTGCGTTCTTCATTCGGAAAATGAATCGCAAAACGGTTGGCATATTGATCGCCAACGCGGGCTTTGGTAAACCCAGCATCGGCCCATTTGCCAAAGCGGGCAACGTCCCACGCGAACATATCATACAGGCTTTCGCCCTCGACCATCCACTGCGCGGCCATCAATCCCATACCACCAGATTGGCTAAAGCCCGGAATAATTCCGTTACAACAGAAGTAGTTACGCAAATCAGGATGCGGGCCATACAGCACATTACTGTCAGGCGACCAAATCATCGGGCCATTGATCACCCGCTTGATCCCCGCCTCACCCACAACAGGCACACGGTCAATCGCGCGCAACATGTTGTCCTCAATACGTTCCAGATCGTCGGCAAACAGCTCGTGGCCAAACCCTTGCGGGGTGCCATCCTCTGCCCAAAACCGGACGTCTTTTTCATAGGCCCCAACCAGCAACCCTTGCCCCTCTTGGCGCAAATAATATTCGCCATCACGGTCTGCAACCGACGGTAAACGGCGGTCCATCGCGGCGATCTGTGGGATGGTCTCGGTCACAAAATACTGATGCTCGGTCGGCAAAAGCGGAAGCTGAATACCCGCCAGCGCAGCGACCTCCCTGCCCCAAAGCCCTGCGGCATTGACCACCCATTGCGCATGAATGTCGCCCTTGGGCGTGCGGACAATCCAACTGCCATCGGCTTGCTGTTCTGTCGCCGTCACCGGACAAAACCGCTCAATTTCAGCACCCATTTTGCGCGCACCGGCAGCATAGGCATTGGTCACACCGCTGGGGTCAACATTACCGCCATCAGGCTCAAACATTATGCAGCGGATGCCATCATAATCAACCAGCGGATGCAGGCGCTCCGCCTCATCGCGGTTAACCTCATGGAAATTCATCCCGTAAAACTTGGCCTTGGCAGCCTGCAATCGCAGTTGATGTTCGCGGGCCTCGGTTTGCGCCAAATAAAGCGACCCTGGCTGAAACACACCACACGACTGACCGGTTTCGGCCTCCAGTTCATTATACAAATTCATCGTATAGTGCTGAATGCGGCTGATGTTTGTGCTGTCATGCAGCCCGTGAATGTTGGCGGCCGCATGCCAAGTTGACCCAGACGTCAGTTCGTCACGCTCAAGTAAAATGCTATCCGTCCAGCCCATTTTGGCGAGGTGATACAAGATAGAGCAGCCGATTACGCCGCCTCCGATGACAACGGCTTGGGCATGGGTGCGCATGGGATCATTCCTTTGGCGACAACAATTGGGTCTAATCTGTCCGAGGATTCGAAAACAAGTTTGCCTCACTGCGACAAAACCGTGTCTCACAGCAACATTCAACGTTTGCGACACATTTTGTCGGTGATGCCTTGGCCCGCTTGCATTGCTCTGCCAAGCTGACGGCAACAAACCGCAGGAGCACGTCATGAAAACCACAACACGCGTAGCAGTCATCGGTGGAGGCGTCGTCGGCGCATCCGTTCTCTACCACCTGACAAAACTTGGCTGGTCCGACGTGATGCTGTTGGAAAGGTCCGAGCTGACATCAGGGTCAACGTGGCACGCGGCGGGTGGGTTTCATACGCTCAATGGCGACACGAACATGGCGGCGCTTCAAGGTTATACGATCAAACTCTATAAAGAGCTCGAGGAAATCACAGGCATGTCATGCGGGTTGCACCACGTCGGCGGTATCACCCTTGCGGACAACCAAGATCGGTTTGACATGCTCGTCGCGGAGCGGGCAAAGCACCGGTATATGGGGCTTGAGACCGAAATCGTCGGCCCCGAAGAAATCGCAAGAATTGCGCCTATTACCAACATCGACGGGGTCATCGGCGCGCTTTATGATCCGCTTGATGGGCACCTTGATCCGTCTGGCACGACACATGCCTATGCCAAGGCGGCGCGTATGGGCGGCGCCACTATCGAGACGCATTGTATGGTGTCCGAGACCAATCAGCGGCCCGACGGCACATGGGATGTGGTCACCAACAAGGGCACGATCCACGCCGAACACATCGTTAACGCAGGCGGGCTGTGGGCGCGCGAGGTCGGACAAATGGCGGGCGTCTACCTGCCCCTGCATCCGATGGAACACCAATATCTGGTGACCGAGGAAACGCCTGAAATCTATCAACGCGACACGGAACATCCGCATGTCATGGACCCTGCAGGCGAAAGCTATTTACGCCAAGAAGGCCGCGGCTTGTGCATCGGGTTCTACGAACAGCCCTGCAAACCTTGGGCCGTGGACGGAACACCGTGGGACTTTGGCCATGAACTTTTGCCTGACAACCTTGATAAGGTTGAAGATTCCATTGCCTTTGCCTTTAACCGCTTTCCCGTTCTGGAACGCGCAGGCATCAAATCAGTCATCCACGGGCCCTTCACATTTGCGCCCGACGGCAACCCGCTTGTCGGGCCTGTTCCCGGCTTACGCAACTACTGGTCGGCCTGCGGCGTCATGGCTGGGTTCAGCCAAGGCGGCGGCGTTGGGCTCATGCTGGCGCAATGGATGATCGAGGGTGAATGCGAACGCGATGTGACCGCGATGGACGTGGCGCGCTTTGGTAAATGGATCACCCCCGGCTACACGCGGCCCAAGGTCGTTGAAAACTACCAACGGCGTTTTTCTGTCAGCTATCCAAACGAAGAACTGCCCGCCGCCCGTCCACACCGGACCACCCCGATGTACGATATCTTTAGCGATCTGGGCGCGGTTTGGGGGCAGCAGTTCGGACTTGAGGTCGTAAATTACTTTGCCCAAGAAGATGAGCCAACTTTCGAGACACCCACGTTCCGGCGGTCCAACGCATTTGACGCCACAGCGCGTGAAGTCCACGCGGTGCGTGACGCTGTCGGCATCAACGAGGTCCAAAACTTTGGTAAATTCGGCGTCACTGGGCACGGCGCGCGCGCTTGGCTCGACTATATCATGGCAGGGCGGATTCCGCAGGTCGGGCGCATGTCGCTGACACCAATGTTGTCCCCAAAGGGCCGCCTGCTGGGCGACTTTACCGTGTCCTGCTTGACTGAGGACAACTTTCAACTAACCGCCAGCTACGGCGCACAAGAGGTGCATTACCGCTGGTTCATGCAGCACTTGGGCCGCGATGTGCGTGTGCGCAACGTTTCTGACCGGCGCACAGGGTTCCAAATTGCAGGGCCAAACGCGCGTGATCTGTTGGCCGCCTGCACCCGCGAAGACGTCGCCGCGATCAAATTTCTCGACGTGCGCCGCATGACCGTCGGCCAAGTCGACTGCACGGTGCAACGGGTCAGCTACACTGGCGATCTTGGGTATGAAATTTACTGCGACCCAATGGACCAACGACAACTTTGGTGGACACTGTGGAATGCGGGCCAACCGCTGGGTATTACACCGTTTGGAATGCGCGCGATGATGTCGCTGCGGCTTGATCGCCACTTCGGCTCATGGCTGTCTGAATTTTCGCCCGACTACACAGCGGCAGAAACCGGCATGGACAGGTTCATCAGCTTCAAGAAAAACGCAGATTTCATCGGGCGGGCTGTCGCCGAAGCAGAGCGCGCAACGCCGCCAGCCCGCATCCTTGCCATATTCGAAGTCGACGCAGACGACGCCGATGTAGTGGCCTATGAACCCGTGTTCATCGACGGCACCGTGCAAGGGTTCTGTACCTCCGGCGGCTATTCGCACCACACGGGCAAGTCCATCGCTATGGCCCTAATTCCGCGCGAACATGCACATATCGGCAAACAGGTCGAAATCGAAATTATGGGTAAACTACGCAGCGCTGTCCAAATTGAACCGACATTCGACCCCCAAGGAAGCAAAATGCGGTCATGATCCCCGTCCTAATCCTTGCCGCTGGTCAATCGTCGCGGATGCGCGGCATCGATAAACTGATGTGCGATGTACACGGTGTCCCGCTTTTGCGGCATCAGATTGATATGGCCGCAGAGGTCGGGCCGACTTATGTGGCGCTGCCTACCGACAATCATCCGCGTTTGGTGGCATTGGACGGCACCGCGGTGACCCCATTAATCGTGCCTGACGCGTCCGAAGGCATCGGTGCCACAATGCGCGGCGCGGTCGCCCAACTGCCTGATTGTGATGCGTTTATGATCATCTTGGGCGATCTTATATCACTTACTAATAGCGATTTAATGGACGTTCTTAACGCAAAAAATGCTCACAAAGATAACCTCATATGGCGCGGTGCCACGCCTGACGGTAAGCCAGGCCACCCGATCATCTTTGACGCATCCTTGCGGCCAGCATTCGCCAATTTACACGGCGATAGCGGCGGCGAAAGCATCGTCAAACCGCTCGCGTCCGAAACCCATCTACACAGGTTCAACGACAATCGGGCGCGCCATGATCTGGACACGCCCGAAGATTGGTCTGCTTGGCAATCTCAGTTAGATCACTAGCTTCCCTGAAAACGTCTTAGTGCAGCAAAAGCTTCGCTTCGTGCTTTTTCAGCGCCTTACGTGCGGATTGATATCCCTTGAGGCCGGTCTTCGTCGCAAGCTCAGGGAAGATTTCCATGATCTCGTTACGTTGGCTGTTCCCGATACCTTTCAGGGAATAATCGCCAGGCTGGAAGCTTTCAGTCCACGCACCGTTCGACAAAATCACTTCGTGGCGCTCAAACATAAAGTGCACGTAGGTGGTCTGCATCACGTCGATGGCGTGGATACCGTTGGCGCCAACCATGTGTTTGGCAGCCGCCAATACTTCGTTCTCTTCGAAATACAACTGTGTCAGGTCGGATGCGACCAGCACGCGGTGGTTTGGCGATACCATCATGTCACGTTCTGGCAGACCGTTGCCCAAAGCCCCTGCTTTAATCAGGATTGGCTTAAGATGCGGGTTCTGCACCAGCTGCTTGCCGGACATCTCTTTGTGACCGACCCAAGCGATTTCTTGGATGCCGTTGTCACGTGTGATGATCCGGTCGCCAACTGTCAACTCTTCAACCAGACGTTCGCCTTTTGCGGTCGCGATTGTGGTGCCCGGTGTAAAGCAAGGGATCACATTCTCGATTTCGCTAAAGATCATGGTGGTTCCGTCAAGGAAGTTCACCGTGCCTGCTTCTGGGTCGCCATCAACATAAGTGATAAAGTCGACGTTGGAGCCCGTTAGATCCAGAACATCGATGTCGCTGTCATCTGGGTCTTCACCGCCGACAACAACGTCGCCGCCATTGCCGCCAAGGATCGTGTCAGATGCCAGACCGCCCTGGATTGTATCAACACCTTCACCACCATAAATCGTATCAGAGCCAGCACCACCAAGGATGCTGTCATCGCCACGACCACCGTAAACAACGTCGTCGTTATCACCGGCATCAATGGTGTCATTGCCATCAAAGCCCGCGATTGTGTCGTTGCCTTCATTGCCCTCGATCACATCGTTACCAAAGCCACCATTTAGGCTGTCGTCACCAGCGCCACCAGTGATGCTGTCTGCGCCATAGCCACCTTGGATATAATCATTGCCGTCGTCACCATGTAGCGTGTCGTCGCCCGTACCGCCACGGATCTCATCATTATCGGCGCCACCAAAGACGAGATCATCGGTCAAGGATCCAGTGATCGTATCATTGCCTTCGTCGCCATAGATGGTGTCATTGTCCAAGTTACCTTGGATCGTGTCATCACCCAAACCACCGTAGATAAGGTCTTGGCCTTCACCACCGTTGATCACATCGTCGCCTTCGCCGCCAAAGATAGTGTCGTCGCCATCTCCACCGTTGATCAGGTCATTGTCGATGCCACCGTCCAGCACGTCATTGCCGGTCCCGCCAAACAACGTATTGGCATCGTCACGACCAAAGATCGTATCGTTGCCTGCGCCGCCGTAAAGCGTATCGCGGTTGTCATCAGGTGCCGGATCAATCGCGTCAGGTAGGTTCAGAACCTCTGTGTCCAGACCGCCATAGATCAGGTCATCGCCGTCGTTGCCTTCGATGATGTCGTCACCTTGGCCGCCAATGATTGTGTCGTTACCTGTGCCACCGGTGACGCTGTCGTCGTCGATACCAGCATCGATGTAATCGTTGCCTGTGCCGCCGTCGATGCTGTCATCGTCGTCACCTGTGGTGATGATATCATCACCCACGCCGCCAAATACCGTGTCCAGATTGTTGTCAGGGAACTGATCGTTCTCATAGGGATCAACACCGGGGTAGTCATAATCAATGGCTGGATCGATATGGTTACCTGCGTCAATGACGTCGTTACCATCGCCACCTTCGATCAGGTCACTGCCAGTGCCGCCAAAGACAACATCGTTTCCAAGGCCACCGTCAAGCGTGTCGTTGCCCGTACCACCCGCGACAGTGTCGTTGTCGTTGCCTCCAAAGACAGTGTCGTCGTCCAGACCACCCCAAAGATCATCTTCGCCGTCGCCACCAACGAGGGTGTCGTTGCCGCTTGAACCTTCGATCTTGTCGTTGCCTGCGCCGCCAGCAAGGCTGTCATCACCGCTGGCACCGAAAATCATGTCGTCACCATCGCCACCTGAAACAACGTCGTTGCCGTCATTGCCCATCAGTTGGTCGTTACCAGTGCCACCTTCGATGGTGTCATTGCCAGTGCCGCCAAAGACAACATCGTCGCCCTCGCCTGCATCAATGCTATCGTCGCCACCAAAGCCCATGATCAAATCATCGTTGCCAACATCACCTGGCAGGATTGCATCGTTGGCATCCACGATATCACCATCAGCATCTACATATGGGATGTCTGGGTTGATAATGTCGTTGCCGCTGGTGCCCTGCACAGTGCCGTCGTTGATGCCTGAAACCACAAACGTTGCGGTTGCCGTGTCTTCCAGACCACCCTCGTCAACGATGGTATACGTCACCGAAGTTTCGGCTGTGTTATTAAGACCCAAGCCGTCAAAATCGCCATTGGCGTCAAAGTCGACAGAGCCATCAGCGTTGATCGTAAACAGGCCACCATTGCCGCCTGCGACCGCAATGCCGACATTGCCTGCAACACCGTCAACTGCGCTTACAGTCAACACGTCGCCTTCTGGATCGCTGTCTTGGCCTGCGCCAGTGTCGTCGGTGATGACGTTGCCATCAACATCGCCAGCAACCTCTGACGCGGTCGTATTATACGTGTTACTAACAGCTATTGGGCCGTCATTGGTGCCAGTTACGGTAATCGTGACAGTCGTGGAATCTGTAGCACCGTCGCGGTCGGTCACGGTATATGTGACCTCGGTTTCATTAGTTTCACCTTCGCCAAGCGCTTCAAATGCGCCGTTCGGATCAAACGAAGCCGTGCCGTCAGCATTGACCGTAACCAAGCCACCGTTGCTGCCCGCCACTGGCGTGCCAACATTTGCCGGATCACCGTTCACCGCACCAACCACCAGAACATCGCCCTCAGGATCGGTGTCAGAACCGTTGCCGGTATCGCCCGTGATGACGTTGCCAAGCGCGGTGGTGGCGGTGTCTTCCAGCCCGTCAAATACATCGTTAGTTGCATCGGGGCCCAGGTTGGCCTCGTCGCCAATGATGTTTTCGATCTCAACAAAATCGATAATTCCGCCGGTTGGAACACCGTCTTGATCAACAAACACAACGCGGCCGTCAATGCCGTTGCCGTTGCTATCAGGGATCGGCTCACCAGTTCCGTCTGGACCAGTCAGGATATATGGACCCTGCCCTGTCAGATCAAGAACGTCATTGTCGTCGCCACCAGCGCCACCATCAACGGTATCGCCTGCGCCGCCGATGATCAGGTCGGCATCAGAACCGCCATAGATGACGTCGGCACCGGCATCGCCGGACAACGTGTCATCGCCACATTCACCAAAGATGGTATCGTCGCCGTCACCGCCTGAAATCGTGTCGTCGTAAGTGCCCGTCACTGGTGTACCACCGGTATCGCCAGACAAAGCAGGGTCATAGGTCGGGTAAAAATCTTGATATTCAAGAACCGCAGTATTGCCGGATCCAGTGTTCATTGTCGGGCCAGTATCCGAGGCAATTCCATTATCATTGCCATCGATTGCAAAAAACTCGGTTGGCTCAATGCTGCCACCCTTGATCGATACACCAACAGTCACCGTTGCGCCGGCCAGTTCTGGGTTTTGCTCAATAACCCAGTCATTCATCTGGCCATAGAATGCGTCGGCGTCGTTACTGATCCATGTATCGGAATTGCCGTCTGGAAAGTTGTCCACTTTGACAGAGTAATCAATCAGGCCATCGCCGTCGGTGTCATAATAGAACACCATGTTTGAAATATCCTGAACGCGCTCGGGAAAATAGTCTTCTTCTACGGTGTCGTCGCAAACCCCTTCGCCGTCACCGCGAAGCGTGTCATTGCCGTCACCACCAAGGATACTGTCATCACCTGCACCGCCGGATACGGAATCATCGCCGGTACCAGCGTCAATCACGTCATTACCGGCATCGCCGGACAACGTGTCATCGCCACCTTCGCCAAAGATGATGTCGTCGCCGTCACCGCCATCAATTTTATCGTTGCCACCGACCAACTCAGTAACCTCGATGAGGCTGATGTTATCCATCAGCGGGCTCGTAGAGTCGTTTTCGCTTTCTAATTCGCGGAATTCCAAACGGTCGGTGCCGCCGGTCCCCGTCACTTCAACAGTGAAACTGTCCCAATCGGTGCCCGCGCCTGGAGCGATAACGGCAACAACTTCGCCGTTCCACAAAATTTCAATTGAATCGGTGTCACTGCCACGCTGTACAGCATCAAGGCTCACCTCATAAGTATGGCCTGCTTGGGTTGATACGTCTTGCCAAATACTATCAAGCGCAAGGCCTTGATCCAATTCAACAAAGTTAGATCCTTCGGTGCCATTCACACCAAGAAATCCGTCGGCCCAAATTTCAACGCTACCAGTGGTTGACTGCCAACCTGTTAAAGTGCCTTGGTATTTATAGGTGCCGTCGGCAACACCTGCTTCTAGACCACCGTTCACCAAAAGGTTTTCACCTGTCGGCGTCGCCCCACCACTGTCACCGTCGATGCAGTCATCACCCGCGCCGCCGTACAGTTCGTCTTCGCCCGCATCGCCCATCAGCAGGTCATTGCCCGCGCCGCCATACAGCGTGTCGTTATCGTTCATGCCTTCAAGAATGTCGTTCCCAACGCCGCCAAACAGCAGGTCATTGCCGTCTTGACCGCAAAGCGTATCGTCGCCAGTGCCACCATAAACCTCGTCATCGCCGTCGCCAGCAAGAACAAAGTCATTGCCAGCGCCAGCTTTGACCAGATCGTTGCCGCCAAACGCGCGAATGACATCATCATCTTCCAATGCGCCAGGAAGAATCTGGTCATTGGCATCAACGCGATCACCGTCAACATCGACATAGGTCGCGTCAATGGTATCGCCCGCGTCCGTGCCATCAACATAGCCGTCCGGCCCTGCATCGGCACTTTCAAACACAAGGTCATCAATCGCGCCGGAGCCGCATAATTCGATTTCCATCAAATATACGCCGTTCATGTCAAATGTGACGACATTCTGACTGTTGTCACCGGTCCCGTCGACCCATTGCTCGCCAATGAGCGCGCCCGCTTGGTCATAAAATCTGACCATTGCGCCTTCTTCGTTATCAAGAAACGTGAGGCTTCCAACTGTCGTTTCGGTATCAAATGCGATGCTTAGGGTGCCGCCAGTGGCATTGTCATCAGGGTCGCTGCTATCGCCATCTTCAGAAATGATCAGCGCGCCCCCAAGATTGGATGTCGCAAGATCAGTGTCGCCGCCCGTCGGGTTGGCAGTGTCAAAAATCATTGCCTGATTGGATCCGCCAGATGCGGTGATTGTAACGCCCAGTGCGCTATACTCGTCATCGACAACTGTCCCACCGGACAGGTCGTTAAAATTGATCACAGTCATACTGTACTCCTAAACTCACTGGCACCGCCCTCGTTGAAATCTGTCACAATCAAAGAGGCCCCAAAAAAGGACCGCTCCAAATTGGCACAGTTTCCAAACAAGAAAACCACTCATAAATATTTCTGGAAACTTCGGAACAACCCTCAGCATTCGCAGACATCACACTTCGTCCAAATCTAAACGACTCAGACCCGAATCTCCCCAAAAGATCGGTATGTCCCCCAGTTGGACAATTTTTACTT
>Ga0209279_10001195_pt1 | contig 14297 bp, 27 predicted proteins | sample CoawatmetaG00DNA_3_FD_187508 | JGI IMG/M metagenome (GOLD analysis project Ga0209279, IMG submission 187508) | Marine microbial communities from the West Antarctic Peninsula - Coastal water metaG006-DNA (SPAdes) (version 2) | ecosystem: Environmental > Aquatic > Marine > Coastal ... | reverse complement strand
TTTCTAAAAAGTATTCTGGATATGGGGCGCACTTTAATCGCACAACCATAGAAGCTATGATTAATGGTGCTGTCCCAATGGCTACTGATCTAGGTATGAAAGACAGCCAGATATTTAAATCGGGTAAGAACTTCATAGAAATACCACATACTGCTACACCTGAAGAGTTTGGCGACATAATTAACGACAGCCTAATAAACAAAGCTCAATGGGAGACCATTAGGGGCAACAATATGTCCCTGCTGTATAAGTTTGATAAACGAAATGTAGCACAAGAATATGTTGATCTGGTGACACAGCCCACACACTTTTTAGAAAGGGGTCGCCCTGAAAAGCATATTAGTTTCATCGAAAGTTGTAACAAGAACTTAAAGTTTTTTGGTTTGCCCGAGCTGTCTACGTTAGTCGAGGACCCCCTGTTGGCAATAATGGGGGCAACACCAGCCAATAACAATAACAACAGTCGAGGAGGCTAATATGCGGTCTATATACGTTCGTAACGTAAGTGAAGCACTATTCGTAGGCAAACAAGCTCTGCAGAGTGAAGGCAAAGAAGTACAGACCCGCAATGGCCCCGCTCTAGAGTTCGCCACTCCTGTTGCAACAACCTACTATAACCCCAGAGAAAGAGTAATGTTCTTTCCTGAACGTGACGCTAACCCCTATTTTCACTTCATGGAATCTTTATGGATGTTGGCAGGGCGTAATGATGTGGAATGGATTAGCCAGTTCAATGGCAGGATAAACACCTACAGCGATGACGGTGAGTATTTCCATGGGGCATACGGTTTTAGATGGCGTCAGTGGTTTGGTGAAGACCAACTATTAACCGCTATTCATAGGTTGAAGAATTACCCTAATGATAGACGAACAGTTATTGGGATGTGGGATCCATGGGAAGATTTGCAACATGATAACGATGGTAAAGATTACCCCTGCAATACACAGATATACTTTTGGGCGCGTGAGAACAAACTAAACATGACCGTAGCCAACCGTAGCAATGATATGGTTTGGGGAGCCTACGGAGCTAATGCTGTGCATATGTCCTTCTTGTTAGAATACATGGCAGGGATGTGTGGGTTTGAGGTGGGTGAGTACAACCAGTTCAGTAACAATCTACACGCATATGTTGATGTGCTAAGTAGCTTAGACAATATACGGCCCGACCATGAGCCTTACCTTACCATTGCAGAAGATGGGTTAAGCTATGTTTCTCCTTTTCTTATAGACAACCCTGCTACTTTTGATAACGACCTCAGCCTGTGGTTTAAAACGTGGGGTGGCGATAATAGTGCTACAAAAACAGAGATGTTTTATAACCCTCACGTCCAAGACACAGGGGCAGTTAACGACTACCTTAACACGACAGCAACCCCCATGATTAAATCTTGGAAGGCGTGGAAAAACAAAGGCACGAGTACCATGTATATGAAAGATGCCATTATGGAGGCAACAGCAATTAACGACGCAGCATGGCGTAAGGCTTGCCTTGAATGGCTTGAAAGGAGGAATAAATAATGGATCACATTGAAAAGCAGAACAGGTTGGATTCTGAAGCAAAACAAAAAAGCACTAGCTCAGGCTATAGCGAAATGATTACAATCGTAGAAGAAGTAGCACAAACAGATGTTCTATCACTACACAAGGCAGAGCAGAGTTACGGAAACAGCTGGAAACAAAGAGGTGGCGTAGGTGCATTTATGATGCTTGCCCGAAAGTGGGATAGGCTTGAAAAGCAAGTAAACGAAAGCAACCACGACATCTTCCAAGCTGCTGAAAAAGACAATCGACCTGAAGGCATACTTGATGATATCCAAGATTTACGCAGGTATCTTATGCTAGTCGAAGCAGAACTTATTCGGAAGGAACCAACGAATGACCCAGACCCCGACCTTTTCCTCGAAGAGCGATGTGAATGGAAAACTGGATGAAGTGTGTGTTGCTGTTTGTGAGTGTGGGGTTACAAAAGAGGTAACTTTCCGCAACCTTAAGAACAAGTGGGCAAGATGTCATAAATGCAACCAACCGATGAGAGTGAAAAGCAATGCAGTTTCCTTTATTTCAACCCCCGACTGAGTGGGTTATGCCCGATGGCTACCCTGATCTTAGCTATGCAAAAGAAGTAGCTATAGATTTAGAAACACGTGATCCCAACCTTACAACAATGGGGTCAGGGTGGGCTAGAAAAGATGGGCATATAATTGGTATCGCCGTAGCAGTAGAAGGCGATCAATGGTACTTTCCCATACGGCACGAGTTAGGCCCAAATCTTGATGTAAAAGCAACAATGAGGTGGTTACAAGATGTTGTTTCAAAAGACCGTGATTATATCTTCCATAATGCTCCTTATGATGTTGGGTGGATGCTCGCAGAAGGTGTGTCTGTCAAAGGGCGAATCGTGGATACAATGGTCGTTGCACCGCTGTTAGATGAAAATCGTTTTAGTTATGCTTTGAATGCTATTGGTAGGGATTACCTGCAAGAGCGCAAATCAGAAAAAGAACTGCGGGAAGCAGCAGAGGCATTTGGTGTCAATGCTAAAAGCGAGATGTTTAAACTCCCTGCCGCTTATGTAGGAGCTTACGCAGAACAAGATGCTGCACTGACATTACGGCTGTGGACTTTCTTTAAAGGATTAATAATTAAAGAAGACATAGGCGATATTTTTGACCTTGAATTAAAGGTGCTGAAAACTATTATCCCTATGCGCGAAAAGGGAGTGCGTGTGGATTTAGAAAAAGCCGAGCGTATTAAAATTGATTTAGAGCAGCGTGAAAAGAAGTTACTTGCTGAGATTAAACGGCAATCAGGTATCTCGGTAGAGCTATGGGCTGCTGAAAGTGTATCCAAAGCTTTTGACGCATTAGACTTGCAGTACAACAAAACAGAAAAGACAGGAGCGCCTAGCTTCACCAAAGGATTCTTAGCCAACCACCCACACCAAGTGCCGAAAATGATTGTAGAGGCTCGTGAGTTTAATAAAGCAAGAACTACTTTTGTAGATGCAATACTAAAACATCAGGTGAATGGGCGCATCCATGCAGAACTTCATCCTCTGCGCTCTGACGTTGGCGGTACAGTGACGGGTAGATTTAGTTACAGCAATCCCAATTTGCAACAGATTCCTGCACGGCATGGCGAAATAGGCCCAATGATACGCAGCTTATTTATACCAGAAGAAGGCACGTTATGGGGCGCTTTCGACTACTCTAGCCAAGAACCACGCATTGTTGTACATTACAGCAAGCTCATGGGTTTCAGAGGGGCTTCTGACTTTGCCGAACAGTATAGTGTAGACGCAAGAACAGACTTCCACCAAATGGCTGCTGATATTGTGGGTGTACCTCGCAAACAAGCTAAAGATATCAACCTCGGTTTGTTTTATGGCATGGGTTCTAAGAAGTTGGCGGCAAGTTTAGGGCTGGAGTTTGAAGATGCCAAGGAACTGTTTGCTGAGTACCATGACAAAGTACCATTCGTTCGAGAATTAAGCGACTATGCTATAAACCGAGCAAGCCGCAAAGGTGTGATTCGTACTGTCTTAGGCCGACGCTGTAGGTTTGACAAATGGGAGCCAAACAAGTATGGTAGCTGGAAACCCATGACATACCAAGAAGCTTATGCCGAGCATGGCCCTGCGATTAAACGAGCGTTTACTTACAAGGCTCTTAATAAACTAATTCAAGGAAGTGCTGCCGATCAAACTAAAGCCGCGATGGTTGCTTTAGCTAATGAAGGTATACTTCCCATGATTCAAGTACACGATGAACTAGACGTCTCCGTAGAAAGTGAAGACCAAGCTAAAATGATTACGGAGATAATGCAAGATTGCGTCAAACTAGAAGTACCCTCCGTAGTCGACGCAGAGTTTGGACCAAATTGGGGGGAAGCGAAACAAACATTTACGGAGAAACCATGGACACGCGGATTAAAACACAACCACAGCGAAATGAAAACCTAAGTCTGCTTCATGCACGACTAAAAGGAGGCCACGTTGTTCGGTATCATACAAAGCCCGAATTAGGGGATGGACAGAATGTAGCTGCCCATACTTGGAGAGCTGTGGTGATATTGCAAACGCTTTACCCTGAGGCAAGCAAGAACTGCATCTTGCATTTGTTGTATCACGATGTTGCCGAGGCAGAAGTAGGGGATGTCCCTGCCACAACCAAGTGGGGCTATCCTGAAATAAATAAGCTGATGGTAAAAGCCGAAAAAGCTTATGAGCTATCTATTGGCGTAGGCGAAATAGTACACCCTATCACTGAAGAAGACAAGAAAATGTGTGATATTGTGGACAAATTAGAGTTGGTGCTGCATTGCTATCGTTTAATGCTGCAAGGAAACAGTATGGCCGAGGAAGTATTTTTGCGTGGGATAGATTATTTAAACAAAAAGTACAAAAAGGAATTGATTTTTGAACCTGCTTCTGAGATAATAGCAACTCTGTGTCTAGCAAATGACACCCGTAAACTTTAGGAGCTCAAATGTTAGTCCAACAGGTAATAAATGTAAAGGTAACTTTTGAGGAGCTTATGATTATTAGGCAAGCAGTTATGTCTACTTGTGCTCATGAAGCTCGGCAAGCAGAGGTTATTTATCGGCTTTGCGAAAGATTAAATACTCTATTGGAGGATAGATAATGATTGTTGGATTCACTTGCGGAGCTTTTGACTTGTTACACGCAGGTCATGTATTGATGTTACAAGAAGCAAGCGAAGTGTGCGATTATTTGATCGTAGGGCTGCATATAGACCCCAGTACCGAACGGGAGTTTAAAAACAAACCAGTGCAATCTATCCACGAACGGTTCATACAGTTAGAAGCGATAAAGTATGTAGACTTTGTTCTCCCTTACCACACCGAAGAAGATATGCACATCTTACTGAAGATATTAAGAGTAAATGTCCGTATTGTAGGGGAAGAGTACAGAAATAAACCATTAAGCGGAGAGCAAATCCACCACGATCTAGGGATCATGTTGCACTACAATACCCGTGGACACCAGTTCTCCTCGACCGAATTGCGAGACCGAGTAAAAAGAGCAAATAAGAAAAGTCAAATGAATTAAACGGTGTTACGTTAAAACATAAGGTAAATCACAGAAAGGATTTAACATGGCTAAACAAATGAAGAAGTCAGAGTTCCTAGAACACTACCGCGACGACTTGCAACGCCAACAAGGCACCGTCCATTGGCCGCGTTTTGAAGACGAGTCTGAGTATGTGGACTACATGATACAATTAAAGTTTGCTATCGTGTTAGCCCACCAAGATGAAAAGAAAGTTTAGCATGGATAATGAAGAAGGCAACCTTCGGGTATGGGGACAAGTTAAATATCATTACGGCAAACCATTGCCAAGACACGGTAGCCCACGAGACCGAGGCAGTGCAGATGCGTATTACGGTCGCCAACCACGTCCACATTATTTCGTAGGCAAAACACGCCAATCGCTAGAAGTAGACGAAGACGGCATGACCGACGAAGAAATAAAAGATTACTATAAAGGCTTCGACGAAGAAGATGACCGCAAAGACTGGGGCGAAGAGTGAATATATTCCTACTAGATTACGACCACGAAACTTGTGCTCAGTATCACTGTGACAAACACGTTGTTAAAATGCCCCTAGAATCTACCCAGATGTTAAGCACCGTCCATTGGCGGCACAATGCCGAGGGGCCATATCTAGCTGTTCACCAAAAACATCCCTGTACTTTATGGGCAGGACAAACAGTAGAGAACTATAGGTGGCTCTGGAACCTCGGTATAGCTTTATGTAAGGAATACACCTTCAGGTATGAAAAGACCCATGCTTGTGAAAGAATACTTGCCATACTGCGATGTCCCCCTGTAGAACTAACAGCACGAGGAGTAACAAAACACCCTCAGGCAATGCCTGATGAATATAAATCACCGGAACCGTTAGTTGCTTATCATAACTATTACATCGGTGAGAAAGCGAGGCTATGCACATGGAAAAAAAGAATAGTTCCCCCATTCATGGAGGAAATAATGTTATCCCGTTCACACGAGAAAAAACTTCCCATTCCGCAGGAGATAACGTCACCATAGAATACAGCGAAGTTGATGTTCTTCTCTGCTCCCTGTGCGAGGGCAACTCTTTTTATCTACTCAATGATCAAACAGGACAAATCGGTTGCTCCTCTTGTGGATATTTGACAGGGAGCCACTGGGCGAACAAATAAGATAAATTGATGCTTATCAGCGCCAACTGCCGTGGTACTATAAGGTACAGACATTCCGCAGAAAGGGGATATTTATGCGACTAACTAAACCACAATCCAAGTCTTTGCTCCGCAAGTGGCAACAAGACGACCAAGGGCTCTCGTTCCTTGGTTTCCGTAAACTTGTACAATCCACCAGTTTTATGGAAGATGCTGTTGTCGTAAAATGGTGCAATATGTTTCTTGCAATAGAAATCAGTGGCTATACACACTCGTAGAAAGGGGTAATTATGAAACCACAACCAGACGCATATGTATTTAACGAGGGCAAATCTCGTACGATACTACATTATGCAGACATCAACCAAGCCTATATCGTGTACCGCGAAGACGGCATACACACCGATTCTCCGATACAGGGGAACGTAAGAGTTCACAACCAGTATAGCGATGCTAAAGCCGATTACGACGGCAGGGTTGTAGCGATTGAACATATGAATATATTTATAAACAGAGTCGAGCAAGAAGCTGAAGAGCTTTTTGGCTCCGACGATATGTAGGAGAATACAAATGTTATCAGCCGATCTAAAAATGTTTACGGGTACCGAGCAATGGTTTCGTCACCCACTGAGCTCTAACTTTCTTTATACCGATGGTGTAAAGTTCTTTGCTGAACACTGCGGAGGAGGTGCTTACTGGTTCCTGGATATACTGGCTACCGAACTCGCCGACCTACAGGAAACAGAAGAGTTCATGTCTATCACACTTAATGTTGTAGACCGTTCTGCTAAAATAATTGCCGACGATGGCAACGGCAATGTTCTATGGACAAGGGTAATAGACTTTACAGATGCCGAAGACGGTACATGGAAGTTCTTTCTTACTAACAATGTCTTGCTACTGCCCAGTGAGTATTAATATGACTATTGGTGGTTATAGCATGAAAGACGACGGTGTGTATGGCATCGTCGTCAAACAACACGAGGCAGGTTGGTCTTTTTTCTTACAAGGGGATGATGCTGACACTTTTCGTAAAGAGTGGGGATTTTGGCAAGAACATCTCCCAGAAGAACCGTTTGGTCAGTTTTTAAATGACCATGAATATAAAGAGCTCTTTCAATGAACCTCACTGATTTTGCAGCTTTGATTGGCTTCGCCTGCGGTTTAATCGTAGGCGGGGCTATCGTATTTTTTACTTTGTCTATTTTGTGGTACAGTTAAAATGATAGAAACAGCATTAATGTGTCTTGCTTTGAATATTTATTTTGAGGCAAGATCTGAGCCCATCCAAGGGCAAATAGCAATAGCAGAGGTCACTCTTAACAGAGTGGCTTCCCCCAATTACCCCGACACAGTGTGTGAAGTAGTCTTGCAAGAAAACAGTAAGACTTGTCAGTTCAGTTGGTGGTGCGACGGAAAGTCCGATCAACCAAAAGAACATAAATCTCTGTTAACCTCTAAAGCTCTTGCTGAATTAATGTTGACAAAGGGTGAGCATATTACTGTCCTCGGTGATACAGTCACTCATTATCACAATAACGATGTCCACCCATATTGGGCAGATCATTTGCGGGTGATAGGAAAGATTGGCAATCATATTTTCTATACGAAGAAAAAAGAAGATTCCCTAAGCCCCCGAGCTAGAACTAAAAAGATAAATTGATGCTTATCATTAACATTATCTTGCGGTAATGTAATTACATGGTGTGCAGTGTTGTTCGCAGATACGCCTATGAAGTGTTCTGTGATCCTTTACCTTCATTGCATACCATACCACTCCAACGCTCTAGAAAGGAGCCATCATGGAACAGAAAGCTTTAAATGATACAAATGTTAATTATATTGCTGATACTAATTGGGATCGGCAGTCTACTGAAGAACCCACGTTAGCAGGAACTCTTACTGCTGTTTGTGAGAACTTAGGGCAGACGCTACAGTTACTCGCAACCCAAGTTGAAAAGCTCAACAACCTACAAACTGACAACATTATCGACGATGCTGACGAGTTGTGGGACAAGCTACAGCCTAAAGTTGAAAGTCTTATAAAAGAAATTGTAAACGAAGCAGAAGTAGACATCGATGCTTATGTTGAGATTAACTCTGCTTCGTTGAGGGTGTAGCGATGGCGAAGTGGAAAGAAATACCCACAGTAAAGACTACTCATACTCTAGCCGAAGTGCGAACTACTATTAGTTCGTTACTTTCGGCTTCGGAGAGGGAGTTTAAGTTAGAGTTCAATGCTATTGGCGCTCAAACAAAAGACTTTGATGATAGTCGCAAGCTTGGGGTGGTCATATTCACCCTAGCTACAATCTGCTTTCAAAACCCTGAAGCTCTTAAACGCCTTGAAAAAAGGGTGGCAGACATCAATCGGCAAGTACACATTCTTGATGCTCGCCGAACAGTAGATGAAGGCAAGCGGAGGAAAATTACATGACCAATCCATTACTGACCTTTTATATTGAAGAACAAAACGAAGACTACTGCCCCATGTGTCAGCCATTAGGCGAACCGAAATACGGGACAACTAAAATGCACCGCAGTCTACCAACTCAAGTGCATTGGGTGCGAGCCGTAGCCAAGGACTTGCCAGAAAACAAAAAGTATGTCAAATTATGTTCAGATTGTTTGTACGATGCAAGCAAGTCTAAAGAAGTTGAAGCCGTATTCAAGGATGATGAACCCTGGATTCCTGAACAGTCGGGGATGTTTTTTATCCGTAGTTTCAGAGGAGGAACACATGACTAAGAAAATACAGTTGCAATCCAAGAGGTGGGCAAAGAGAACAATGCCCAGTGATGAGTTTGTGGCACGAATTCTTACGGATAAAGAAAAAGGTTTGACTGCAAAGCAAATTCAGTCTTTCCACGGTATTACACCAAATCAATATAAGTACATCGTGTACACGCTCGGCAAAAAGTTGAACAAGAGTGCTAATTTTAAGTCAACTAAATCTGCTCGATCGGTAGCCGTGAACGTAGTATCCGCGACAGGGGCTAGTGCCGAAGTCTGGAATCCAATGGAAAAAACAGTAGATTTTTTCTATCCCAAGAAAGAAAAGAAATCTTTTTGGAAAGTCCTTGTGTCAAAAATCTTTTTTTGGTACGGTAAAAAAGCATAGTCACACCTCCCAGTCCTATGCTTCACTCTCTGTAAGCCCTCTGACTCCCCTTTCTGGTCAGGGGGTTTTTTTACATGATAAACGGACTTTGCTATATAGGACCAAATGATGGACAGGACTCATTTGTGTTTTAATGATTTGATAATATACAATATCTCACTATACACATATATTCAATGGGTTAGCATGGACTATGACTCTCTGATTCCGATATCTTGATCACAAAGGATCATTACATTCGTGTCCGCGCGATCTTAAATCAGGGCCATTTCAAAATGGCTACTTTTCTTTTCCCGTCCTATTAAGTAAAGTTGTCCCATCATAAAGAGAGAAAGGTCTTAAATGGCTCTGGCAAAAGCTACTCACAAACCTACTATCGATGTCGTCGCTAATCCTCGTGTAGAAAAAGGAATCACTCCGAAACAAGAAGAGTTTTGTAGAATCTACGTTTGCGAGGACATAAGCCAAACTGAGGCCGCTGTGCGAGCAGGATATTCTGTGAAATCTGCCCATGCCATTGCGTCCCAATTACTGAACGGACAACGGTATCCTCATGTTGTGCAAAGGATAGGCGAACTAAAAGGCGAGCTGTCTAAGAAATACGAAGTAAGTTTTGAAGGACACGTTAAAAAGTTAGCTGAGATACGTGACGCTGCCATGACTGGAGGAAATTTCGCCGCCGCCGTCGCAGCCGAAAAGTCTAGAGGACAAGCGGCCGGGATCTATATAGATCGTAAAGAAATCCTTCATGGACGCATTGACCAAATGGACAGAGACCAAGTTATGAAAGAAATACAGCGTTTGCAAAAAGAGTTCCCTGCACTCGCAGCAGTAGCCGACGGCAATATGATTATCGAAGGAACTGTGCAAAAGAAGATAACAAAAGACACTGCTTGACATTTACCTGTGCTATAGTATAGTATGACCACACAAATCGCAGAAAGGATTTAATGTGTTAGACTTACAAAACCGTAGCCACTTTATGACTATAAATTCTGTTGAGTGGATAGAGTTGATGTTCCCCGACAATATCCGTACAAGCCAAGATGACAAGTTAATACTGTTTATCACCTTACTCATTGACCACCCTAAAAAGTGGCACATTCATGATCCAGAGATCCGTACTACTATCCCAGATTTTAGTTCCTATCTTACAGTCGCAAAGGCAAGACACATAAGTACAACAGATTACACTATGCAAGACGGAGGTGTCAAGCATTGGGCTACAGTCTATACAACTGATAGTTACGTTATCGTTGAGCTGTCATACAACAACTGTCAGCATACTAATGTGACTCCTGTTTATTTTGTAAGGGAGGCCTAATATGTTAGACTTACAAAACAAATGGACTCCTTGGACAGGTTGGTCCCAGTATGCCAACAAAGATCGTGATCCAACAAAAAACAAAACTGATGCAGTCTTGTTTGCTTTTGTTGATACTGTTCTAAAGCAAAATCTTGATCACACAAAACCCATCGGCTACAACATAGAAGATAGTGGGTTGTTAGATTTAGACTTTGATACCCTCCATGAAATCCCTGACCTTACAGCAAAGTGTGAGTATTTTATCCCGACGTCTATAGTAGATGAAGTGATAGGAGATTGTTTTACCGTCCAGTTCTACCTTACCCAACACCGTTATTATAGACGCCTCGCTGTTATTAGCGTCAGCGACTACGGCAATCAACAGTATGTGTTGGGATAACAAAAGACTAAATGTCAGGGCTCTTTTAGTAGTCCCTGACATTTTCCTGTGCTACTGTAAAGTACGACAAATGTAACTAACCCGAGAAAGGGGTTTTGATATGGCTACCAAGTTTAGTGAGTGGACTAAAAAGTTAGGACAGCAACATTTTGCGATGGCTGATGGTACAGGTAGGACGCTTTGTGATATGCCAATGCTTGGCAATAACTACGCCCGAGATTACCACCAAGAAGACAAAACGCCTTGCACGACTTGTGCCGAGCGTGTTGACTTTATTGTAACAGGGGAGCTCGTAGACTGATGGCTAAACTATTTACAAATGAGTACCATGTCGTTGCCACCTACATTTCTAATCAACGCCTCGGCAAAAATGGTTGGGAAAATTGCCCTGAAGGAGTTGAGCTTACTGCCGAAACCTACAGTGGAATTGACAAACGTGCAGATGCGATGGAAACTGCTGAACAGGTAATACAACGAGGGTTTAAAGTTTACGTTTACGAAATGAACCCGACACCTATTTACGAAGCGGAGGGTTTAGAACCAGAGCCTGATAATTGGCACGAAGATGACCACCACGGTGAATCTTTATCTGACCACTACTATGAAGAGCTTTGTTATGAGTAGCAAACCTGAATCACAATTATGGTATAAACTCCGTGATGGAACCAAAGATCTAGGTGTGTTTTGGACACGCCTAGAATCATGGGCAAGTCCAGGTGTGCCGGACTTACACGGCATCGTCCAAGGTCATCCTTTTTGGTTAGAATTGAAGGTCCACAGGTTAAAGTCCCTAAAGTCTATAACCTTACGTCCTCACCAAATCGCGTGGCAAACAAGATATTCTATGAATGGCGGCTCGGTTTATAACTTGGTTCATCATCCTTCTTCCTCTACCCTAAATATATATGGTGGACAAAGAGCGATGCAGATAGCAGGAAACGGAGAATCATGGACCCCTGACTGGAGTTGCCCGACACCGTACGATTGGACGGGTATCATCAATCATATTCTATCATCAAATCAGACCCATCACAAGGAGAAGGATCTCTAATTTTGTCCCATGATAGAGGAAGAATGATTATGACAAAGAGTTTGAGGATGATTGATGATGAACGATAATCCACGGACGATGATTGATGATGACGATGATTCTTGAGGATTCGGAGTCTATAAATAAAGATAATCAAAGAGTATAAAAGACTTGCTCCCGCTGTGGGTTCACTATACTCTGTAGTTACTGGCACACGGTGTGCTGGGATTGCTCGTAGAAAGGAGCTTCTATCATGGCTAATACAGCTAAAAAGACTTCCCCTAAATCTGCCTCTAAAAAGGCTGTCGTTAAATCCGTTGAGTTGGTGGTCACCGACCAAGAGTTGACGTACGACGACATCTGGCACTTTGTTCAAACTCAGGCAGGTGGCAACGAGGCCAACGTGAAAATCGTTCCTCTTGACAATGTAGACCTGAAGTCTGACGCTCCCGTACCATTTGGTTATGGAGGTAAAGCAGGAGGTGTTCGTCAAATAATACAAGACCTGATGTTACGCGGTGTTGAGGGTGATGTCACACTAAAGGCGGTTCTCACTAAAGCCGCACCTCTAGGACACAGTCGTAAAAAGCCTGTCTGCCTACACGCTCTCTTGCATGGTGGGTACTCACCGTCCAGCAAATACTGGATGACGCCGTTCGTCAAGCTTGTAGTCCAAGCCTAAGGATTAGGGGACTTCGGTCCCCTTTTCTTCCCATCCCATTCCTGAGGAAGAAAGATAATGAGACCATTCTTGAGGAAATTTGAGGACGTATATATACAAAGGTATATATAATAATTAATCGTTATCAATCATCCTCGGGTCATTGTTAGAGGATTCTAGAGGATTTGGAAGCTACAAAGAAGATAACAAAAGACACACTTTGACATTTTAGCTGTTACATTGGTACTATATTAACTAACCAGTAAAGGGGTTTTTCATGAGTACGAGAGCTGTTTATACGTTTGCTAACTTTGAGGCAAACAATTTCAAGGACATCCATTTCTATGTCCATCAGGACGGGTATCCTGAGGGTGCGGCCAAATATTTTGAGGCTATGCTCTATTTTGCAAACCTCAGCGAGCCTCCCGAGCCTATACCTATGCAGTTTGTTTATGCTGTCAAAGATGTAGGTATCAGCCCTGCATTGCAAGCCAACCGTCTAGATGCAGGAGATCTTGAGTGGGGTTACACTTTAACCGAGGACCACAACGTCACGGTACACCGCATTAAAAATGGGACGGAAACCGAGCACTGGTCAGGTAGTCTTGACCAGTTTCTCAACAAGTACCTATAATAGGAGAAGGGGGCTGCGGTTCCCTTTTTGTCCCATCCCATTCCTGAGGAAAGAAGAGCCATCCCATTCTTGAGGAAGAGGGCTTATCATCATGTCTATATATAAATCCTCATAGCCTCCTTATCAATCATCCTCAAGTCTTTCTTAAATTATCTCGTCAGGCCTCTTGTGCTGGCTCCCGTAAAACTCCTGTGGTACTGTTACTTATGTTAATAAAAAAGGTAAAATATGGGTTATATTATTATACTACTTATAATGGTAGGTATTTATGGCGTATTAAAATAATGCAAAATAATATTACTTCACTATTGTAATACACATTTAGGTGTGCAATAAAGTAAGGGTAGCCAATAACGGCTACAGCCAAAAACCAGTAAAGGGGTATTAAAATGGCACTAAATAAAAACCAAGCAAAAGCAAAAAAAGCAAACCCAGTAGCACCAGCACCAGTAAAAGTAGTAACACTACAAAACACTGGCACTGCAATTACTAACGCGCAGCTTTGGGCTTTTGTAAACACCCACGCAGCAGGCAGCTTGCACAATGTACAAGTTAAGCCACTTGCAAATGTAAACCTAAACGCGGCACAGCCTGTGCCATTTGGTTTTACTGGCAAGGGTACTGGTGTACGCGCAACCATACAAAATTGGTTGCTTAATGGTGTTAACGGCAACAACAGCCTAGCTGCTATACTTAACGCAGCCAAGCCACTAGGGCACAGCACCAAAAGCCCTGTTTGCCTAATGGCAATGCTAAATGGTGGCTACAGCCCCAGCAGCGCGGTATGGGGCACAGGCTATGTGCAGCTAGTAGTGCAGCCACAGCCTACAGCCAAGGCTACAGCCTAACGGCAACGGCTGGGGGTAAGGTACCCCCAGCCGTTGCCGTTAGGCTGTAGCCTTGGCTGTAGGCTGTGGCTGCACTACTAGCTGCACATAGCCTGTGCCCCATACCG
>Ga0209279_10001188_pt1 | contig 14322 bp, 31 predicted proteins | sample CoawatmetaG00DNA_3_FD_187508 | JGI IMG/M metagenome (GOLD analysis project Ga0209279, IMG submission 187508) | Marine microbial communities from the West Antarctic Peninsula - Coastal water metaG006-DNA (SPAdes) (version 2) | ecosystem: Environmental > Aquatic > Marine > Coastal ... | reverse complement strand
CTTGATATATAAGTATACATCACTCATGGCATTAAGTCCCGTCTGAATTCTTGATGTTGTAATTTAAAATCTAGTTCATCTTGCATTACTTTGTATAGGGCTGGACGCATGATTGACTTCTGAGTGTCAAGGCAGGCCTGTAAATGCCCTGTTGTCATATCAGCAATTGTAACATACTTTAAAGGCTGATCACTCTGCTTACCAAAAGTGCCCCATTTGACTGCTACTCTTATCATTTCATGGTTATCGTCTGACCAAACAGTCAGTAGCTTTTCATCGCCGTTGACAGACCTCCGTACATAATCCCAACCGCCATCTAACACATACTCTTTGCCGTTAGCGTCTGTATGTCTCACGTAGTCATGGCGGTGGGTTGAATGTAGCACTGTTCCATCAGGTGTTCGCATCTTGTTACTCAGTATTTCTCGCATTACTCTTCGTCCTCAAACACCAGTTCCTTTATCAGTTCAGCTAAGTACCATTGAGCTTTCTGAAGATCTTGTACGGGCTTGCCTTTGTAGTTATAGCGCCACAGGTACTTCATGCAGTTGCCCTTGAGGTAGCCAGCGAAAGCTTCAGCAGACATAGATGCTTGGATACCTTCAATACATTCTATTGACCCATTGTTGTAATGGTTAGGGTTGTTTACTACGTCTTCTTCTGCCTCTTCCTCTGCCATCGTAGCCCAAGGCTCTAAGCCTGTCTTTTCTAACTCAAGCGGCGGATGTGCTTGGCGTAAGCGATCCCAGTCAAAAGGTGTTGCGTCATTAATACTCATCATAGTTCTCTCTGGTTGGTATATTACGTTTGCGCTTAAAAGGCTCTGCACTGTGTCGGTCTGTAACTTGTTCGGGCTTACCCAGAACCTTTTTCTTTTTGCGCAAGTATCTGTCTCGTCTTTCATCTTTACCATGCTCTATCTCAGTCATCGAAAGTTTCTCGCTTGTCTGTGTTGATCCAACTGTCTGGTATGCTATCTTCGCTGAACCACCTAAACCCTTTGGAGCTTGCCCACTCTCCGTGAGATCTCTTTGTCCCGTCCTTACGTCTTGTAGCTTGAGGCATCGGGGCGCTAGGGTTAGCAAACAAAAACACTAGCTCAATATCATCTGGGAGAACCTTGCTTATCCAGACATACTTGCTGTATTCCGCAAAGTCCCAGAACCTTCCCTTGGCTTCAAGCAGTATCTTCTTCCCGTCAATCTCTCTTACAAAGTCTGGTTCGTACTTGTGGTCAACTGTGTAAGGAACCTTATCAACGTGAAAGCTCCACGCTTCTAAGATGCCTGAGTGTAGTTCATATTCCCAGTTAGAGTCATAGCCTTTCACTACATCTTTTTCTACTGGGCGTTTGTACCGTGCTTTACGGTAACCCTTCTTAACTTTTTTCAATGTGCTGTCGCCTCCCTTCGTTCTAGTTCTGCATCTAATACAACAAGTATGTCGCTAAGTATCCAAGAATCTATTTCAGTAATAGAGTTAATAGGGTCGGCGTTTAACCACCGCCCTACTTGAATTATTAATTCCTCTATTGGGATGGTGCCAACGACCGCTGATTGACTTTCCATGTGATCATCTCCAAGTTAACATCTTCGATTTCAATGGCTGGGAAGATTTTTATAAGCTGTTTTATTTTACGCTTGAGCCACTTCGGATGATAGGCGTTTAAGTACATCGTTCGCTGAGCCATGAAGTGTGTCTGTACAGGCAACATAGACTTGTAGTTGCCCATGTTTACTTTCTCTGCTTCTTCTTCGGTTAGTAGACCCTTGAGCCACTGAATAAGCAAGCTCTCTGCCTGTCGCTCTATGCGTTTACTGCGTCTTCTGTTCATAAGAATTCTTCCACTTTAGGTTCAGCTACTACTTCAGTTAAGTGCGTGTAGCCATTTGAATATTTAAATGTCCTCAAGCCCTGTCCATCGTTAGAGTCTTTGAAGCACTCGTGCTTATACTTACACCAGTTACAACCCTTGGCTAGTTTCATGTTGCCTTTCTTGCCATCTGGTACTGGATCATAACAAATAGCAGGAGGGACATCAAGCTCTAACGCAGGCAGTAGTTGACTAATAGAAGATTTAATGTTGGGCTTATCCAGATCATCAGGTATAAACATACAAAGCTCACCGCTCTCTTTGTTCAACACCAAGAACCCGCCACCCTCTGTGCCTTCTGCTTCTTCATAGCCTGCAAGCTGACCCATGTAACCGAACGGATCGTCCTGCGCTAAGCGCCCTTCTTTAAACTTGTTGAATGCAAAGCGTGATGCAGTCTTAACATCTACCACCTCACCATTTATCTTGCAGTCCATGTGACCTACGATGCCATCAACTGTAACTTCTTTCTGCTCGTCTGTTACTTCATAGTCCACCATGCGTACCAACATTAGTACAATCTCTTCAAGCAAGTGGCCGTACAAGAACTTAATCTGTGTCGGGCCGTCAATACCACCACGGCCTTTTGGATCACGCTTCTCGTACCACAACTGACGAGCAGGTTTACCTACGTTAGACATCCGAACAGTGAAAGCGGAGTCTCGTTTCCGTGGTGTTGCCCACGACATCAGGGCTTCTTTCATTCCTGATATAGTCCGATCAATGTTCTCTTCAGTGAGCGGTAAAGGTTTGCCATCGTCTGATAGCTTCTCAAGCTCGTTGTAAATGTCAGGTACTAAATCATGTAAGCTCATCGCTATACGCCTTCTATTGTTTTAATTGCATTCTTTATAACGCTCAGGTCTGTGTTAAACCATTCGCCTTTATGCTCTACATTTTTCAATAGCTTATGTGCAACACCTTCAGCTTTTCTTCTGTCTTCAAAGTGTTTGCAATACTCTACTTCATAATCTCTGAAAGGTGAGGAGGTCTGGTACTGAGAGCATCTATCATATGCATCAACAGCCATTCCAACTTTGAACCAGCCTTCCCACGAGGGGTTCGAGATAACATACACATAGCCCGCGATAGATTTTTCGTAGCCTTCAAGCGCAGAGAATGCAGCAGCTCCAAAGCTAGAGTAACGTCCCGCCTTATACAACGGGTGGGACTTAGAAACATACCTGCCGTTAACAAACATTCTAAGCGGGTTGCTCTTCGGGTTAATAGTTGCACGGTTAGGGTGGTTGCAAGTACGACAGATGTAAAGGGACTTTCTTTTAAAAGAAGGGTTCCAGTTACTGTCTTCAAGAAAGTCACCACACTTATTGCAATCTGTTTTAATGAGTTTCACTCCAGTTGTTTCCAACATTATAGTCTCCGTCTAGTGGACAATTAAGATTAAGTTCTAAGCCAGCCTGCACAATAGCTGCAACACCTAGCTTACCTACTGCGTCTGCATGATCTTCTCTGCATTCTATCTGCCATTCATCGTGGACGTTGGCTACGAACTTAGCGTCTAATCCATTCTGAACTATCAACTTCTCTAAAATAATTAAAGCCTTCTTCATTACGATAGCTCCTGCACCCTGCAACAAAGTATTCAGGGCGGCATGTTCTGAGCGAACAGTCAAGCGTCTACCGTCTAGTGCTTTAACAACTCCGCTTTTAGCTTCTCTTTGTACTCGTCCCGTAAGAGTCTTGAATGATGGGAGATTATCAAAGAAGCGTTGTCTAAGTCCTTTACCAGCAGCTCTACCTCTTCCAGCCACTGATCCAAGCTTAGCATCTCCCGCCCCGTACAAGAGGGCATAGATGAAAGTTTTTGCCTGATTTCTAGATTCAAGTCCTGCAAGTTCTTGATTAGTGGTGTGTATGTCTCCGTTAAGGATTTCATTTGTGTAGCCCTCGTCATTTAAATAGTGTGCAAGCATACGTAGTTCTAAGCCAGAAGCATCTATACCCACCAGCTTGTAGCCTTCAGGCACAGTCCAACAAGAGCGGCACTCAGTACCATAGGGTGAGCTACTGCTTGGAATCTGGGCCATGTTGGGATGTGAGTGCGTCATGCGCGAAGTCACAGCACCATTAGGATTAACGTACCCATGTACTCTGCCTGTCTCTTCGTTAAGCTCCTTGATCCAGCTCTTAGTCTGAGCTAAACGCTTCTGTAACATTAGGTACTTGGCAATCATTGCGGCCTGTGGAATGTTCTTAACCCTGTTTAGCGTGGACTCATCTACAATCGGCTGACCTGTAGGTGTATGCTTAGTGGGGTTCCAGCCGAAACGAATCAGGTACTCGCCGATCTGCTTGCGTGAGCCTAAGTTAAACTCTGTCTCAGTGTGTCGTGCAATAGGCTTCGTGTCCATGTCCAGAGTAAGACGCTCGTACTCGTCATCAGACAGGCGTGTGCCCTTACCGTGCTGATCTGTAGCTGTCTTAGCTAATGCGCCAGTAGCTGTGAACTTGGGTGAGAGTATCTGCGTTGTCACAACCGGACGGAACTCTTCGTGAACCTCTACTGTAATGTCATGCAGCTTGGTTTCAAACATAGCCATCAACCCCATGACCTTCTCAACGTCCAGTACAAAGCCGTTGTCACGTTGGACATCTATGATCCGTGCCACTGCGTGTTCTATTTGCACACACTGAGGAGTAAAGCCACGGCTCTCAAGCTTCAAAGCTTCATATACTTTAGTATTAAGAAGCACATCGTTCTTGCAGTACTCTAACATCTCAGGTGTGTATACATCCCACGCATCTTCTTGTTGTCCGAAGTCGCCTTTCTTGAAGCCCAACCTGTAGCCCCAGCCCTCAAGACCGTGGTTGCCTTCGCGGGTTGGCTTGAAGAGGCGTGACAGTACGAGTGTATCAACGATCTTCTTGTCAAACAGATCAACGCCTGAAATCTTTTTGATGGCAGGAATGTCATAGCCTATCAGGTTGTGTCCAATTAGTTTAGTTGCAGAGGAGAGCATGTCGTAGCCCTCTTGCAGTTGGGTGTTGTCGAATGTAAAAACGTCCATCGTGTCCACATCTTGAGCCACAATACAATGGATCTTCGTGGGGTCTAAGCCGTCTGCTTCTATATCAAATACTAAGTTACTCATGGGGTTCACCTAAGCTGTGACTGTATTTTTCTTTTAATCTGTTTTCTTTTTCTGTATTCTTCCATGTATTAGAGGGGCTGCGAGGATCTTTAAGCATCTCTAAATAGTACTCATCTAAAACGTCATACTGTATTGCCACTCTCAGCCCTGCCATAGTGAAGTGCGCCCAGTCCAATACACCCACTGGTCTAAAGCGTGTTCTATTTTTAGCTATCAAGAAACTATTGAAAACTGTTCCCTGCTTTGAATACGCACAAGAATAAACCAGATCAGGCTTCAACTGTCTCAGTTGTTTAAGTGCTTCTTGAAATGCGTAAGTTCCATATGGTGCCTTGCTCATATTATATCTCCATCAAACTGTGACTCATCATAGCTATCAAGTTCTCTCAAGCGCCCTGTCTTACCGTCATACAATAGACTACAAGCTACGCCAACATCACCAGTGTACCTAGACTTCAACACCCTAACCTTAGTGGTCGATGCTTCTATCTCATCTTCTGATTGTTGGTTACGCTCAAGTGCAATCACGCAGTCAGACAACTGAGCAATACTCTGCGATCCTCTAAGGTGTGATAGCCCTGTCTCGATACCGTTCTCGTGTCCACGGTTGCCCTCTACTCTACGGAGGTGAGACACTAGGATCATACCGCACCCTGTCTCTTCTACCATAGTACGTAGTCGGTGCATGATGCCGTCAATAGCTTTACGCTCATCGTTCTCAAGCGTAGAGAGTACAAGCATGTGCAAGTGATCTACTACAATCCATTTACAATCTAGACCGATGATCATGTAGCGTAGCTTGCTGAAGATATCATCTAGGTTGTTGACACCGTGGTGTGCATGAATCCATACACGCCCCTCGTTCTCACCCATGAATACTTTCTTGAAGCATTGGTCTAGCTGATCGTCTGTGAATGTAGACTTAACACTGTCGAGGTGAAGCTTAGCGTTAGCCTCCACTGCCATGATACCTTCAGCAGTTCGTGACCAGTTCTCCTCAAGAGCTACAACACCCACGTTATCTTGTGTGTTCTCGATCAACCAGTGTTCGATCTCACGAGTAATAGATGACTTGCCTAGACCTGTACCACCAGTAAGAGTAACTAACTCACCAGCTCTCATGCCTTCTAGCTTTTTGTTTAAGCCCTGCCAAGGGTAAGGGATAGCTGTTTTCTTTTCTGTCCGTAGCTTCTGGTATGCACCAAGCTGGTCAGATAGATTCAATACACCGGATGGTGTGTAGACTTTAGCGTCCCAGAAAGCACTGACATATGCAGCGTGTCTACCTTGGCGCAACATATCGTTGGCATCTTTGTAGTCCACAGGCAGTGTCATCAGCTTAGCTTTGCCGGGGGTTAATAGTTTTGCAATAGCGTGAGCTGCTTCCTTGCCCACCTTGTCGTTGTCAAAGTTAATGACAACAGAATCAAATGACTCTAGGTATTCTAAGTTCTCTTTAACATCACGGACACCTCCTTGTGCCCCTGACTTTATAGATACGGCTGGCCACTTAGAACCCATAAGTTCGTAAGCAGCCATCGCATCGCACTCGCCTTCTGTTAAAGTTATAAACTTACCACCTGCCTTGAACAGGTTCTCTCCAAACAATCCTACTTCCTTTGGACTCCCTGTCCATGCAAAGTCCTTGTTAGCTTTACGAATCTTTGTACCTGCAAACTCGTGGCCGTTGTAGTAGGGATAGTAATGCTTATCAATCTTACCGCCCGCCATAGTTGATTTAACACCGTACTTCTTAGCAGTAGCTAAGCTTATCTTGCGGTCAGTTAATTCATTAAATGAAGCTGGGCTTGCTTGTTGGTATGAACTCTGTTCCATCTTGCTGTTCCTTTGATACACTTCAAAGTCCGTTACGGTATCTGGTTGTTGCACTTCCGATGTGCTGTAGTCTTTAAAATACTTGTTGCAGCTAAAGCACCATGCAGACCCGTCATCATTGACAGAAGCTGCATCGCTTGAACCGCATTCATTACACGGCTGGTGGAACTTTACAAAAGGCATACGCCTTACTCCTCGGTTTGCTCAACTTCCTCTGTTGCAATCATCTCTTCCGTGAGGTGGTTAGATTTAAGTTCAGCTATTAAATTAATTGTAGCTGCTTGCATTAAGCCAACAGTGATCGCGGCTTCTTGTCCTCTCTTATCAGCCTCTATCAGGTGAGTCAGGATAGCCCTACCCTCGTCTGATAGTAGGTCTGAGTCATACTGCATGTCATCTACGGTTACAATGCCCATTACAGTTCGTCCTCCATGCCTTCATCGAGTGCGTCAAACTCTGAGCCATCGGGTGAACCAACTTCTACTAAGTCGATAACCTGCATAGCTTGAAAGTCCAACCCGTAGAAGGTCTTGCCTTTCCACTCTGACTGCCACTCTTTGTACTGAACCTTCACGTTTGATCCGTTACCTACACGGGCATCGAGTGGGTTCTTGTTTGCGTCTACTAAACGTGGAGCCTGTCGAACCATACCGTTAGGGCCGTTGACCTTACGCTTAATAACAACCGATGGGCCTTCGTCCATCTGCTTAATGGTGAAGCCACGAGACTTAAAGTCTTCGGCAGTTGCTTCATCCACAACTAAGTTCACGGAGTAGACAGGTTCAAATGTTGTATTGGGTGTAGTTACTGATGCCCAAAATGCTGCGCCTTGTAGTATTGCCATGTTGCTTTTCCTTCTGTTGGTTTAAAAATGTTTAAGGATTGTATCACTTTAAATATCAATTGACAACTCTTACTTGTTGCCGTTCATGTCTTCTTCCTTCACAAAGATACCGTCTATCATCTTACCCTTGCGATCCTTGATGTCATTGTAAGCATGGTTCAAGCACTCAGTTACTGACAGGTTGTTTCGCACGATGATGTTAATCAACACAACCATGATGTCTCCGATGTCATCAATGGGTGACTGCTCCTTACAAATACTATCCGACAGCTCACCTACTTCTTGTATAAGTTTAAGCACCTGATCTTTATCGCTTGAACCGTGTATAAGGTTACGAGCTAAGTGCCATGAGACTACCTGCTGTATTGCATGCTTAATATATTCTTCTTCGTGGATCATTCCTGCTCTCCTTTCTTAAAAATATTACCGTACATTGTAGCGTACTGCTCAATAGCATCTTCAACAGTACTGCGCTCTGTCCTATCAACAAACTGGAGGCTCTCTGATGAGGCAACAGGATAGCCCATTGCTTGAACAAACATAGTGAACTGCTCAAGAATGTCCTGTCTGCTTATCTCCTGTTCATAGATAGAGAACTGTACTGCTGAATCAGGTACGCCCTCCTCGCCAAAATCATACGGGTTAGATTTAAAAATTATATAAGGTGTAGTTCTTCTCATCACTTCTTCCCCATGCTAATCACTGTATCGTATTCAGTCTTGTCGATGATGTATTGGATGACTGCCTGCTCTCTTACGTTGTACATACTACACGCTGTCCTGAGCGGAACCTTACCTTCTACTACATCTGTTGCTGCCCTTGCAGTAGCCATCGCATCAGGGTTAGGGCTTCCCATTAGAGTCTGTTGGAACATCCTTCTTCTCCTTTTCTTTATAGTCTTTATGTTCTGCAAAGGTCTTCTTAAAGATCGCATCAAAGTTACTGTCGAACTTCTTCTTATCTACTGGCCGAGCTGAACTGCCTTTGCCGCCATGTGTCTGTCCTGTTGCCATGATCACTCCTCCGCTAAGTATATGCGGCCCAGTGTAACAACACAGAAGGGCATAGATAAAACAATACCCTCGAACTGTGCTGCCTCGTACTCACCTTCGTTTATCACAACCCAGATAGCTCTTGTATCAGTGAACTCCAGATCTAAACCCACGCCATTACGCAGGTTCAGACTGAGGTGGTATTGACCAAATGTCTTTGTCATATTATGCCGCCTTCATGTAGTGGCTAGTTCTAACAGCATCCCGTACTACTTGCTGTCTCTCGTTCTGAATAGCTGCAATGTTCTCTGAGCTTGCAGTGCGTGTTGCACCGTGGTGCGTTGACCAATCAGTCAGTGCATTATACACGGCCCAGTAGTTATGTCCAAGGCGTTTAGAATAGACATTGATGTACTGCTTCCAGATATATTCTAAGTTCAGGTTACGTCTAGGCATAGCGTACATGACAGTCACTGGATCTAACGGAGTAGAAGCTGTGTCACTCAGAAGATTCAAAGCTCCCTTGCACTTCAATGCTTCAGCAAAGAATCTAAACGCCTGCTGCGCGGTAACATCTGTACCCTGCCACTGCTGCCACAGGTCACGCTCGTGATGGAACAACTGGAGTGACTTAGTAATCACCCGTCCACCGTTCTCAATGTCCAAAGACCTAGTGTGCTTAGCTTTAAACACTGACACCTCACCACCTACAAAGACCTGAAGGTTTGTACAGGCTGCTTGAATCGCAGCAGCACTAATCATGAACGGCCAAGTACCATCAAAGGATGAGATGGACAACAGACTAAGGGACGCACTGTCACCGTCAGCGGTCTTATAAGTATGCTCTGGCAACCGATACTGAACAAAGGTTCTTGCACCGTTGTGTGATGTACGAATGGTCTCCTCCATCCCATTGATGGACAGGTCAGAACGCTCAATGATGTTCCTTGTTACGTCAATCATATGTTTAGGTGCAACAGGTTTGTAACCATGACCGTGGATACCTAACTCTGAACCCGTATCAGTGCGGTAGATAACAGACTTGGAACTCTGATAGTGTACGGCCTCACCTTCCTCTGTGTTATACATCAAAGGTGAAACACCTATATCAAACCCTGCTGACCCATAACCTCTAGCCTTGATGGTGTTTAACGCGCTGTTGTTTGCAAACATTGGTGTAATATTATTCATATCTATCTCCAGTTGTATGTATATAAACATACTATTATTAAAATAAGTTTATTCCTGAGTTGACTCATCCTGAAAGGAGATTATAATCCTTTTAAGTTTTCTAAGTCAACTAAATATATTCAGTGTTGTTTGTTATAATTAATTATAAGGACACAATAGAACTTCTGTACTCTATAAAGACTATGGAGTGTCCTCAGTTACAACCTCAACGGGTGATACATCCACTACTTGTAGGCCATAAGGCTTGTACACCCCTGATTTCTTGTTGATATTGGCATACTCTAGGGCTTCTTCAGGGCTAGAGGCCGCAACATCTATGAAGTAACCACTCACTTCGGACATCATTACCTTATAAACCTGTATCGGCTGCTCAATATCTATCTGCATCTTCAGTTTAGCTGTCATTGTTCTCTCCTAAATACGTTATAATATAGAATGGCCCGCCACGCTGACCAATTTTATGTGCATCTTCTAGGGTTGCAGCGTACTGAGTACAGCCGAACTCACTAAAGTCTATTGCCCACATATCAATCTCCTCGCACTAGCTTAAAGGTTTCTCTTGTTAAGATTGTGACCACTGCATCGTGTGCTGCTGCGTCCAAGTCATAGGCACTCTTAACGTCCTCTATCAGATGATCAACATAATCTTCGCTGACCTTATCTTCTATCGTACATTCTAGCTCAGCTATTCTGTACTCAAAGTCTTCTAGCTTCTCTTTAATGTTAATGATATTTGCCTCGTTGTTATCAAAAGAATTATCTTCAAGGCCTCTCACACGACTCTCCAACTCTGCGATTCTATTGGCATCTCGTATCTGTAAGCCTTCAAGATCATTAGTTCTAACGAGGATACGCTCGTCAATGTACACTTCTAAAGCTTTAAATAATTCTTGCATGTTATGTATCTCCAATTAGGGTTTTGTTTTATCCAACAAGCAGCGCAAACATACACGCCACGTTCAATTACATCGGCTGTCTTGCCGCAGCTACACTTAACCATTGAGTACTAGAACCTGCTCGGCTTCAACTTCAGGCAGGTAAGCAAGCAACACCTTCTCATCTACTGTTTTCAACAGCTCCCAGATAGGGTCAGTGTCGCCCATCATCAGATCAATCTGTATTTCCTGTATAACTTTATCAATTAAGTAATTCTTTTTAACACTCATATCAGTTTTCCCTGCTCGTGCAGTAGTTTAGTATTAAGCTTACAGCTCACATCAATAACATCCATCAGAATCCTACGGTCTGTACCATCAATAGGTAAACTACACACCCACTTGTACAGGTCTTTAAACTCTGCGATCTCCTTCACTGTTACGTCTGATAGTTTCACTGTACTCGTACCCTCCGCTTGCATATAGGACATGGCTGCGTCCAGTCTAGTTGCTCAGGATGCCGACAGTATTTTGTCCTGTCCTGCTCCTCTTCAAAGTAATAACCGCCCGCTGTCTTGATGCGCTGGCCGCTCAAAGCTTTAAGCTCTCGTTCAGTTAGAATCATTGTCTTCTCTCCACTCCAAGTTAAACACCGTGGGAAAGAACTCGCGCTGCATTCCTTCAGCACCCAGTGGTCGCACCCACACCCTGCCAGTACTTGATGGCTTGTGTGGTGGGTTGCCACCCTCAATGATCCATAGCTCACCGTCATTAGTTTTCAACAGCTCATCCATCACTACCTTCTCATCTGCATTGTTGAACAGCGTCCAACCTTTTTTAGATATAAACATTTTCATTCTCCGTTATAATTAATTATAAGTAATTAGGCTATGTCGAACTCGCCCTTGTAATTAGTTTCCACACGCGACCCGTCAGTAAACTCCACAATGATAGGCGCATAGTAATCGGTTGGGCTGTTGACGATCTCATACTCAGCACCAAACTCCTGCACTACAGTCTCACCGTCAGCTCTGCCGAAACACTCAGCCGTATTGAGCCATTCAAAAAAATCATTAGCTATCATGGGTAGCCCTCCAATCTGGGGTATGGGTATCAATGGTATAGCCTAGCTGCTCGATCAACTCCAGCGCCTGCTTGGTAAGCGTCTTGGTTCCAGCCAGCCTTGCAAACGTCATTGCATTGTCACACGCTGGATAGATCACAGCATTCCCGTATTGCGATTTCATTTCAATCAGTATTGATCTACTCATTGCCCTGCCCTCAAAAAATATCGTTGATGTTAAAGTCACCCGTAAATATAGACCGCGCCATATCATAGTCCCACTCTTCGGGGTAGTCGCTCATCTCATGGGCTGCGTTGATACCTGCCAGCTCCTCAGTACTCACGACCTTCTTAGCCCAACACACACCGCCCTTACCCTGAATGCGCTGGCGTAGTATCTGGAATACTATGCAGCCTTGCACCTGAAAGGCTCCCGCCGCTTGCATATAGTCCATGCCCTCCACATCGTGCAGCATGTCTTGTTCCCACGGTTCGCCACAATGGGCGCAATATATATCAAACATAATCTTATTCCTTATAATTAATTATAACGATCAACCACCGACCGCGATTAGATTAGAATCAACCACAAAACCACTGGTATCTTTTTTGGCTTTGCCTTTAGCTAACAGGCCCACGACTACATGACCGCCGCGCAGATTATCGAGGTCGCTTTTATCCCCGTCAATAACTACGCGCCCCATGAAATGCGTTGGCAAACTGTGCCTGAATACTACGGCCATCGGGTATCCGTCCGGCAACTGCGCGACCTGCTTTTGATACGTCCGTGCCCCGCTATAGCTAAACATCAATTTATAGTTGGTCGGAGTGTTGCCGATCCGCTGGACTCGTTTCGTATAGTCATAAAAACTCAGGTCAGGAAATAATTGTGGTATGCCCAGAGACTCCCACGCAATATCACTTATGGTATTCAGCCGGACTACGCCCACAGATCCGGTGCGTTTGCAAAGTTTGTCGAAGTTGCCTAGCTCTTTGCGTAGTTGATCCAAGAACCCCACTTGATCGGCGTGAAACCAATCCGTCTTTGCTTTGCGTCCGGCCTTCACGTTGCTAAACACTCCCATGCCCGCTGATTTTAAGCAGCCATCCATACACTTTGCGGCCTTACTCCCCGCGCAGATAATGTGATCGGGATAGAGCGACAGGGACGCGACCCGCGTTTGAACCTTCTCTTTTTTCTGGGTCTTTGCAATTTTTGTATTGCTTGCACTTGTTGATAATAATTTCATGATAAACACTCTCTTTTTTAGTTTGGCTTATAATTAATTATAACGGGCCTGCAATCACTATTGCACCCACAATATACGCCATTGCACTCAATGGAATGGTGGCAAGTAAAATTAAACCCACGCTTTTAATCTCGCGCATGCGCTCACGCTTTTTTCTGCGCGCATAAAATGATTCTCGTTTTTTCATGGTTTCACCCTTATAATTAGTTATAAAAAAGTATATCTAGGGAGCCTATCAATAATCCGATAGGCTCGAATATATACCTTTAAACAGACGCGGCCAGTCTAGCAATTGCAAGCTTTAAAGCTGCGCGTTGTTCGGTATCCTTGCAAGCTTTAAGCATGCGGTCGAGGGTCTCTAGTGCCGATATTAGGGCCAGATCTGGGGCGGTCGCGGTCGATTCTGTGACGCTTTCACTTTCGCCCGCACTTTCACCGGCTGCTGCTTTATTGCGCGGCACAACCTCAGTCAATACGCCCTCGGTGACTGTGAGCGCGACCGGATTCTCTGCACCGTTCGCTTTTTTGACGCGTTTGCTGATTGTGTTGTACTGCGACCGCAAAACAGCCAGCGCCTTTTTGTTATGTTCCAGTGCTAGCCATAGATTTTCAAGCTGCGTTTTTGCTTGCATGTTTTTATCAGCTATAAAAGCTTGCATCGATTCGGTAATTGCGTCTTGCATTTTTACCTTATTATTTACGCCCTGTACAAAACCGCGAGCTAATGTGGGAATAGTCTTTTCGTTCAATAGTAAGTTAGTCATTAGGTAAGGCCTTTTTAGTTATTTAGTTAATTAGTTGATGGACGTAATACTGGACTAGTAAGAAACGGAATACAAGTTTTATTTTAATTAATTTTAAGGAGGCCCCAATAATTAATTATAAGCAACTCAAGAACCAAAAACAGGCCGGATAAAACCATATAAAGAGCGGGCGCGCGCGAATAGCATACAACAATACTAGATTGCAATAGGTTGGATGAAAATAGTTGCGACTAGATGGGCGTTTTGAGGTCTAAGGGATTTGGCGGGCTATTTGATAGCAGTGTGACGGGTAAGGATAAAGGGGCTTAAAAGGGCTTTAAAGCGGGTATTCTAATAATCTGTATAGACTATAGAGAGTAGGAATAGAGTTATAGCTAAATGATTGATTTTATTGAGCCTTTATAGCTTTTAGCTATTAATACTTAAAAGTCTTTAAAGTTCTTGCAATTAGTAAACTAGATAGATTCAGCTAAAAAGTTTTTAAAGTTTTTCTAGACTTTGTAGACTTTATAGTGTAGGGA
>Ga0209279_10001186_pt1 | contig 14336 bp, 16 predicted proteins | sample CoawatmetaG00DNA_3_FD_187508 | JGI IMG/M metagenome (GOLD analysis project Ga0209279, IMG submission 187508) | Marine microbial communities from the West Antarctic Peninsula - Coastal water metaG006-DNA (SPAdes) (version 2) | ecosystem: Environmental > Aquatic > Marine > Coastal ... | reverse complement strand
TTAAAATCTTCAACTCCATTAATTGATGCTGTAGTTTTTTCTTGTTCAATAAAGTCATTAGCAACATCTCTGTATGCTGCTTGAACTGCACTTTCAGTAGTAGGAATACTAATAGATTTTTTAGCTTCTATTAATAAATTACTTTGATCTGCTTTAGATAAATCTGCATATCCTGGAGAGTTTAAAACACCCATTACGGCAGCTTGTTCAAAGCTATTAGGTATATCATCTACATTTGTTCGAGCAATTTCAACAAAATCTCCATTTACAAATTCTTCAGTTATACTAAATTTACCTTTATCAGTATCATCAACATATGTTCTAGTTACTGCTGCTTTCATTTGTTGTGCGGTTGATTGTAAATCTTCCCATTTATTTGTAGTTTTATTATATGATCTCCATACATCACTATAAACTGTATTTCCATCTTGATCTAAACTATCAACTGTAAATTGTTGTACTTGTTGATTACTTATATCATCACTTAATTTTAAACTTCTTTTTGCTGTAGCTATTATTTTTTGTTGTGCAGGAACATCTCCTGCTTTTACCGCAGCTATATAAGCTGGATCTCTTTCAACTGTATCTGTAAATAATTGATCTAATGATAATTCTGTAGGTGTAGTTGTTTTAATTTCTGATTCACCTTTAACAAGTAAACCAGTTGCTTTGTATCTAGTAGCACCATTTACATCTTGAAAAGTAGCTTTTGCTGCTGTTGATGCTGCTGATCTAATACTATTAACCATTTCCATAGCTTTTTGTGCCTCACCAGGCAAATTGGCTGCACGAAGCATTTGAGCAAGTTTTAAATAATCTTGTTCAGTTTGTGGATCTGGCATTTGGTTTTCAATTGCTTGAAGTTTTTGCATTTTTTCTACTCTAGGATCAACTGGAGCACCTTCACCTGAAAGCATCCTACCAAGATTAGCATAAGCATTACCTTGATTTTCAGCAATGTCTATTGTATTAGCTAACATACTTGCTCGTGGAGTGCCTGCTAAATTAACAGCATTGTTTATAGCTGCTTGTTCTTTAGCTGCTTGTTCATTTTTCATTTGCTGTTGTAAGCCAAACATATCGTTACTGTATTCTGCCATAATTATCTCCTATGTAAACAAGCCTTTAGCTGCTGTTCCAGCACCTGGCATTATCATATTTCCACCAAATTCTAAAACACTTCCCCAAAACTTACTTTTACCTTTTCTTTTTGCTTTATCGGCTGCTGCCATTGCATCATATTTTCCTGTTAATGAAGCAGATTCATTTGTTAAATTAGAAGTAGCATCAAGTTTTGCAAGTTGATTTGTAAGCATTGTGTTGCCAGGAATAGCTATATTAGCTCTGTCTGTTAATGCTGTGTTTCTTTGACCAGAAAGATATTGTCCACCTTGTATAGCTTGGTTAAAAGCATTGTTTTGATAACCTAAATCTTGTTGATTTAAATAATTGTTTTCAGCTATTTGACCTTGCATTTGTCCAAAAGAACTAGCACCAGTATTAAGATTTCTTTCACGAATTTCTTGTGCTCTGCGTTCATTATCTTCTGATGTTAACGCTCTCATTCTTTCTAATCGTCTTTGTTCCATAGCTTCAAAACCACCAGAACCATAATCCATAATTTGACCGCTAAACATACTAGCTATATTGCCAGATTGATCGTATAAATTTTGATTATCTTCTGTTAAAGTAGTTTGAAATCCTGTGTCTGAATTATAAGTGCTGTTATAACCTATACCTTCTATATCTGGAGTTGTTAAATTTAGAACTTTTTCAGATAATTTTTGTTGGTCTGCATATTCTTGTGCTTGATACCCTGGATCTTTGCCTGCATTTAAAAATCCAGCACCTGCACCAATTACATTAGCAAAATTAGAAGTAGGTAATTTATTAATACTTTGACCTCCGTAAGCTGTTCCTCCTACTCCAGTATAACCTCCAGAACCAGGCCTACCTGTTTCCTGTGGTTGAAACATTTTATTTAAACTACTTAAAAATTGTGCCATGTCTAATCTCCTATCCTGTGCGTTTCCACATATATACAGTTATATATGGTTGTATGTTGTTGTGTGCAGCTCCGCCACCAGTAGCACCTGTAGTTCCAGTAACTCGATTTGCTATTGTGTGAGATATATCATCAATACTTACATTTGTATTTCCAGTATTATCTGCAAAACTGTGCGTATGAGAAGGTAATTCATTAACACTTAATGTGTGTGTTTCAGCACCACCTGTTTCATTAAGACCATCAAATGTACCGCTAGAATGGACACCTACCATTACTCTACCGCCACCATAAGCTGCCCAAGTGCCAAATCCAAGAAGTGTTGCTGGATTAGTAGCTACTGCTGCATTAAAGTAAATAGAGCCAACTGGATAAACTAAAGCATTTATTATTGCTGCTGTAACTTGTAAATCATTTGCTGCTTTTACAAAAGCTGTTGTAGCTACTTGTGTGGTGTTTGTTCCAGAATTAGCTGTTACTGCACTAAAGGTTTGTGAAGCACTTCCTGCTAAATCTGCTTTACTATTTATTGAAGTTCGTACTGCTGAAAATTCCGTATTAAAATCTGCACCAGAAATTACTTTTCCTGCATCTGAATCTGCTAATGCATCTTTGCCACTCCAACCTACTGCTATTGTATAATTTGCCATTATCTTATTTTCCCTTGTTTGTGTAATAAAATTAAATCTTGTAAAGAAGCATCGTACCCATTTGATTCTATAGATATTGCTAATTTTAAGTTTTTAGCTGATCCTGTAAGCGGTGTTTTATATTCATTTAATCCAAAAACAGGAGCATAAGTAGAATTACTAGGATGGTCTGCTGCAACATGCGTATGCGTAACAGTTGTTGTTCCATACCTTGAAGTGTTTGCACCCCATAACGAAGTAGAACCTGTTGTTACTGGATTTAATGTAATTTGCGTTGTTTCTGAAGGACTTGGACTATAATCTTTATACCATTTAACACCTAAGTTAGCACCAGAACCACCTTCAAGAACTATAAATAATCTTTTTAATAATGTAGATGATATTGATTCACCTAAATTAACCCAAGTTGTTTCTATATTACTTGTATAAGAAGAACTAGAAAAAGTAGTTCCATTAGCTGCTAAATCAATATCGTAATATCCTTCATATCCCGCAAGACCGCCATCTTTTTGTCCAACTAATAAACCATAAGTATCAGTATAAGCCATGCTTGATGGTTCTCTATCATTATCAAAAGTCCAGGTTGTTACTCTTGGAGCATTATTAGGCGTGTAATGTTTAAAATCGAACACATAAGTAATATTAAGAATTGGAAAAGACATAATATAAATGCCTTCGTTTTCAACATAAACACTTTTAATAATTTTACTTTGTCCTATGTTTCTAATTAAAGTATCTTTAATATTTACACTTAAATCCATTAAAGGTAATTTATCTTTTTCAGTTGTTCGTGCTAAAGACCTTAATCCTGTGTTTGAACAAAACACTAAATCATCACCAATAGCTTTTATTGAATCTCTACTAACACATCCTACACCTCTTATAACTTCATCTAAAGCAAGACTACCAACAGCAGTTGGGTTATTATATATAACAATATTATTTTTACCAAATATAACTAATTTTCCATAAAAAGGTTCAATAGCTACAATTTCATCTGTTCCCCATATTTTACTAAGATCTATTGCTCCTGCATCTCCATAATACCAATCGTCACCATCAAGTAAATTTGACCAATATACAATATCAGGTGCTGAAGCTACTCCACCACACCATAATCTACCATAATATCCCATACCACAACTAGGATTAAATCCATTAGCAGGAACTCCAAGAGGTGCTGTTGCTGTTGTAACTGCTACATCATTAGCATGAGTTGCAGCTGATGCACTTGTAACACTTCTAGTACAACCTGTAAATGTAGTGCTTGTAATTCCTGTGTAAGATATTATTTCACTTTCAATAATTATTCTGCCATTTGGTGGAAACCCTACTGTGCTATCTACTGTTATAGTAGTATCTGAAGTAGTTATTCCATTACCATCATTAATAGCAGTAATATTGTAATGCGTAGACCAACGCTCTCCAGTATCAGAAGAACCATCATATCTTTGCGGTATTATTCCAGCATGAAAACAATGTAATCTGTCGTTAAAATTTATAAATTGCCAATCAGCAGTTGAATTAGCTACTGTATTTTTTACGTTAACACCACTACTTGGAAACGCTGCATCAGTATCAGTAAAATCTACTGTAAAAATAGAAGTTCCATGACTAGCAAATATTTTTAAAGTTCCTTGATCATTATGTTCTATCATTGAACCTATTGCTACACCACTAGGAGCAACTTTTTGTTTAAATCCTTTTCTAAATGCAATACGACCAGATTCTCTAATTACTACATTCTCTGCTTTAGTTAAAAAAGATGGATCTAAAGTTGCAGGATTACTCTGCGTATTAAGACCGTTTAGACCTATGTCCGATAATGGTTGATATGTTAGTTGTTTAGCCATCTGTAGTCACATACCAATCTGTTTCATATTGAGTGTTACCACTATCAAGCATAATAGCTTGTTTAAGTGCTTCATTAGCTTCTACAGCCATAGCACTAGATTGTGTACCACCATCTTCACCACGCTCAGAAATTGCTCTAGCCCAAGCACCTAATACAACTGGTTGAGAAGGAACTTTTAATACAGTAGCAGCAGCAGATAAATTATCTTGATACTTTACAATATCAAAAGATACTTTGTGTACAGCAGTAGGAACTGGTGATAAATCTACTTTTAAATTATTAGAACTATCACTACCATTAAAACTGTAGTACAGAGGCTCACCAGCATCGTCTGTAGGGTACTTTACTGTGTTTATATACAATCTGCTTACTTGGTTTAAATGTTGCCCTGTATCGTTGTTTATAACATCTAAAATTTTAATTTCTTGACCAGAAGATAAATTATAGTTTTTAGTTCCAGAAACAGTATCTATGTCTTTTGTTTCTCTAAGATTTAACCAATCATGTCTTTCTTCAGTACTGCGTTTAGAATCGTTAACTAAAGATCCAATTAATTTATGATAAGCTGATACATTAGTTGCATCATTTATATTGCCAGACCAATCAGTAGCAATAGTATCTTCTCTAAGCCTTATTAATACTTGATTAATTAATTCCCTATATGTCATTAGCTATCCTTTAATTATTGTTCCCCAAACTGAGGCTTTACCTTTTACTATGTCTACAACTTCTACTTGAAAATTTCCATTATCAAAAAAAGTTACAATTCCAAAAGCATGATTCCAATTATGTAATCTACCTTTTAGCCAAGTGTTGTTTTCTGCCGACATATCTTTTAAACAACCCATAGCCCATGAACTTATGTTTCCATCTAACAATCTAGTAGCAGAATGTCTTGCTACGTCATGTACATGCCCATACATTATGTTTGTTCCATAAGCATCTAAATGTTTTTTAGCGTGGTTTACACCACAATAAGCACCATGTATAAAAGATAATTTACCAATGGTTAAAACTTCATTATAAACACGATACTCATAACCTCTTTCATCCCATTTACAAGCATTTCTAAATGTGTATTGAGGCAAATAAGGATTTTCTTCTACAAATGCATCAAGCCATTCATCGTGATTTCCTGCTAATATATGCCTAGTATTACATTTAACTTTGTCTAAGGCTTTATCAAATCTATCTATTTGTTTATTAACTGCTAAAATTTCTGCATCTATTTCTGGTAATTGATGTTCTAATGGTGGTCTTTTTCTTCTTTTATATCGATGACCTGATACAGAACTCCATTCTCCAACATCACCAAGATTAATAAATATGTCTGGTTTAATAAAATCTATTGCTTCTAATACTACTTTGACCGCTTTTTCATCATGTGATGTACCAATCGAAAAATGCTGATCAGGAATAACAATTGCCCTTCTCATTTTTACCTACCTTTTGCTAGTTGTGCTCCAAAGTAGAATTCGATTATCATTGTTGCCCATCTAAATATTTCATCAAACTTTAACATCCCTTCTACAGTTACATATTCTATCACATCAGGTGTTAACTGAAAGCCTAATATACTAGCACCTTTTATTACTGTAGGTATAACTGTAGGCACATCCCAAAATACAGGTGCTACTTGCGTAAATATAACTAATGCCAGGATAACCATTATAATAACTCTGCGGTTCATTGCAGCCATAGGACTTTCTTTAGCTGCCATATCTCGTGCTTGATTAATAGAATCATTACGTACTTGTAGATTCTGTATCATCATTTTTTGTTGTTCTTGTGCTGCTTGACTTTTAAGGGCAAACAACTTGCCAATAAACCCTAATGCTATTGGTGCTATGTTTGTTAAAAATCCTATCACGATAAACTCAACAAAAGTAAGTAAGATTCCATTGGTGCTAAATTTATTATAAATCCTATCATGTTAATTTAAGTGCCTCTATAATTCCAATTTGTGAAATAACAAACCAACCTAATGCTCCATACACACCATACTTAATTTGTAATAAAGAGTTATTAATTTTAATTATGCACCCATTAGTGTCGTCAATTTTACTAAATAATTTAGCTATTTGTATAGAATGTTTGTCTAATTGTAATTCTACTCTAGTTAATTTATCTTCCATTATTTAACTTCTAGCTTTAACTTGTGCTGTTTTACTTAAATCTTTAAGATGAAACAATTTAACACTTGTTTTAGTATGTGCTTTGTTTGTATGTAAATCTCCATTAGGCATTTTATGAGAACTGCCTGTATGTAGCGTACCATCTCTTTTAAAATGTTTTACACCTTTCATATTATCACCATTTAGTTTTATTTGACCAATAAGCAGCACTCATTTTACCTTTAGCTATATTTGAACCATGTCTAGCTTTAAATGATTTAGATCTAGGAGTTGCAGTTTTATCACCTGTAACTCCTTGTTGTCCAAATCTAATTAATTTCATTTCATGTCCAACTTCTGCTAACACCATATGTGATTTTGTTTTATGACTAGGTGTTTTTTTTGGTTTATTTGTACCACTTAAATTATGTTTTTTAATTAAATTTTTTTTCCGTGTTTCGTGTGCCATTATTAATATTTTTTGCTTTTGCGTTTAATAGGAACTTTTCTTTTTTTTGGTTTTGTACCGTACATATTAACTCCTTAGTTTGCTAGTGGATTGTCTAAAGCTCTTTGCAGTTTGTTTCCAAGCCTATCTTCTAACTCTTTAATCTTACGATCTGTATCAGAATAAAGAGCATCTCTTCTGGCATCAAATCTTTCACCAGCCTTGTCAATTGTTTCGTCTATCTTATCTTGTGACTCATTGACTTTTCCTTCTAATCTATCCATTAATTTTTCTTGTCTAGCCAAGTCATCTTTAAGATCATTCTTAATAGTCCTAGTGTAATCTTTTGCTAGTTCTACAGACTCACTTACACTTACTAAAGTTTCTTGTAATACTGCTATCTTTTGCTCAATTCCAGATATGTCTGGTGGCTGATATTTTGTAACTGTAGTCTTAAGAATTCTAAACTCATTATACAATTCAAATCCAGCCCAAGCACCACCACCTAGCATACTAATAAGAGGAATAATAAGCATTAATTTGCTTCCTCCAAACTTTACACCATTGTACTCTAATTCTGCCATTGTAAGTCCACTAGTTTATTATGTAAGATTTCATTAGCCAATCCATTTCTAAGCCCTTTTTGACTATCTGGTATTTGTCTACCAGTATATATATCTTTGCTCTCATAAAATATACTATCAGCAAGTTGAGAGTTGTAGTTACTAAAATCAGAGTTAAAGTTAAGCAAGGCTAATATAAGACTTTGTAATTTCTGTTGTTCTTCAAGTGAAGAAGCCTCACCCATTTCCATTGCAAGATTTTGTAACTTGTTACTTATAATCTCACGCATCTTATCTTTCTTAGACTCTTTCTTTTTTTCTTCTACTTTTTCTTCTACAACCTCTGGTTCTGGAGCTACTTCTTCAAGCTCCTCCGTTTCCTCTGGAGATTCCTCAAGTTCCTCGTCTGTTGATTCTTCAAGTTCCTCATCCTCTCTAGGCTCATCTTCTATTTCCTCTTGTTCTTGCTCTTCTGGTTCTTGTTCTTCTGATACGGAATCTTCTTCTGGCTCTGGCTCATCTAGTTGCTCCTCTATAGGTTCTTCTAGTTCTTCTACTGGCTCTGGCTCTAGTAAGGGATCAAAGTATTCCTCCATCTCTGCCTCTATCTCTGCCATTATTGTTTCTTGGCTAAATTCTTCCATCTCAAATTCTGGAAGCTGTAGTTCTAATTCTTCAAGCATTGGTATGTTTATTTCTATTGGAACTGTGTCAATTTCAATGTAAGTTGGAATATCAATAGGTATAAATATTTCTATCTCTTCTTCCTCTTCTTCCCAAACATCTGGCTCATCTTCTTCTACATATTCTTCGTAGTAAGCATCATCCCAACCTTCACAACTTTCATTATATAAAGTATCTAAATCACATTGCTGTATTAGGTAAGCATAATCATAGCCAGTACATCCGTAATCATATAAAGGGTTAAGCCCGCATTGCTGGTTGTAATAATTATTAGCATAAGTTTCTGGATAATACAAACAAGTAATGTGGCTGTCTGGTATTATACTGCATATGCTTTCTCCTTCTGCTATTGCTATTGGATCATCTTCTTGATTGTTCCAATATATTGCACCATCTGTTGGATGATTGTAAAACCATTGTTTATACTCACCTGCACTTAAATCACCTACTGTTGCTACTGTTACAGAGTGGTTATTAATTGCCATTTCCGTATAATTCATTGCTATATTACCCAAAGGATATATAGTTAAATCAAAACTGTTTTCTCTATCTGGGTAGCGATACTCTGCTAAATTTTCCCACATATACTTTTGGTATGTACTATCACCTTGTGTATAAAATCTACCTAATCCTGTGTCTATTAAATCTGTGTGCCAGGGCATTATTGTGTAATTAAATCTTACACCAGTAGCACCGTTTGTAAAATCCTCACCATTACAACATAGACCATCGTGAATATAACCAGTACCATCCACAGTAAGGGGGTTAAGAAAACCCACAACACCATTACTGAACATAAAGCTAGTGACATAACTATTTCCATAAAAAGGAAAAGTAAAGTCAAGAGGTACTTCAACCCAACCATCATCCGCTATCTGATACTCAATTATCTCTGGATCAGACCAAGAGGATAGCGAGCAAGATAACGCCAAGAATGCCGCTAACCAATTTCTCAAGAAATACTCCTCTATCCATATTTGCTGTTTGTTGTTTCTTTGGAATCTTTTTAGGATTCAATTTCCATTCTGCTGTAGCTTCTTGTCCAATCAATCCTTCACCTGTAGTAGATGAGAAAATTGGGCAAGGCGTTCCTGCAAACTTCATTGCATCATATGTATTTCTATTTTGACACATTAAAGCAACTGCTGCTACTTTCATACCCATATCATATAATACTTTAGCGTTCTTTAGTCTTACACAATTCTCATCATTGTAAACTTGACCTGTGCTTATGCCTATTATCTGTGTTTGGACTGCACCAGCTACACCTACTGTACATAAATCCGAACCACTAGCATTTATACTTGGACTAATTGCACTAGGAGGATTTGTCCTTATAGTAGTCTTAGTTGTTGTATTGCTTGTAACTTTACTATCTGCTGTGCTGTTAGTAACTATAGGATCGGCTGCATTAGCCAACCCTACAAGAAAAACTGTTACTATTAATACTGCTATTAAATTGTTACGCAGCCTGTTAGACATTAAGCAGCGTTTAAAGACGAACTGAGAGCACCTACAAAAGCTGACTTACCAAACATAAGTTGATCTAGGTTAAATTGGCTTGTGCTAATTTTCCTATCTAAGTCGTTAATGTGGTTAATGATCTGTTTTTGCTCATCAGTCATATCTTCGTAAATATGGTCTATATCATTTACTGAGATAACTGTCTTTTCTTTTTTAGTTTTTTTAGACATTTATTTCTCCTTAATTAAGCAGCTATTGCTGCATCGATTGCTGTCATGCTTTCACTTCCCCACCAAGATGAATCATCATCGTGCTTCTGTGCTTTTTGTAATACTAAGTGTTCTTGATTCCTAGCTTTTCTTGCTGTCCACTCTTCCGCAGTTTCACCACCAGCAGTATTTCTACCACTGTTAACTTCTGCTACTGAATGCCCCATTGCAACATAGTGTGCTGCGATTTCATCGGCTGTTTGATTTGCCATTTCTTACTCCTTTGTTATGCCTCTAAGGCGGTTATACGAGCTGCTAAAGCATCGTTCTTTGCTGATAGTTCTTGTATTGCTTTTACTAATATTGGAAACATCTTCATTGGGTCTGCTTCTAATTTGTCAGGATTATCATCGTGAACCAATCGCATATGGTCAGCGTAGATTGTAGCATCTGCTACTACTTTTAATTCTTGAGCAATAAATCCAAAGTCTTTTTTACCAACTCTAGTTCCGTCACGAGTATCCCAATCAAATGAAACAGGTCTTACCGTATTAACAAAAGCTAAACCTAATGGTATGTCTACAATATTAGTCTTATCTCTTGAATCAGATAAAGCTGAAATAGATGTGTCAGCACAGCGAAGGTCACTTATATTACCATTACCTAAAGTACATTGACCCGAAGAATTTACTGCTGAAGTAATAGCATTTCTTCCTACTCCAATATTCCAAGTTCCTGTTGTAAGAGTATATAAAGCACCTTGACCCAAACCAGTATTATATGCACCTGTTGTCAAGTCCATAAGAGCATTAAAACCAACAGCAGTATTATGTCCAGAACCTGATGTCATATCTTCTAAAGCACCTTTACCAACTGCTGTATTTCCAGCACCAGTAGTGTTAACTGCTAAAGAATTGTAACCCATTGCTGTATTATTAGCAGCTGTAGTGTTAGCGTTCATAGCAGCTTTTCCAACTGCTGTGTTTTCAGCACCTGTGGTGTTAGCTGTTAAAGCATCAGCACCAACTGCTGTACATCTAGTAGCTGTAGTGTTAGCTTTTAACGCGTAATATCCTATTGCTGTATTATCAGAAGCAGTAGTGTTAGCATCTAAAGCCTGCCTACCAACTGCGGTGTTATTACCGCCTGTTGTGTTAGTATCTAAAGCTAAAGAACCAAGTGCTGTGTTGTTAGCACCTGTCGTGTTAAGGTGCAAGGCGTAACCACCTACTGCTACGTTATAACTGATTCCAGCTACTTGTGTATGTAAAGCCTCAAATCCAATTCCTACGTTTGTCGAACCCGTAGTGTTAGCAAGTAAAGCATTGTAACCTATAGCAATATTGTTACCGCCTGTAGTGTTAGCTGATAAAGCATTATTTCCAACGCCAGTATTATTAGCACCTGTAGTGGTTTCATATAAACTACCTTGACCAATAGCAGTATTATAACTTGCTGTCGTATTAGATTGTAAAGCACTTCTACCAACTGCTACATTTGCAGAACCAGTTGTGTTTTCGTCTAATGATTCTGAACCCAAAGCTACATTACTAGCACCTGTTGTGTTAGCTCCTAAAGAGTGTCTACCAATTCCAACATTATTAGCTCCTGTAGTATTAGCATCCAGTGAATTCTGTCCAACAGCAGTATTACTACCGCCAGTAGTGTTGTATCGGAGAGCGTGTATTCCCACTGCTACGTTATCACCGCCTGTAGTATTAGTTACAAGAGCCTCAAAGCCTATGGCTGTACCAATACCTGTAGTGTTAAAGTGCATAGCACTTTTACCAATTGCTGTATTACCAGTAGCAGTAGTGTTTGTTGTTAGAGCTGTTTTACCTATAGCTACATTGTTAGCTCCTGTCGTATTTGCACCTAAAGCGTTTACACCTATACCAACATTGCCATCAGCAGTGGTATTAGCATCTAAAGCTCCTCTACCTACTGCTGTATTTTCATCTCCTGTAGTGTTAGCATACAAAGCAGAATTACCACCAGCAGTATTACTATGTCCTGTGGTATTTGATGCCATACATTGTGAGCCTAATGCAATGTTATAACTAGCAGTTTGACTTAGTTTTAAAGCATTAAATCCAAGAGCTACATTTTCTACACCTGTAGTGTTAGTGTATAAAGTATCTTTACCTATTGCAGCATTATGAGTTCCTGTTGTATTTGACACTAAACTATAAGCACCTATTGCTGTGTTGTTATTACCTGTAGTAGTTGCTTGCATTGATTCAAATCCAACAGCAGTATTATCACTAACAGTCGAAGTCTTTAAAGCCTCGAAACCAAGAGAAGTATTACGATTACCTGTTACATTAGTAAATAAAGCACGATAGCCTGTTGCTACATTACTTGCACCAGTTGTATTATTACTTAAAGCATCTTTACCTATAGCTGTAAGTTTAGAAGCTGTGGTGTTAGCTGCCAAAGAATTTTTACCTACTGCTACATTTTCAGCGCCTGTGGTGTTAGTTGATAAGGAAGCTCGTCCAATAGCTGTGTTTTCTGCTCCTGTAGTGTTAGCTCCTAAAGCACTACCACCAACAGCAGTGTTGTCATTTGCGGTTGTATTTGAGTCTAAAGTAAGATAACCTAATCCTACATTATTAGAGCCTGTAGTATTGTTATACATAGCGTTTTTACCCATAGCTATGTTATTAGCACCTGTAACATTTAACCCTAAAGCACTAGAACCAATAGCACAATTATTATCTGCTGTTGTATTATTAGTTAAAGCATAATTTCCAAAACCAACATTATGTCTACCTGTTGTATTTTCTTCTAAAGCTTCATTGCCAAAAGCAGAATTATGGTCGCCTGTTGTATTCATCTGTAAAGCAGCTGTACCAAAAGCATTATTTTCAACACCGCCAGCAACTTGTGTCATTAAAGCTTGAAAACCAAAAGCATTGTTATATGAAGCCGTAGTATTAGCTGCTAAAGCATCTTTACCAACAGCAGTATTTTGCGTTCCTGTAGTGTTAGCTGTTAAAGCACTATCACCTAGTCCTACGTTATAGTCGCCTGTAGTTATGGAGTCTACTGCATTAGCACCTAAGCCTATGTTTGAGGTTGCTGTTAGTTGAGTAGCTACTCCAGAAGAAGGAGCTGTTATCCAAGTTAGTCCGCCTGTATTACCAGACTGTGCTGATAATAAAAACCCATTAGTAGGATTGTTGCTTACTTTAAGGTTAGCTTCGTCTACTACATTACCAGCAATAACTGTAGCACCATCAGCAGTAGAAGTTACTTCGCCACTATGGTTAGGGTGTGTGTAATTATTTGCACTAGCTGCTACACCATCTAACTTTGAACCATCTGTAGCTACATCTCTGCCATCAAATGTTGAATTGGTAGTGATTGCTCCAGTCATAGCTCCACCTGCTTTAGGTAAGGCTGCAACGCCAGTAGCTATATCAGTATTAATTGAATTGGCTAACTTGGCTGCTGTTACATTATCGTCTAAAATTTTAGGAGTTGTTACGGCATTGTTTTGAAGTTCTGAAACTGTAATTGCATTTGCAGCAATGTCCTCTGCGACAATAACATCGACTCCGAGCTTTGCCGAAGTAATAGAATTGTTGGCAAGGTGGGCTGTGTCTATACTTCCATCTATATAGTGCTTACTATCTATTGAATTGTCTGGCAATACATTAGCAATGGTAACTTTCTTAGAAATTCCGCCATCGTTAATTAATAGTTCTTCAGCACCATCCGTGTTAGTTAATGCTGTTAGTGCTGATACTTTTATTTGTGCCATTTGTTACTCCGCTATAATGTAGTAATTTAAAGAATTGTTATTAAAATCAATTAATGTTTCGGTTGCTAGATAAAAGCCATTTTCAGTTTGTATTTCTGTAGCAGGTGTTCGCGTAGGATCAAATTCTCCTTGCAATTGTCTTTTGTTAGCTAACATAGCAAAGGTTTTTTGCCTTTTCCAGTACATCTTAGCCATTAAAGTCTAAACCTTAGTTTTCTGCGACCAATTCTTTGCCTTTCTGTTAAAGACCTTATTTCTTCTTGAATTTCTTTGATAAGAGGAGCATACTTTGTTGTAACTGTGTCAGTTTTTTTCTTACTGATGCCCCCAGATGCCGTACCCTCATACGAGCCACCTTTAACTCTAGAACGAGATTCGCTTGGAGCTTTTGAATTTGCGTGATCATATTCATAATTTGTAGCTTCCTTTTTGCCTTGTTCATTATTTGATGTTAATTGTTTGCCATTGTATGTAGGTGCTTTTGCTTCTGATTTAATGTCCTCATGTTCTTCATCAGAGTCCATAAGACCATCTAGCATATCCATTAAAGAATCTAATTCTGTTTCTGGTTCTGG
>Ga0209279_10001184_pt1 | contig 14355 bp, 10 predicted proteins | sample CoawatmetaG00DNA_3_FD_187508 | JGI IMG/M metagenome (GOLD analysis project Ga0209279, IMG submission 187508) | Marine microbial communities from the West Antarctic Peninsula - Coastal water metaG006-DNA (SPAdes) (version 2) | ecosystem: Environmental > Aquatic > Marine > Coastal ... | reverse complement strand
CCCCTGTGACATTAACGACTGTTTGGCCCTAGTGGATCACTTAATCCACCTAGGTAAGGCTATTATTTTGGTGGGTGATAGTGCAGGAGCCACACTGGCTGCCTGTGTGGCTAATGCGCGCTCTAGCTATACCGGTACACAATTATTAGGCCAAGTGCTCATTTATCCAGCCTTGGCAAATGACGCATCGACGTCATCGATGCATGAACATGCCCATGCGCCCTTGCTGACAAAAGAGGAAATGACCTTCTATCATGACATTAGAGTGGGTGGCAGTGAAGCCATTGCACCCATCCAAGATCCGCTCTACTGCCCTATGCATGCCCAGAGTTTTGAGGGGCTGCCACCGAGTCATTTATTCCCAGCTCAAATCGACCCATTATTTGATGATTGTGAGTTATATGCCCAAGCCCTAAAAACAGCGGGTGTTGTAGTAAAAAATCATACCCAGGTCGGTGATGGTTTGGTGCATGGCTATTTAAGAGCGCGTCACATGAGTGATAAGGCAGAGGCTAACTTTCAACACATCTGCGCCACTGTATCAGCTCTTGGACGAGGCTTATCATGAATCAGTTTGATTACATTATTATTGGTGCAGGTTCCGCAGGTTGTGTACTTGCCAATCGCTTAAGCGAGAATGTGAACCATTCTGTGCTCTTGTTAGAAGCAGGCCCCAGTGATAAACGATTTTTTGTTCAAATGCCCATTGGCTATGGTAAGACATTCTATCAACCAAAAGTGAATTGGATGTATAACAGTCAGCCTTGCAGTGGGCTTAATGAACGCATTAGCTACTGGCCTCGAGGCAAGACCTTGGGAGGCTCCAGTTCTATCAATGCCATGGTTTATGTGCGAGGCCACAAGCAAGACTTTAACGATTGGGAACAAGCGGGCAATCCTGGATGGAGTTACGATGATGTGCTGCCTTATTTTAAACGCATGGAGTCATGGCAGCGCGGAGCAGACAACTTTAGAGGAGGCAGTGGGCCGTTAAACGTGAGTGATGTGTCAGCAAAATTACACCCTTTATGTAAACATTTTTTGGCAGCAGGTGAGTCTCTTGGTTTCAAGTACAACGCTGACATGAATGGGGCCCAGCAGGAGGGGGTGGGTTATTATCAGCTCACAACCCATAAAGGTCGGCGCATGTCTGCGGCTCGTGCCTATTTAAAACCAGCTCGCAAACGATCTAATTTAACCGTGGTGTGTGAGGCTCTAGTGCAGCGCATTGTGTTTGAAGATCAGCGGGCAGTGGCGGTGGAATATGAGCATAATGGTGCCTCTCATTGTGCTTACGGGGCTCAACAAATCTGCCTTAGTGCGGGCGCCGTTAATTCGCCACAACTCCTGCAATTGTCGGGCATAGGCCCACGCAAAGTGTTGCAACAGGCTGGAGTTGAACAAGTGTATGAAAGCCCTGCTGTAGGTCAGCATCTGCAAGATCATATTGGCCACAGTTATTTTTATCGGGCTAACCAGCCAACCTTAAATCAACAACTCAGGCCATGGTGGGGAAAGCTTTGGCAAGGCCTACGCTACTTGCTAACGCGCACTGGGCCTTTGAGTCTAAGTGTTAATCAAGCGGGTGGTTTTGTGCATACACGAGCGGGTTTAGACCGACCTAATATCCAGCTGTATTTCACCCCATTGAGTTACACCAAGGCCCCTGCAGGTAAAAGGCCAATGATGAGTCCAGATCCATTTCCAGCTTATTTAATGGGGATTTCAAACTGCCATGTTGAATCTGAAGGTCAAATTAATATCACCTCAGGCGACCCTAGGGTGGCGCCCAAAATTGAACCTAATTATTTAGCCCACGATAGGGAAATTCAGGATCTGCTAGAGGGGGTTAAACTTGTGCGAGAGTTGGCACAAACCCCACATTTACAAGCCATAACGATTGACGAGATGCGTCCAGGGACTGACTGTCTCACCGATGCCCAACTGATTGAGGATATTCGTAATAATGCAGATACAGTCTACCATCCGTGTGGTACCTGCCGCATGGGGCCTGACCCCACAAAAAATGTGGTAGACAGTCGCCTAAAAGTGCATGGTTTAGAAGGTATACGAGTTGTGGATGCATCCATATTCCCCAACCTTGTCTGTGGCAACATTAATGCAGCCACTATAATGGTGGCTGAGAAAGCTGCTGATTTGATTTTATCTGAACATGGGTTGGCTTAAATAAAAATTATCAGTATTGAAACATTTTCGAATGAATTTATAGGTTGGTTGCGCTCGTGCAACGATACGGGTGCATTAGGTTGGGGTCAAACGTGCTCCTACAATGCAAACATTGCTGCTCAGATCGTTTACAAACATTTAACAGATAATATTCTACTTTAACAGAAATAATTAAAGCACTAACCGCTCTTTATACATGGGGAATTGCGCACCATTCACCTGCCATTTAAATATACGCATTCGAACAACTCCCTGCATGCAGTTTTGCTTTGAACAAGAAGTAAGTCTGCTCTAGCTTCTCACTGGGGTGCAGTCGAACTCGTCTGAATTAAGAATCGCTTCCACACCACCCAGTCTTTCAATGGCTTTAGCCTGATCTGCAAACGCCCGTTTATTTTCTGTTTCTGGGTCTACTAATTCGAGCATTCTTTGATGGCAGTCAGTCAGTACCTGTTGATGCTCTGCAGACTCAGCAAGGTTCACCAATTCATCCTTATCTTCGGCAATGTGGTAAAGCTCTGACGGGTATCCTGGGTAGTAATTGTACTTCCATCCATCTGTACGTAGCATAAACATACCCGTTGGGGATCCCCCATCATGATATTCAGAAAGAATATCGCGTTCGAGGTGATCACTGTTTGCAATGGTTTGCAATGCCATACCAGGGCGCTCCTTACTGTCATGGCTAGCGCCAGTGGCTTCAAGAATTGTAGGGTAAATATCTATCAGTGAACTTAGGGTGGTCACCGTTTTTTGCTTGGGGATGCCTGGCCCAGCGATGATCATGGGGATTGAAGACGATTCATCATACATAGTCATTTTGGTCCACAGACCACGATCTCCGTTGTGGTCACCATGATCACTAGTGTAAATGATTAAGGTGTTTTCAGCCTGACCTGAAGTTTCTAACGCTTTAAGTACCTGACCTACTTGGTAATCAAGAAAACTGCATAATCCGTAATATGAAGCACGAGCTACTTTTTTTGTTTCTGGGATGAAATATTTTTCATAGTCGAAGTTTTTCCTCACGGCCTGCAATACTTGATGGGACGGGCGCTCGTCATCTCTTAAAAAACGTGGCTGGTCCATTTGTTCCAATGGATATAGGTTATAAAATTCTTCCGGGCATGTCAGTGGATAATGGGGGCGGAGCCACGAAACAAATAGTGCCCAGGGTTTATCTGAGTCTTGATTTTCTTTGTTGTGCAACCAGTCACAAGCATTACGGGTAACGCTTAAATCATATTGAGTGTAATGATCATCTCCAGGACCGATTTCTTTGGCGTAGGATGAACAATCAAGTACGGCTTCGTGGTCACGTAACAAGCCTTTCGTCCAACCGACACCATCGCGGATATACATGGGTATAATTTCTTGATCAAAACCATTGTCGAATTCATTTCCTCTATAGTGAAGTTTACCAATAGAGTCTACTCGATGGCCCTGTGATTGAAGTTGATGCCCCCAGCTTTTGGGCTCGCCTTGATAAGCTTGGGCATTAGACCAGCAGCGTGTTTTATGAACATACTCTCCACTGGCCATTGAAGCCCGTGCAGGCACACAGATGGGTGATGTGGTATAGGCATTTAAAAACCGAGTTCCCTGTTGAGCCAGTCGATCGAGGTTTGGCGTCTGCACTAATGGATGGCCATCACAACTGAGGGCATCGCGTCGGTGTTCATCACTGAACAAAAATAATACATTTAGTTTGCTCATAGATCTTTTCATCAGTTAATTTAAAATTGGGCTAAATGCCACATCTTATCTAATTTTAAGAATGTCACCTAGGAATGACATATAACGCAATGTGCCGACAAAGGTTGTTACTATATTAACGCGCGTTGTTGCTGAAGTTGGGTCAGCCAGTCTGGGTCCATTTCGGGTACCGATGACAATAACAGCTCAGTGTAAGCGGGATAGGGTGCGGTAAATATTTCTTCTTTACCCCCTTGTTCTACCACTTTACCTTGGAACATCACCACCACCTGATCAGCGATAGCGCGCACCGTAGCAATGTCATGGGTAATGAACATATAGGTAATACCGAGCTCTTTTTGCAACCGCAAAAGGAGCTTTAAAATGCCTTCTTGTACAATCTGATCAAGAGCTGATGTGACCTCATCACATATTATCAGTTCAGGCTCTGCTGCTAAGGCACGGGCTATACAGATACGTTGTTTTTGGCCACCAGATAATTCATCTGGGTAGCGATCCAAGAAGCTCTCATCTAATTCAATGAGGCGTAATAACTCCATTATTCTCTGGTCTTGAGCTGCGCCCACTAAACCCAAGTAAAAATTTAATGGCCTACCAATAATATCCCTGATCGTGTGTCTAGGATTCATAGCGGTATCTGCCATTTGGTAAATCATTTGAACGGCTTGCAATTGCTTTTTCGAGCGATTTTTTAAGGCTGCAGGTAACCTTTCGCCATTAAATATAATCTGACCTTCCAAAGGAGGCAATAAACCCGTGATCACCCTTGCAGCAGTTGACTTCCCCGAACCTGACTCACCTACCACAGCTAAGGTTTGCCCTCGAGGAACTTTGATACTGATGTTATCGAGTACTTTAACGCTCTTGCCATAGCTTGCATGCACTTGGTTGATTTCAAGAATAGTATCAATGGATGGCTGTGGTGGTTTTTCCAAGGCACGCACCGCCCAAAGAGATTGTGTGTAGGCCGCTTTAGGACTGGATATCATTTCCCTTGTGGGTGCATCCTCAACGGTTTCACCATAACGTAAGACCTTTATATTATCAGCCATTTGTGCAACCACTGCCAAATCGTGGGTAATGTATATGGCCGCTGTGTTGTACTTTTCAACAATCGTGCGCATGGATGTGAGTACTTCCACTTGCGTGGTCACATCTAGGGCCGTCGTTGGCTCATCAAAGATGATGAGATCAGGTCGAGATGACATCGCCATAGCCGTCATGACTCGCTGCAATTGGCCCCCTGAAACTTGATGAGGGTAACGTTGACCAATATTTTCAGGGTCTGGCAGTTGCAGGTCCCGATATAATTCAATGGCATCTTGTTTCGCGGTTTCAAGATCTGCAAGACCATGAGCGACGGTTGATTCTATGGTTTGATCGAGCAGGCGGTGGGCTGGGTTAAAGGAGGCTGCGGCTGATTGAGCCACATAAGCAATGCGTGAGCCGTGCAAACGTCTAAGCTCTGCGCTGCTGAGGTTTAATAGGTCCATGCCATCAAACTCTATACTGCCCCCCACAAACTTGCAGCCAGGACGGACAAAACCCATGGCTGCCAGACCAAGCGTTGACTTGCCCGCACCAGATTCGCCAATAAAGCCAAGGATCTCTCCTCGCTTTAAGGTCACATCAACACCCTTGATGATGTGGTGCCAGCGATCATCACTGAAGCCATCGATGCGCACATCACGCATGGTGAGTAAAACGTCATTAGTGCTCATCGCGAAGTCCACTTGTTTGATGTAAAAACCAATCCACGACAAAATTAACTGCGACCGTCAACAAAGCAATAGCAGCCGCTGGAATCATGGGAGTTAAGGCGGCCGTTAAATCGTATTCGGCAAATTGAATGAGCCCTGCATTCTCCCGTACCATGGAACCCCAGTCTGCGGTGGGTGGCTGAATACCTACACCTAAAAAAGACAGGGCCGCAATGGTTAAAAACACAAAACAAAAGCGTAAACCAAACTCAGCCACCAAAGGCGGCATAATATTGGGTAGAATTTCTCGGCGCATGATCCAGCCTAAGCCTTCACCACGCAGTTTAGCGGCTTCTACATAATCCATTACTACTACGTTAAGAGCGACTGCCCTAGTGAGACGAAACACCCGCGTGGCATCCAGTACAGCAATAATAAATATTAAGTTAATTGCGCTAGAGCCAAAAATTGAAAGTAGCATTAGCGCAAAAATGAGACTTGGAATAGCCATCAGTACATCGACAAAGCGGCTTAATACTTGGTCTAGCCAATTTCGACTTATGGCGGCTATTAAGCCTAAACTACCGCCAATCAAAAAAGCCAATAGAGTTGTGGCCACAGCGATGCCGATGGTGTTTCGTGCTCCATAAATAAGACGACTAAATACATCACGGCCCAAGGCATCTGTGCCTAATCTAAACTCTTCGCTCCACGGTGCATAAGCCATGGGAAAGACTTGCGCTTGCCCATGGGGAGCGAGCAAGGGCGCAAACAAAGCCACGATTAAATACAAAGTGATCACGACCATGCCAAACCAAGCGGTGGGTGGTGCCGTTTTTAGAGTACGCCATATATTCTGTAATACGCTTCTTCTTGCTTTGACTAAGGTCACTTCGTCAGCCGCAGAATAACTTCCATCAGTGGTGTTTGGTGTATTCATCGTGGATGCAACAGCCTTGGGTTAGTGATAATGGAAATAACATCAGCAAATAAGTTGAGTAAAATATAGGTGCCTGCAAAGATCAACGCACAGGCCTGCACAACAGGAATATCTCGGCTTGAAACTGCATCTACCATGAGTTGGCCCAACCCAGGATAAACAAAGACCACCTCTACCACGACCACCCCAACCACTAAATAAGCAAGGTTAAAGGCAATCACGTTAACGATGGGCGCCCATGCGTTGGGCAGGGCGTGGTGCAATATGACCTTGGCTTTGGATGCACCCTTGAGTTGCGCCATTTCTATGTATGGGCTGGCTAATAGGTTAATGATGGCGGCTCGGGTCATGCGCATCATGTGCGCAACGATCACCAAAGTGAGGGCTAAGGCGGGTAAGGTGGACCGGTAAATTTTTTCTAACAAAGGCGTGGAGTCAGAAATATTAGCTAGTGAGGGGAACACTTTAAAGTAAGTTGCAAAAATTAAAATTAAAATATAACCCACAAAAAACTCTGGGAAAGAAATAGTCGTGAGAGTCGTTGCATTAACGACTCGATCGTAAATCGAATTACGGTAGAGTGCAGCAGTAATACCTAAGGCCAAGGATAATGGAACCGCGACAAGTGCTGCCATGGAAGCTAAAAATAAGGTATTGGCTAAGCGAGGTTGAATGAGGTTCCAAACATCTCTTGAACGGTCTACACCTGAAGCATTGCGTCCTGAAAAAGAATTACCCAAATCGCCGGTTAGCACATTACCAGCCCACATAAAGTAGCGTTCTACAGGCGGCCTGTCTAAGCCAAGTTCTCGTCGAAAAGCCTCAACTGTCTCTGGCAGCGCGGCTTGGCCTAATACCGCTTCACCAAAGTCACCTGGTAAAAACTCGATAGAACTGAAAATAATAACGGTCACTACAAATAGGGTGAGAAGCCCTAATCCTAGGCGTTGAATAATGGTCGTTAAAACGGGATGCACAAGAATGAATACTCGATGATTTATTTTTTATGATTATCATGACTGTATACTAAATTCTGAGTTATGCCTATCGGCAGTAAAAATTATGACCTATTAGTCTAGGTTCACAAAAATCTGCAGTTGTTAAGGCAGCTAAGCCTAACAATGATTGGAAGCTATAGTTAATAGGCAACCTGCCTATTGTGCTAATCATGCCATGGCTATGCTTTTGCATTGATTTAGTTCAAGATCTTGCATCTTTTTGTCAGAAATTCTCGAGTTTTTTGATGGCCTAAACCTTCCTTAACCTATGCTCATGAATAATATAGGGCAATTCATACCAGTTCTCGCAGCGGAGTATAGCTGGAACAAATAAGGTCTATGTGCACCGTTGCTCCCTAAACTAAGTTCAACTTGGTAATTTTTTTAAAACAGTAACAGCCAGTTAATTTTGATTGGCATACGGAAATATTTTTAAACTATTTTTGTTCAAATAATCGTTCAAGTATAAATAAATATAATTAACAGGCGCTTTTTTTTGTGTTACCTTCTTGTAGCTAACAATTTTTATGTCGAGCTCGACCCCCAAGCTTTAGCTTTTTTGGAACCCAAATATTAACCCTTGAACTCAACGTAATCTATATTAGTTAGTTATATAATTGGAGAATAAAAAATGTCAAAAGACCACATAGAACAACTTAAAACACCGCTTATTACGGACATGAACCGACGTCAGTTTGTCACCAGCAGCTTAGCAGCGGGTATTATATTACCAGCAGCTGTTGCAATGGCTGGTAGTGCTTCAGCTGGATCTCACAAAGCTGGTGGTAAATTTAGAGTGGGCATGGGCCATGGATCAACCACAGATTCCTTAGACCCAGGTACGCATGAAAACAGCATGTCCCAAGTGATAGCCTTTGCTTATGCTAACAACCTTATGGAAGTGAATAATGAAGGGAATTTAATTCCAGAACTTGCAAGTGAGGTCGGTTCATCTGCAGACGTGAAAACTTGGACCTTTAAGATTCGCTCAGGCGTCACCTTCCATGATGGCAAAGCACTGACACCCGCTGATGTAGTGGCTTCATTTCAGTTCCACATGGGTGAAGATTCAAAATCTGCAGGTAAGGCGTTACTCAAAGATGTTACTGACATTGCTATTAATGGAAATGATGTCGTGTTCACCTTGGCTAATCCAAATGCTAATTTTGGTTATATAGTGAGTGATTATCACTTTATAATTCTACCAGTACGCGATGGCCAGTTGGACTGGGCCTCTGGTATTGGCACTGGTGGCTATATGATTAAAAACTACGAGCCGGGTGTAAGAGCTAGCTTATACAAAAACCCAGATTACTGGAAGCAGGATTCGGCCCATTTCGACGAAGTAGAAGTGATAAGTATACTGGATACAGTAGCCCGCCAAAGTGCTGTCATGAATGGCGAAGTAGATGCTATTGGTAAAGTAGATTTAAAGACTTTACATTTGTTAGAACGCAATCCTTCTCTGGATATTTTAGAAACCACGGGCACCTTGCATTACACCTTCCCAATGCGCTGTGATGCTGCTCCCTTTGATAACTATGATTTCCGCATGGCCTGCAAATTGTCAGTAGACCGTGAAGAATTGGTCACTAAGATCCTTGCAGGTCATGGGGCCATTGGTAACGATACCCCCATTTCTACGGCTAACCCGTTCCACAACAATGAACTAGCTCAGCGAGCCTATGATCCAGACAAGGCCAGATTTCATCTGAAGAAAGCTGGTTATGACGGTGCTAAGGTTCAGTTGTCTGCCTCTGACGCAGCATTTAATGGAGCAGTAGATGCTGCCCTGTTGATTAAAGAATCGGCAGCAAAGGCGGGGCTCGATATTGAAGTAGTGCGTGAGCCTAAAGATGGTTATTGGTCTAATGTATGGAACAAGAAACCATGGGGAGCATGCTATTGGGGTGGACGTCCGACGGAAGATTGGATGTTCACTGCAGCTTACATGGCAGATGGTGAATGGAATGACACGGCATGGCGCACGGGTCCGTCTGTTGAACGCTTTAATAAGTTGGTGGTTTTAGGACGCGCTGAAACAGATATGGATAAACGCCGCGAAATTTACTATGAATGCCAAGCCTTGGTTAACGACGACGGTGGAGCGTTGGTGCCTATGTTTGCTAACCACGTGCATGCCCTGAGTAAAAAGGTAGCTCATGGCACTGTAGCAGCAAACTGGGAAATGGATGGTGGCAAAGCAGTAGAACGGTGGTGGTTTGCTTAACGCCCACTGACCTCGGTAAACGGGCCTGCACTTTTACTTAAAAGTGCAGGCCCGTTTTTACTTGAGGGGTCTAAATAGTCCTTTGGGCTTACCTTTTTATGTGCATTATTTAACTTGCTAACGGCACCTTTGAGGGGTTTAACACCTTGGCTGGGTTAACTACGATAGTGCGCACGATATCCTTCTGGGGGGGCCGATTACTGTGTATGCAGTTTCTTTAGACGATCTGCCCGCAGCAATTGCACTCTGTGAGACGCTATGAGTTTATCGCTGGTTTTAATTGTTTTGGCCTCTGCATTTTTACATGCGTTCTGGAACGCTTTGGTCAAAGGCTCTGCCGACAAGACGATTGTACTGGGTCTGATTGCCTTGGGGCATGTGGTACCTGGTATTATCATTGCAACGCAGGCGCCACTGCCTGGATGGGCCGCCGTACCCTATATCATTGCCTCAACCCTCATCCACTGGGGATATTATTATTTTTTAAATCTCGCCTATCGCATTGGAGACCTGAGCCTTGTCTACCCGATCACCCGCGGTTTAGCGCCAGTCTTAGTGGCATTGGGGGCACAAATATGGATTGGTGAGAGCCTTCCTGGCTTGGCTTGGCTTGGCATCTTTTCAGTCTCGGCTGGGGTGATGGTTCTGTCGCAAGGTATTTTCAAAACAGAGGTGCCAAAATTATCAATGGTTGCAGCAGTCATTGTGGCGGCCATTGTGGCGGCCTATTCGCTAGTGGATGGTGTCGGAGTGCGTTTGTCTGACAGCATCATGGGCTATATTGCCTGGTTGTTCATAGCCGAAGCCTTTGTTGCACTGTTTATCTTTAAAACTCAATGGCAGCGACTGCGGATGATGCCGTTAAAACCCTGCCTACTTGGCTTTTTGGGTGGCATCCTGTCAGCCACTGCCTATGCGCTGGTGCTTTATGCCAAGACTGAAGCCCCTTTAGGCGTGGTCTCTGCTTTGCGCGAGACATCGGTGATTTTCGCCGCCCTAATCGGTGTCTTTTGGTTTGGTGAGGGGCCAAAGACCCGCCGCCTTTTAGCTGGGATGATCGTTGCATTTGGCACCATCATGATTGGCTTGGCCCATTAAATCTCACCAATATGGGATCACCCCGCAAATGCGCAAACCTATACTTTAGCTATGTTAAACGACCATAAAAGGTCATGCGGGCTGATTCTGACAGTGCGATATTAGGTTCAGCATTATAGGCCAGTACGACTAGCATGCGAGTGATTTCACCTTGTGTTGGGGTGACTCGGTGCAAGGCATCTCTACCCCTAAACAACATTAGATCACCAGCAGACATAGTGATATTTTGCACTGCTACTTTTCCTTCTAATACCTGACTCACGCCTGAGTAATTCATATTGCCTTGGCTTGCATTTCTGAGTTGTGGCACATATTCGAATTGTCCACCCGCTTGAGGACTTTGCAGTAATAAAGTGATGGCAAAAGATGAGTTGTCAAAGTGCCAGCCTAATTCTTGACCTTCGCTGGCATAATGTAAATTAATCGATGATAGCGTGTCAGAGTAAGGGTGCAGTATTTCTTCACCTAGTACAGAGGCCAAAAATAAGCGCAACTGTTGGGCATCATAGAGTGCACGTAAGGGCGAATCTAGAGCGATCTGATCATCAGTAATGCAACCTTTAGAAGATTGCACCCATTGATTGCGGGGATGCTTATCATCAAACTTTGAGTCTTTTTGTGTCAGGTATACGTTGTGGCCAGAATTGGTGTAAAAAGCCGACGTTTGTTTTTTGTGGCCTTCTTCAATAATGGCATCCCTCGCAGCAGGGCTGAGGAAATTTTTTAGAATTAACACGCCTGCTTCGTCAAACTGTTGTTTACAGGTTCGTGCAAATTGTGGCTCTGAAATAGGGTGAGCAGCGAGATTAATGATTTGGTCGAGTTGCATGCATGACTCCTGATTTAACCTGAACCAAGGTAAAATGTTGAGGTTGAAAATCTAGGTTAATGGTCGAGGTTAAAGGCTTCAGTTGAAAATCTCGGCTGAAAGTCTCAGTTGAAAAGTCGAGTTTGAACACCGGTGTAGTGAAACATAATCTACCACTCTAAACTAAGCTTTATTAGGGGCTATAGGTAACTAATAAGTATACCTATCCAAGCCTCACCACTGCAGTAACAAACATCAGCAGAACTGGGGCTTAGCTGCAGTAAATGCTGTTCTTCTAATGGTGTTTCTTGGGTCTGGTTGAGCTGAAAAAAGGTATGACCTTGCAAGCTGAATAGTAAAAATAAGTCACCGTCTAAATCTATGCTTTGGCCCTTTTCCTGCTGGCTGGTGAAGACTTTAGCATGACAATCTTTGCGTCTAGTCATTAAGTTGAAATCGAGGATTGGCCCATCATGGAGACACGCATCGATGAGGTCTTCGCCTTTAAAGTAGGCAGCATCTAGGGTTTCTGAGAGACACCATTGCTGACCTGCTTGGTCTGTGAGCGTTATCCCTTTACCATGCATTAGAAGTAAACAGCGGTCATAGCCAGAGAAGTCTGAAAAGGCGCCATTTTGTGTCACATCAGCCATGCTCAGGCGCCACTGAAAAGAGTCACCAGACCAGTGCTTTACTAATTCAATCGTTGAGCCTAAACCGTTGCGCCACGGCATCGTAATAAAGTCTTCGGGTTTAGTTATATTGAATTCAATCATGTGATTTGGCCCGCAACAACGCGGTGCTTTACTAATTGGCCACCCAGCCAGTAACTTAATTCTGCAGGCTTTTGAATCTCCCAACAGACAAAGTCAGCAGCATAACCGACTTTAAGCTGACCATGGCTATGGCCTAAACCAAGAGCCTGAGCACCATGACGGGTGGCTCCTTGCAATGCTTCCAGTGGTGTAAAGCCAAATAAGGTGCAGGCCATGTTCATCATTAAGCGCAAGGACAAAACTGGCGCTGACCCTGGATTACAATCACTGGCGATGGCCATCGGTACACCTAATTCACGGAGGCGCTGTATGGGTGGTTGTTTGGTTTCTTTGAGGCAAAAAAATGCCCCTGGCAGAATCACGGCAACAGTACCCGCAATGGCCATGGCTTTGGCGTCTGCATCACTTAGATATTCTAGATGATCACTGGACAATGCCTTATAACGAGCTGCTAAGCCAGAGCCTCCAAGGTTAGAAAGTTGTTCAGCATGAAGCTTAACGGGTAAGTCAAAGGCGAGGGCCGTGTCAAATACCCGTTCAATTTGGGCCACAGAAAAGGCAATACCTTCACAGAAACCGTCAACTGCGTCTGCCAAGCCAGCTTTGGCTATGGCAGGTATGATTTCTTCACACACCAAATCAATGTAAGCATCGGCTTGACCCTGATATTCGGGTGGTATGGCATGGGCCGCCAAACATGTGGTCTGCAAGGTCACCGATAGTTTTTCACCAAGGGAGCGGGCGACACGCAACATTTTTTCTTCTGTGACTAGGTCTAAGCCATAACCCGATTTCACTTCGACACAAGTCACACCGTCAGCCATGAGGGCACAGAGGCGCTTTTCTGCAGCAGTGAATAATGCTTCTGCGCTAGCATTTCGGGTATCAGTCACAGTGGAAACAATGCCGCCACCGGCCTTAGCAATGGCTTGATAACTTGCCCCTTGCAGACGCATCTCATATTCGGCGCTGCGGTCACCACCAAATACTAAGTGAGTATGACAATCAACCAAACCAGGCGTAACCCAACCACCACCCAAGTCGATTATAGTTGCCTCGTGGTTAGGTAATTCAGAAACTGGGCCTAACCAAGTAATTTGACCATGTTTAACCCCTATCGCTGCATTTTCAATGGGGCCATAATCCTTGGTAGACACCATGGTAGCAGCATGAAAACCAACGTAAATCGTATCAAAGGAAGGCATTTTTGTATCCTATGTAGGCAATCTATCACCCACTAATTAGCGCTGGGTAGTGTGCCACTTGGTATCATGTCATTATGGCAAGCAGTAGCTAACAGTTCATTAGCAGCCGCAATGTCTGTGGCAAAGTAGCGGTCTTTGTCATAGAAAGGCACACGTGCCCGTAAACCAGAGCGAGCCTGTTCGAGCAACGGACTGGAATTTAAGCCAGTGCGAAAATCTAAGCCTTGCACCGAGGCCAAGAGTTCTACCGCTAAAATACCGCGGGTATTTTCGCTCATATCTCGCAAACGGCGCGCTGCAAAAGTGGCCATAGACACATGATCCTCTTGATTGGCTGAAGTAGGTATGCTGTCCACACTAGCGGGGTGAGCAAAGGTTTTGTTTTCACTTGCCAAGGCGGCAGCAGTTACCTGAGCAATCATAAAGCCTGAATTCACACCCCCATTATCGACTAAAAAAGGGGGTAATTGGCTGAGGGCTGAATCAATTAATAAGGCCATACGCCGCTCTGATAAACTACCGATTTCGGCAATGGCTAAGGCTAAATTATCAGCCACCATAGCCACTGGTTCGGCGTGAAAATTACCCCCAGAGATAATATCCCCCTCATCAGCAAAGACTAATGGGTTGTCTGATACCGCATTAGACTCGACTTCCAAGACGCCTGCAGCGTGGCGGATCTGCTCTAAACAAGCAC
>Ga0209279_10001171_pt1 | contig 14451 bp, 28 predicted proteins | sample CoawatmetaG00DNA_3_FD_187508 | JGI IMG/M metagenome (GOLD analysis project Ga0209279, IMG submission 187508) | Marine microbial communities from the West Antarctic Peninsula - Coastal water metaG006-DNA (SPAdes) (version 2) | ecosystem: Environmental > Aquatic > Marine > Coastal ... | reverse complement strand
TTAATTGGTATGAGATAGCTGAGCATGTAAGGGCAGACGCTGAAGAGAATTATCTCTGGACGTTAGAAGACGCAGTAGGAGAAAGAGCAGAAATTGACGCTGAAGAGAATTATCTCTGGACGTTAGAGACAGCAAAGGAATTTGTATGATGAGAGTTGAGGTATATTTTAATCTTCATAGGAAACTATTCAGTGTCCGTGACTGTAAGACAGGGCGTGTAGTTGATCACCACTACAACATATGGATAGAAGATCCTGTGTTTGTGGTACGTAAGGCAGGGCGGGAGAGGGTACTGCGTGAGAAGAAGAAGAACGTCCACGCTTTCGTGAGGGGTAGGTGGATACAAAACTTATTAGTAGAGGATGCGTCAAAGATCCTTGACCATAGGGAATTTTCACAGGAGGTGACATACAATCCATACAAGTATGATAGCTTCGTAACTAAGCACGATGCTAAACCTATTGACTTTGGTAGGCTGGCTAGTCTAACCTGTAGTTCAGCAAACAATACACGATCAATCTTCGTAACATAAAAGGAATCATAACATGGCTAAAAACTTATTAGGTAAATCACGCCCCGTACAAGATCCATATGCAATCTATGAGGGGTACGGCCCTTTTGGTAACACTGAGATGCGACTGATTAAGACGTATCAAGTACCAGCTAATGAGGTTAAGAACCAGTACGCTAAATGGATGGTTGCAGTTAAGTCAGACATGACACACGGTAGCTATGACATGGGTGACAGCTACATTCGTGACGCTATCTATGGCCTCAAATTGACATACGCTACTGAAGAGTATAGACAGCAGTATGATCTGGTTGATGAGGAGGTATCATGAGTGACTTTATGTCAGGTGAAACAAAGACTGTGTACCTATGCAATGAGTGTCATGGCACTGACCTTAGCTTTACTAGCTGGGTCAAGTGGGACATGGACAGACAGGAGATGGTGCTAGAAGATGAGCCTATAATTTCAACAATGTGTAACGCTTGCTCTAACGAAGGAGATGTTATAGAGATAACAGGTGAAGTACAATGAAGGAGACAGCAATGCCTAGTAGTGAATTAAAATTAGAGATGCTTGCAGAGCTAAGCAAGCATACAGTCATACCTAAAAAGCATGAGGACTATGTAATAGATGCCTTGATAAAAGCTTTTAATAGTATACCAACAAAGAAGGAGACAACATGACATACAAATTATGTGTACACTTAGACTACGTTAGCGTACCGTGCCGACTGACTAACAGTAGGTCAGAGGTAGGTGGTAAAGGTATGATAGCTATGCTATCTGCTGCCTACCCTAACTACACCTATGAGCTAGTGATGGACGGTCCATCAGAAGAACTAGAGGATTACAACAGTGACCTATACCATGACTTACGTTACGTACTAATCAACGGGGCAATACATAAGCCTACACCGACACCTAAGCTACTTGTAATTGAAGGAGGAAGAACATGATTACTGACGCACTGAACCTTAAGATTCTCGCCATGTGTGAGAAGGTGTTACCTAACACCACCATGAAGAACAACAAGCAACTCATTGATTTACTTAGCGAAGTTCGCACTCAACTGGAAGGAAAATAATATGTTTACATGTATCGCAACCAAGCCACTGAATGATGGCACTGACGGATTCCGTTTCAACTTCTTAGGTATGAAGGGTATGACACGTAAGCGTAAGCCTTTCCGTGCTACTAGCAGCCGTGGATATAACATCCAGCGTGGTGAATGCTTCAACATCTACAACTTAGGCAGACGTACCATCTACATAGAAAAAGCTGCGAACAAGATCATCACTCGCAGAGTACGACACTTTGCTGGGTAGATGTACATCATGAAAGGTAAAGGCAAGTACACTGTGTATGGTGATGACGGTAAGGTTGTCATCATCACATCAAACAGTGAGGCAATACAATCAGTATTGAAATCAATCAAAAGGATTACTAACAATGACTAAACCTAAATCACCAGTAACAGATGATTATACAATGACGATCTCAGTAGAGGATCTGAAGGCAGTGCTTACCTTGTATAACACACTAGACAGTGAGCTTGATGATATTCTTGAGTGTTGTGATGTGAGCCTGTCTCAAGTCAGGTCTTTGCGAGAGGCATCACACAGGGTAAGCAACGTGTTTAACTTCCGCCCAATGGCTGACGAAGATGGCAACCCACGTCACTGGCTACCTAAGGTACTAGCTACTGATGACAACGCTTGGTTCTACGAAGGGGGTAAGTAACATGGCAAGCTACTACATAACTCCTGATGAGTTGGAAGACTATGATAATATATCTACCACTATTGACGCAGCGTCATGGATAGGTGAGGATATGGATGAGCTTAGTGATGAGCTTGCAGACATTACCAATCGTATCACCAAAGGAGACTTCACTCATCAGATATTTTGAGGCAGCAGTTATCTTTCTATTGAAGATCATTGTAGCAATAGCAGTATTTGGAATGGGGTTTGGATTTCTATGATACATACTAGTAACGATAAGGATGATGGTGCTGATGACCCTTGTGACGATTGGTCACACCACCCCATACCTAAACCTAAGAAGGAGGACAACAAATGAAAACATTGAACGTAACAGGTGAACAAATAGATTTTCTTATACAAGAGTGTATGACTAGCCTATCATTTGGGGATTACTTTGACCCCTATGATAACAAAGAAACTACTACAACAGAAACAACTAAGCATCTTGTGGCAATAACTACATTGCTACACGACTGCGTAACACTAAGGGAAGAAGGATAATAAAAATGAATAAGCACATGGAACTTAAGGAGACACATACTATAGAGGCAGCGTGTGACTTCTATATGCGTACTCCTAAGTACCATGCGTTGTCCCTACGTAGTAAGAAAGATTACGACTACAACTTACTGCGTGTATGCAAAACAAAAGTACAAAATGATAAGCATCTGGGTAACATTAAGCTGCGTGACTTAAGGTTTAAACACGCTACTGTAGCGTATGACTGGTGGCAGAGGACGGTAGGCATACGACAGGCTAACTACATGGCAACGTGTCTTAGTATTGTACTCAATACAGCCATCAGGCATGAGGCACTGGTCACTAACCCTGTGACATTAGTACAACGTACTAGAGATAAGGTACGTAAGGTACGCTGGACTGATGCTCAGGTTGTTACATTCTTAGACACAGCATACAGCCAGTGGAAGTGGCGCAGCATTGGCCTGATCATACACATGGCATACGAATGGGCACAGCGTGTAGGTGACATGCGTACCCTTCAGTGGTCTAACATAGACTTAGATACTAAGACACTGGACTTAGAGCAGAGCAAACGCAGGGCAGAGGTAAGACTACCTATAGATGATAACCTATGCCGTATGTTAGCTGAACAGAAAGATACGTTCGGCTTCCAACTGTACGTGGCACCTGCTGTGGAGCCACAGGGTAGTGCTTACAAGCCGTATGCCAGTGGAGATATACATAAGCTAGTGAATGAGGTTAAGGCTCACGCTGGGCTACCTCCTGAGATAACGGCTATGGACTTACGGCGCACTGGTATCACTCAATTAGTTGAGGGTGGTGTTGATACGTTTGGTATCATGCAGGTCAGTGGTCACAGCAATCCACAAAGTGTTAAGCCTTACTTGGTCAACACACTCACAGGGTCTACTAAGGCCCTAGCTAATAGGAAGAAGTGATGGACATTAAGAAATATGTAGATGACCTCATGCTAGGTGAGGGTGAGTCAACACGTATGCACTGCCCTAACTGTGGTGGTAACAATACATTCACTGCATCTAAGGATGGTGGTGCGGTGATGTACAACTGCTACAAGCTAGGCTGTGGCATACGTGGTGCGGTTACTACAGGTATGACAGCTGATGAGATACGTAAACGTATGCTGGGGCTGGACTTAAAGGTACGCAAAGAGTTGGAGCCTATGCCTTACCCTGAGTATGTCGTTAACCCTCAGCCTGAGCATCAGCTACTGCATAGGTTCTTAGGACGTTGGGGCTTAACCAATGAGGAGATCTTCTATGACGTTAAGGATAGACGTGCTGTCTTTCCTATCAAGCATAAGGGTGTAGTGATTGATGCAGTAGGCCGTGCCCTTGATGGGGCTATACCTAAATGGTTTCGCTACACTGGTCAGGCATCTGTATTCAAACGATTACTTGGCCCGTCCAACGGTGTGTGTGTAGTGGTAGAGGATGTGATCAGTGCCATTGTCGTGGCTCAACTCATGCCTAACACAACAGGCTTAGCCATCCTTGGTACGTCACTAGGCCCAGCGCAGATGGAACACATAGGAGATTTCTATAAGGTTATCATAGCGTTAGACCCTGACGCCATGAGTAAGACACTATCGTACAAGCAAGAGGTAGAGGCATGGACAGGTAAGAAGGCTAAAGCTTTTAGACTTGACGATGATATCAAATATAAGATAGGGTCAGATGTAGATAGATTGAAGGAGATGATAAATGGATAGCTTGAAAGACTTCCTTAAGGAGATGGGGCTTACATCTGTACACCCTATGCCTACTAAAGAAGTACCACCTCATATGGTTAAGGGATACTATGTAGATCCTCGTGACCACAAGGGTGAGGTTCCATTCTGATGAATCAACTTGAACTGTTTAACTTACCTATCCCTGACTTTGAAGGTGGATTAGAATGTAATAACTGCGGGGTTGTACAGCCTGTACAAAACTTTCAACATATGCCTTCTGGTGAAATAAAAAGAAAGTGCAGAACCTGTGCTAGGGACCAGTCTAGACTTGTAAAACATCTTAAAAAGTTTAACGCTTACCCAGATAAAGACTACGCTTGTCCTATATGTGAAAGAAAATTAAAAGAGATATCTAAAAAAGGACAGGAGAGGTTACAAGCGTGGGTGTTAGATCACTGTCACGACACTGAAACATTCAGAGGATGGCTGTGCTTTAATTGTAACACAGGACTAGGTGCATTCAAAGATGACCTTCATAAAGTTAAGAAGGCCGTAGAATATTTAGAAAAACATGAGGAGAAACTATAGATGGCTACGATGTGGATACTAATATGGTTACAGGTTAGTGCGTCAACAGGCGTTGAACACTTTCAGTTAGGTAGGTATGGCACACTACCTCAGTGCAGATTAGCATTAGCTAAAGCTGAGGTAATGGTAACAACAAACGACACAAAGGTTGTTTGTATTCAGCTAGGGATAGGTAGTGATGAATGATTGATGTAACACTAATAGACCACATGGGTACTGACCTATCTGTGGTAAATGCAGCACGTGTAAGCTTCAACAAGACAAGCAGTTGGGAGCTTACTGATTGGCGTGACAGTGATGACTATGCCAGAAAGGAGGTGCTAAGCAATGGAGACACTAAGTTAATCTACTATCTTGCAGAGCATGGGCACACATCACCATTCGGTCACGCCTTCGCATCATTCCATTGCAAGGCTCCCGTGTTTGTAGCACGTCAGCTAGTCAAGCATAAGTTCTTACGCTGGAATGAGATCAGCCGTAGGTATGTTGACACTGAGCCTGAGTTCTACAAGCCTGAGTTACGTGAGGCAACTAAGGATAAGAAGCAAGGCTCAGGAGTTCCTATGTTTATGGGGGGCTATAACAGTACCTTGGATGGTGTGATACAACAGTCAGGCATTGAGGCAGGTAAGCAGTACAAGTACTTACTTAAGATGGGCGTGTGTGAGGAGCAAGCAAGGATGGTGTTGCCACTTAACCACATGACTGAGTGGTATTGGTCAGGTAGCCTTGACGCATTCGCTGATATGTGTAACCTACGCCTTATGACTGACACGCAGTACGAGACACAGTTAGTAGCACAGCAGATTGACCAGATTATGTTGGGCTTATTCCCTGTGTCATGGGAAGCATTAGTATATGGAGATGATGAATGAGTATGTGTGGTGAGATAGAGAGTGTTAAGGCAGAGCTTTACATTAAGAATTTAGAGTATAGTAAATGTAAATCTTGGAAGAGCAGTATAGAAAATAAAATACAAGAGCTAGAAGAAAGGCTTGCCTTGTTAGATGGTGACCGACACTACATCAGGCCCATGACAGATGAGGAACGGCAACGCTCTAAGGAAAGAGAGGCTATTAATAATGTTCACCGTAGAGTTTGAATCAGATGCTTCAGTAATTACTACCCTAGATCAGGAGAATATGTTTGAAGATGTTGAGATGATCGTTGCAGATAATGGCATTGTATACATGAGGCAGTATGATGAAAAGATGGATGACTACCAGATGTTATTCATGAGTCTACAGCAGTTCACTGACATAATTGCTTCCTACCGTAGCCCAGAGGGTATGTATAAAATAATGAATAGGAAGAAGCCATGATGGAATTAGCACTAATAAGAACTCTAATGGACAAGGAGTTCTATGATAACAACAAGGGCATACGATGTCCTGATGAGTTGTTCAGTAAGGATGTGCGTAAGATTAAGCAGACACTAGACTATGCTATGACTACGTATGAACGCAGCCTAACTACCTCTGAGCTTGAGGCTTTGTTCTTTGCTAACAACAGCACTATGACTACGGCAAACAAACAGGCATACAATGATCTGTTCAAGCGTGTGTCACGTGAAGAGTCCATGAACAAAGAGATAGCTAGTGAGGTACTGTCTAAACTATTCCAACAGGTACTGGGTAACAAGCTGGCTAACATAGGCTTTGACTACGTTAACGGATCACTGGATAGCCTTGAGCCTGTGCGTAATCTATTGCAGACATATCAGGATGACTTCACGCCTAACCTTAAGCTTGAGTTTGGTAACATAGAGATTGATCATCTGCTCAAGGCTAATGACATTCAGTCCCAATGGAAGTTCAACATACCTAGCTTAGGTAGAAACGTTGAGGGTATCAGTGGTGGCCACTTGATCATCGTAGGGGCACGGCCTAACACAGGCAAGACATCCTTCCATGCGTCACTGATAGGTGCGCCGGGTGGCTTTGCTTCTCAGGGTGCCAAGTGTCTGGTGCTTTGTAATGAAGAGGCATACGAGAGAGTAGGCGCACGTTACCTAAGCGCAGCAACATCTCTATCTATGGAGGAGGTAAAGGGTAACTATGCCTTAGCTGCGTCACGCTATGAGCCAGTACGTAAGCAGATAGAACTGTATGATAGTACGGGCAAGGACATGGGATGGGTTGAGGCTATCATCAAGGCTTACAAGCCTGACATAGTAGTGCTGGATATGGGAGATAAGTTTGCTGTTAAGAACAGCGACAAGTCAGATGTCTACCTTAAGAACGCTGCCATCCATGCACGTAACATAGCTAAGCAGTACGACTGTGCTATCATATGGATGTCACAGCTATCAGCTGACGCTGAAGGTAAGATCAATGTAGATCAGTCTATGCTAGAGGGTAGTAAGACAGGCAAGGCAGCTGAAGCAGACCTGATGGTATTGATTTCAAAGAACCCTGTACTTGATGTATCAGATGATGATGCAGATGATTCACAAAGGTACTTGATCATTGCAAAGAATAAGCTTAAGGGTGGGTGGCACGGTAAGATCACGTGTGAATTAGACGGGGCTAGGGCACAGTACTTAGCATAGAGAGGGGTGACGATGGAATTAGTTCTTGATGTAGAAAATACTGTGACACATAGGGGTGGTAAGATGCACCTTGATCCTTTTGAGGAAACCAATAAGCTTGTGCAAGTAGGTGTACAGGAAGTTGTGTCAGGTACTCAGGACATCTATAACTTTGATCACGCTGAAGCACAGGACTATGATGGGTTACAAGCTAAGCAGCTACAAACTAAGCTGGATGCGACTACTCTATTGATACTACACAATGCACAGCACGACATGCCGTGGCTTTGGGAGAGTGGCTTCAAGTATAGTGGTGCTATATACGACACTATGTTAGCTGAATACGTCTTAATGAGGGGTAATCACATAGAGATGACAGCTACTGGCTCCTTCAAGAAGAAGTCCATTAGCTTAGCTAACTGTGCGCTACGCCGTAACCTAGACTTTCAGAAGGATGATACCCTAAAGACTTACTTCAAGGAGGGATACAACACTAACGAGATACCACTGAAGGAACTTACTTACTACCTACAGTGTGACCTATCTACCACACGGGCATTATATGTGGCGTTACAGGAAGACTACGCTAAGCCTGACTCAGAATCTCTTATCAACATCCGTGACATCACGTTCAAGGTATGCCTAAGCTTATCTCGTATGTATTCATCAGGCCTCAAGGTAGACTTGAAGGCTCTGGAATCTGTGCGTACTGAGTTTGAGACAGAGAAGGCTGAGCTAGAGGGACGCCTACAGACTAAGGTACGCAAGCTGATGGGTGATACACCTATTAACCTTAATAGCCCTGAGCAAATGTCACAGGTTGTGTTCTCACGCAGTATGATTAACAAGAAAGAATGGGCTGGCCTGTTTGATTTCACTAAGACAGACAAAGAGTACAGAGATGCAGTGTTTGCTAACAGTACACAGGTACGTAAGACTACTGCGTTTACCTGCCCTACCTGTATGGGACAATGCAAAACCTATAAAGTAAGGAAGGATGGCACAAAGTATGCTAGACCTAACAAGTGTAAGGACTGTGATGCTAGGGGCTACCAGCTAAGGAAGTCCAATGAGTTGGCGGGGCTTGGCTTCATGCCACCTAATAAGAAGTGGGTCAGTGCCAATGGCTTTAGTACTGGCAAGGATAATCTTTCTACCCTTATGACTACAGCTAAGGCTAACAACATGGTCAGTGCATTAGACTTCCTTAAGGATCTCAAACGACTGTCAGCCATATCAAGTTACCTATCCTCATTCGTTGAGGGCATATCTGTACACACAAAGAAGGATGGATACCTTCACGTAGGCCTGACGCAGCACATCACTAGCACAGGTAGGTTCTCAGGACGCAACCCTAACATGCAGAACATGCCACGAGGTGGTACGTTCCCCGTAAAGAAAGTATTCGTGTCACGTTGGGAAGGCGGTAGCATCATGGAAGCTGACTTTGCTCAGCTAGAATTTCGTGTCGCAGCATTCCTATCACAGGATAGCTTAGCTATTGCAGAGATTGCATCAGGGTTTGACGTACACAGCTACACAGCTAAGGTTATCAGTGATGCAGGACAGGCAACTACCCGACAGGAAGCTAAGGAGCACACCTTCGCACCCCTGTTCGGGGCTACAGGCTATGGACGCACACCTTCAGAGGCATCGTACTACCACCACTTCATTGAGAAGTATGAGGGCATTGCTGCTTGGCATAAGAAGCTGGGCAATGAGGCAGTACGGTATCAAAAGATTACTAACGTAGGCGGTAGGCAGTATGCCTTTCCCGGTACAGAGAGGAGGCCTAATGGGTTACCAACAAACTTTACTATGATTAAAAACTATCCAGTGCAGGGGTTTGCTACAGGAGATGTCGTACCTGTAGTGTTGGTGGAGCTAGAGAATAGGCTCATGCCTATGAGATCTACTCTGGTCAACAGTGTGCATGACTCAATGGTCATAGACATACACCCCTACGAGAAAGATCAGGTAATAGAGATCATTAACTCTATGAATATGGACCTGCACCAAATCATCTACGACTACTACAAAGTCAAGATGAATGTACCTCTACTATTAGAGGCAAAGATTGGGCCTAATTGGCTTGACACACATGACGTATGAGGTTATAACTTAGCTTCGTTTAACAAATATGATTGATAAAGGATCACAATATGACAACAGATGTAGCACTTAAAGTAGACGGTATGTCACTGGCTGAGGCCATGGGTATCAGTACTGGTGGCGGTGGTAATACAGCACAGTCCTCCTTGGCACGTGTAAATCAAGTACACTCAGCCCTCACAGTAACAGATGCTGATGGGGATGATGTCATCAAGGTTCCAGTGGGTGCCTATAAGGTAACACTACCTGATGGTGAGGTTGTTTACAGTAAGACAATCTCTACACGTATCTTCTCACAGCGTCACCAGTGGCAGAAGTGGGATGCAGATGCTAAGGCTATGCACAAGACATTGCTAGCAGCTAACCTCAACATGGACCTAAAGGATACGACAGGTAAGTTTAACCTTGGGCGTCCATCAGGATACATCAAAGACTTTCAGTCACTGCCTGAAGAGATGAAGACAATCATCCGTAGTGTTAAGCGGGTGCGTGTACTGCTTGGTGTGCTTACGCTAGACAAACCTACTGATGATATGGGTACTGCTATCAAAGGTCTTGAGGCAGAGATGCCATTCGTAATGGATGTGAAGAACAACGAGTCCATGAAGGCTATGGATGCATCTATCAGTCAGATCATTAACAAGAAGCTGACACCTGTAGAGCACACCCTCAAGTTAGGCAGTGCTAAGCGTGACCTGCCCTCTGGTGGTAAGTATGCCATCATTGTACCTGCACTAGGTGAACAGGTTCCATATGGCGCAACTGATAGTAAGATCCTTCAAGACTTTATTGATTGGATTGCTGGCACTAACAGCTGGATAGAAGGCAAGCACAAGGACGCTGCTGCTGGATCTATCTCAGAAGAAGACGCTAAGATCGTAGGCTCTATTGTAGAAGTACGAGAGTTTGAGGGATGATACACCCAGCTGAGCTATCAGTACACGCATTCTTGCGGTCAGCTATTAATGGCAAGGCAAGTATGAGTGAAGAGATAATACAAGGAGTAGCCACTGATGTGGCTGCTGCTCTCAACAAGCAGTTCAATGGTGGGCCACGTGATGAGTTTCGTTTGCGTATGTCCAACATTGGGCGGCCTAGATGCCAGCTGTGGTTTGCGAAGAACAACCCGGACACTGACGTTCAGAAGCCTACATCATTCATGTTGAACATGTTGATGGGGGATTGGACTGAGGCTATGTTCAAGGGTGTACTACGTGCAGCTGGTGTAGAGTTTGGTGATAACGATAAGGTTACCTTAAAGGTGGGTGATGCTGACATCAATGGTGAGTATGACATGGTGTTGGATGGTAAGGTAGACGATGTTAAATCAACTACACCCTACGGTTACGACAACAAGTTTGCCAGCTATGATTCACTAGCCTACGCAGATGACTTTGGCTATGTGTCCCAGCTTATAGGCTATGCTGTGGCAGCTGACAAGGGTGTTGGTGGATGGTGGGTTGTCAACAAAGTTAATGGCCAGTTCAAATATGTCTCAGCTGAGACAGCTAATGTAGAGGAGGTAATGGAGACTATCAAAGGTACAGTAGACTACATCAATAATGATGAACCCTTTGAGAGATGCTTTACGGCTGAGCCAGAAACGTTTAGGAAGAAAGCAAGCGGCAACATGAAGCTATGCAAGACATGTTCATGGTGTGACCACAAGAAGAAGTGCTGGCCTGAGTTACAAGAGTTACCATCTAAGGTGTACTCAGGATCAAAACTACCCCCGTTAATAGAATATACTTACGTAGAAGGATAAAAATACATGACTAAGATTACACTAGACGATATTGATTATGACACAGATGACTTTACAACTGATCAATCAGCATTAATAAAAGAGATTCAGATTAACGGTAGCTCTAAGGGTAGCCTTGAGTACCAGCTGTACTGTGTGAAGGCTCAGGGTGAGAGGTTGGTTAATAGTTTGAAGGTATCACTAACAAGCAACGATGAACCAGCTGATGCAACAATCTAAAAGGTATCACGCTAAAGGTAAGTATAGGAGTGGTCTAGAAAAAAGTACTGCTCTTATACTATCTGGGTGTCAAAAGGCTGTACGTTATGAGCAGCTGAAGATAGAGTGGGAAGACTTACGCTATCGCACCTACACGCCTGACTTCCAGCTAGACAACGGTATACTAATTGAGACAAAAGGTATCTTTGATTCTGAAGACAGAAACAAGCATTTAGAAGTCCGTAAGCAGCACCCTGAGCTAGACATTAGGTTTGTATTCAGCAACGCCTACGCTAAGCTGTACAAGGGAGCTAAGTCTAAGTACTCAGGGTGGTGTGATAAGCATGACTTCCTCTGGGCAAACAGAGTTATACCTGAGGCATGGCTTGAGGAAAAAGGAGATATCATTAAGGTAGATCGTATACCATTAAAGAAAGAAAGAAGGAAGTAACATGCCATATGAATTAGCAGACGATGAAGTTGCTTTTATTATACGCCCAATAAACAATGAGGACATGGATGAATGGGATGGTAGTGTAGGTACAGGCATAGCAGTAGGTGATAACTTCTGTTACTCTGATGATGTTCTTAGTGACTTAGTTTACGTAGCTACTCTATGTAGTGCCTTCTTAGATTTGATGGAGAAGGATGAGGAGGTATTTAATAGCGTAAATGACCACCGTTACGAAATGATGATGAAGCAAATTAATAACCGTAATAAGGAAGATAAGCCTTTACAAAATACCAAGGGTGAGGTAGTAAACTTCAACGAGTATACAAAAACAAAGGGTAACGCATGAGTAAGTTTGATCCAGTAGATCGTCCAGCCCACTACAACATGGGAGGTCTAGAATGTATTGACTATATCAAACAGGTAGTAGGCTTGGATGGGTTCATTGCTTACTGCCATGGCAACATGATCAAGTATCAGCACCGCTACCGTTACAAGCAGAAGCCAGCAGAAGATATGTTGAAAGCTGCATGGTACTTAAATAAAATGAATGAAGCACTAGCGGAGAAACACAAATGACGGGCAAGACTTTTAGCGTCACGTTCTTACTTCACATTGATGAAGCTAATAATATATTAGGATCGTATGAAGACGCACATACGGATGACGTTAGTGATCTTGTAACTGACACGTTCTATGATATAGATGACGTTGCTGTACAGAACATCTTAGTAAAGGAAAGAGACTTATGATTACACAAGAAGACATTGATTCTATACGGTACAAGACAGACATAGAAGAATACAATGACAAGTTTAATGAGGATGGTATACCTAAGAATGACCTAGCTGCTTACAGTCAGTGGGTTGAGGGCAAGATAATAACTAAGGGCATGACAAGGCAGGTAGAGAATATCTTAGGTCTTGTAGGAGAGGCTGGTGAAGTAGCTGAGAAATTAAAGAAGAGCTTACGAGATGGGGCTGTACTAGACAAAGAAGGTATGATAAAAGAACTAGGTGACGTACTGTTTTATGTTGCAGCATGTGCAAACTTCTACGGTAGTACACTAGAGAAGGTAGCTAATTTAAACATGAAGAAACTAAACAGTCGCAAAAAGCGTGGCGTATTACAAGGATCAGGGGACAACAGATGAACAACTATCTACCTACAGATTACCAATCATTTATACACAAGTCCCGCTATGCACGATGGCTGGACAAGGAAGGAAGGCGTGAGACTTGGGGCGAGACAGTATCACGCTACATGGAAAACATTGTATACCCTGTGGCTGGCACAGACACGTACATCAAGGAGATTGAAGAAGCTATACTATCACTAGAGGTAATGCCTTCTATGCGTAGCCTCATGACAGCTGGTCCTGCAGCTATGAGAGATAACATTAGCATGTACAACTGCTCATACATTGCAGTAGATAACATCGTAGCATTTGATGAAGCTATGCACGTTCTCATGTGTGGTACTGGGGTAGGCTTCAGTGTTGAGCGTCAGTACGTTCAGAAGCTACCTGAAGTACCTGAGTTGTTTAACAGTGAGACTAACATAGTTGTTAAGGACAGCAAAGAAGGTTGGTCAAAGGCTCTACGTCAAGTGATTGCGCTACTGTACAGTGGTGAGATACCTACGTGGGATGTGAGTAGAGTACGCCCAGCTGGTGCAAGGCTCAAGACATTCGGAGGTAGGGCATCAGGCCCAGCGCCACTGATTGACTTGTTTAACTTTACCATCAATACATTTAGGGGTGCTCAAGGTAGAAAGCTTAGCTCCATTGAGTGCCACGACATCATGTGTAAGATAGGTGAAGTAGTAGTGGTGGGTGGTGTACGCCGTAGTGCTATGATATCATTGAGTAATCTTAGTGATGACCGTATGCGTACAGCTAAGTCTGGTGCATGGTGGGACAACAACCCGCATCGTGCCTTGGCTAACAACTCAGTAGCATACTCTGAGAAGCCTGACAGTCTATCATTCATGCGTGAGTGGATGGCATTGGTTGAGTCAGGCTCAGGTGAGCGTGGTATCTTCAACCGTGAGGCAGCTAAGAAACAAGCAGCTAAGAATGGTAGGCGTGATCCTGACTATGACTTTGGAACAAATCCTTGCAGCGAGATAATCCTACGCAGTGGTCAGGTGTGCAATTTAACGGAGTGTGTAGTACGTGCGACAGACAATATTGATTCCCTTGAAAAGAAAGTGCGCATTGCTACAATCTTGGGTACTATCCAATCTACCTACACAAAGTTCCCCTATCTGCGAAAGATGTGGCAGCGAAATACCGAAGAGGAACGACTGTTGGGTGTGTCTCTCACGGGGATAATGGATAACCCATTACTCACAACTAA
>Ga0209279_10001169_pt1 | contig 14457 bp, 16 predicted proteins | sample CoawatmetaG00DNA_3_FD_187508 | JGI IMG/M metagenome (GOLD analysis project Ga0209279, IMG submission 187508) | Marine microbial communities from the West Antarctic Peninsula - Coastal water metaG006-DNA (SPAdes) (version 2) | ecosystem: Environmental > Aquatic > Marine > Coastal ... | reverse complement strand
TAAAACTGGGTGCTTAAATTCAAATGAAGGCATGTTTATATCCCTAAATAGCGGTGTCTAAGGTTGGCGTCTAAGCTGCTGGGCAGGCCTTGCCATACGGTTGTGCCGCGCTCTAATAAAACGCAGGTGTCAGTAATGGGCAATAGCTCTGCTAAAGATTTATCGATTAATAAAACCCTAACCAGGAACCAAATTAAGTGAGATACCGGCGCTGATAAATAACCAAAGGTCCGGCGTTCGAAGTATAGGTGGGTGCTTTCTCTTGTGAATTGAAACGGGAAATCTATATTATTTTTAAAATCACCTCTTCCAGCCTTGCAACCAAGGCTAGTTTTGGTCTATATTGCGCCCACTATGACTTGTCGGGGTGTCCAGTTAATTTCTAATTAACGTATTGGGCTGAGATCACTAACGTGAATCCCGTTGTACCTGATCTGGATAATGCCAGCGTAGGGAACAAGGACACGCATCCACGTAAGCTAGCCTTACGCCGCTCCCTCCTCCTAATAGCGCCAATATACTATTGGCCGTCATAGAAATTAATTAGTTAATTTTTAGGAGTATTTATGTCTCACTATACGGCTTATATTGCCGCCGCCTGCCTCAGTTTAACGATCACCGCCACGCCAGCGCTAGCTAGCGATGCCCCCAAAAAAGAACTGACGGTTTATACCTACGATTCCTTCGTTTCAGACTGGGGTATGGGGCCACTCATAAAACCCACTTTTGAAGAGCAATGTGGGTGTACCTTGAACCTAGTGGGTATGTCAGATGCTGTGGCCATGTTGCAGCGCCTCAAGCTAGAGGGAACGTCTACTAAGGCTGATCTATTACTAGGGTTAGACTTAAACCTAGTTGATGATGCCAAAAAAAGTGGCTTATTCGCTAATCACTCGGTAGACACCAATGGTTTAGAAATGCCCATCGACTGGCAAGATGATACGTTTGTGCCATTTGATTATGGCTACTTTGCGTTTGTTTACAACACCAAGCTTATGCCTAACCCGCCAAAAAGTTTAGACGAGTTGGTTAATGCGGGCCCAGAATTAAAGATCATTATTCAAGACCCACGTTCAAGTACACCGGGTTTGGGTTTACTGTTGTGGATGAAGTCTGTTTATGGGGATGAGTCAGATGCGGCTTGGGCCAAGTTGTCTGATAATATTTTAACCACCACCAAGGGGTGGAGTGAAGCTTATTTCAGCTTGTTCATGGCAGGTGAAGCACCTATGGTGTTGAGTTACAGCACGTCTCCAGCCTATCATATGGCTGTTGAAGGTACAGACCAGTACCAAGCGGCTGAATTTAAGGAAGGTCATTACCTGCAAGTGGAAGTGGCGGCAAAGTTGAAGTCGTCTAAAAATTCGGCACTGGCTGACGATTTCCTAAACTTCATGGTAAGTGAGGGCTTCCAAAAGCACCTACCCTTAAGCAACGTGATGTACCCTGTAAACACGCCTGCAGACATGCCAGAAGCTTATGGCAAACTAATTAAACCTACTCAGGTATTGCAGTTAGATACAGCTGAAATCAATCAAAACCGCAAGCAGTGGGTTAATGATTGGCTTAACGTGATGACCCAGTAGATCTTAGCCTCTGCGTGCAGACTCTGTGGCGCTAGCAATAGCGCTACTTTTGGGTCTGCTCATTTGCCTAAGCATCTAATATAGAGTGTTGCACTGTAAATTGGGATGCCGATGTAATTGGCTTTTGCCATGGCGCGGTCTACTTGCCAAGAACCCAAAGTCTGCCTAGCGTTGAGCCTTGCAAGATAGCCACTGAGGTAGTTTATCTAAGGTAAAACCATTACGTGCGGCAAGAGCACATTCAGCCAAGCTGCCAAATCGCACCCCACGGCCGGTTAACCCTGCTGCGTAGTGCGAATACTTCCCTGAATTGGTCATTAATGTTTTTGCGCTAGGTGGAAATACCGGTTCCGTAATAGAACACCAGCAAACGTCTTGAATCACTTGCACACCTGCTTTTGTTAGCGTGGTTAAAGTGCCGTCTGCTTCTGCCTGTGACAGCACATCTCTGCCTATGGTTACTATGGTGGCAGTGAGGGTGTGACAACGATGCCCCTCTAATAAATTGGCAAGTGTCCTGCACTCTGTTAATGAGGCGTGTGGGCTGCCAATAGCAATGACATCAACTTGTGTACCTGCAGCATTGAATTTACGCCACACTTGGCATAAATCGGAACTATTAATTCCTACACAGTCTATCGCCGATAAGGTCGATGCACGGCCTTCTGGGGTATGCCCTGCAACGTGCAGCATTGGTGCTGCTGAAGTTGTTCCAAAAGCTGCACATAATGCTTTTAGATCATCTTGGCTGATGTGGGCAGCTTCTAGCCCTGTAATAATTGGAATTTTACTGGGCGATTTGATACCAGCTAACCACCCTAGCATGGGCCACAGGGCATCATCAAAATCATCACATAGAGTGACATGGATTTCGCGTTGAGCGACTCTATTTTCATCAAGGTATACGCCTGTCTTGGGAGCGCGGCCAGTCATGGCAATAAAGAGGTCGAGGTAATCCGGGTGTTTTACTGTTCGTGCACCTAATACTGAATTGGCAAAGATCACCGCATTCGACTCCGACCAACCAATTAGTTCACCTTTGCAGGGGGGCTCTTCAAGTAAATAGGGGGCGCAGGTAAAGGTAGGGAGTGCCCCCATTTTTACATAAGCGTCCGCCAAGCGGCTAGCCTTATTGCCAAAATCCACTGAGACCCCTTGGGTCTGCCAATTCTCTCTATCTACCGAAATGGCGTTCATGGTGGTAGGAATGCGTGTTTTGGCCCCCATGTTGGCCATCATCTCTGCGAAATCCAGATTGGCGTCGTGTGTGAGAATACAACCGTCAATATGTGCTCGAGAAACATCAATTAACCTATGGGCATTTTGTGCTGCAGCCATAAGGCATAGGACCTCCATCGCTACTTTTAATGGAGCGCCCTCATGCCCTTGCAACATGCTTCGATCACTGTCTGTTAGGTGTATTTTATCAACGCTCAGTGGCGTGAGAGCAATATGCTGATCATCAAATGTAAGGCTGTTGCCAGACACCGATGCATTCAGTGCGGTTGAAAGAGCTTTAAATTCAGTTGGTGGTAGTCTAACCACTGCAATGGGCTGATCAAACAACTGTGAAGCAATCATTGAGCCAAGAGTGAGTATGTCTTCAGTTTCACGAAATACTAAAACAGCGGGGGCGTTTCCGTTACGTGCAAGTTGCAGCAAAACGCCACTGCCACTGCACGAGCCCCGAGAGGTTGGCATCAAAAGAACACGGCCGGCAATTGAAGTACCATAGTGTGGGTGGTGTACATCAATAATCACCCCCGAATTGGCATCAACCCCACCCCAAAAGCTGAGTCCCTCCTGGCAATAAAGTACTTGTCCTTTAGCGCTAGCTTGAACAAGAATTGTGGGTAGCTGCAATAAAGTAGGTGTTGCAGGTGTCATCCAGTAATACCTCCTAGCCTACAACGGCAGCAATGTGTCGTTGTATTTGTGCAATCAAACACGCACATATCGTTTATCCATTGATAATAAAACCATAGCCATGGCCGAAACGACACTAAAAGCCGCGGCAATCAATAATGCTAATTGATAGTCTCTACTAATATCGAACAGCCAGCCAGCCAACCATGGCCCAAGGAGCCCGGCACATCCCCATGCTGTAAATACACGGCCATAAATTTTGGCAATGTCTTGAACACCAAATAGCTTTGCAATAGCCGCAGGGTATGCAGCAATGGTGCCACCGTAGGCGAAACCGATGGCACTTAAACTAATAAAGAGTCCACCAATCCTGCCAAATACAACTAAGCTAATAAGTGCACACGTAGTGATAATGGCTAATATCGCCAGTAACCCCTCTGCCCGTATTTTATCAACTAAACGGCCACCAATTAAACTGCCAAGCAAGTTAAAGGTGGCTATTACCATAGGTGCAACCCAGGGTGCGATGCCTGGCTGCAATGTGGCAGCAACTCCAGCAGAATGGCCAATCACCATGAGTCCTGATAACACACCTCCAAAATAGCCAAGCCACAGTAGTTGCTGGCTGCGACGCGAAGCTGATAAGGTAATAGAACCCTGCTTATTATTGCGGAATTTTGCCCCCACTTGCTTGAGTATCAGTGCACTTAATAGGCCAACAACAAGCAGTAGGGCTGTCAATGTAATCATGACAGCCTTAAAGCTAAGGGTGTCTAATATAAAATTGAACAGAGTGGGTGAGATGACCGCCCCAAAAGCGTATGCCGCTGTGATAATACCCATGGATAAGCCTTCTCGCCCCGGATAGGCTTGAGCTGCCAGTTGCAATCCAAACCCATAACCAAGCCCATTAGCTGCGCCAAAGATTACCCCATATCCAAGCCACACAACCCACAGTGAACTTCCTAGCCCAGCAATGAGTGTTCCTACAGCAGCTAAGGCACATGTGGCCATAAGAAAAATTGCAGCAGATGTGCGGCCATAAACTAAATGGCCAAGCAACACAGCAATAGATAACGACACCAAAGCAAGAGAATAGGTTAATGAGACTGCCGAACGGGGGGCGTCAAAAAGAGCTTCAAGTGGCGCTAAAAGTATAGAAAAAGCATGGATTGAACCAAGCACAGCAGAAACAATTGCTGCTGCGAGGAGGGTGAGCGAGCTTGGGCTAAAGTTGGGCCAAAACGTGGGTCTTGTGTATTTCGTCATGGGTTCATCTCATTGCTTAAAAATGATCATAACATCTATTTTTAAGTGGTCACATCCACTTTACTGTAACCATTTTTCACTTGCACAGACCACCCCATAGAATCAAAAAAGCCCACATATTATGTGGGCTTTTATAGCACTACTGGCTATTTACTATCTATTAAATAGAGAGTAGATGACTGCGATTGAGGCTAAACCTACCAAGCCCTCACTGCCCAATGCACCAACAATGCTGAGAACATTCTCAACAACTCCGACACCTACGAATGCTACATTCGCACCAAAAATTACTTCTAAAACAATGGCTAGGGCAATAAGTGCCATGCCTGCTTCAGTGAGTTTTTTTATGCTGCTTACGATGCTATCAATCATAATTCGCCTCTTTAGAGTATGTTATTATTGTGTGGCTAATGCTAAGAATTAGCGATTCAGCCATCGACATCATATCAATATGGCTGAAATTAGCAAATTATTGGTATAAATTGGTACATTAAGTTTTTTGTGTATGGTTTTAAAGGCTAACTTAGTTAGGTCAGCCGCCTGTTTTTATTGCTAAATTTAATCAAACTTTAAAGTGCGTTATTGGCAATCAGTGATTTCACATCACTAGCCCCACCCACTAACATGCCATTAACAAACACCTGTGGGTAGGTTGGCCAGCCGCTCCACATTTTAATAGCTAAGCGTTCATGCCACATGCTGCCATAACCACCAAATTCTAAATACGTTACCTTTAAACCTTGGCCTTCAAGTAGCTGTCTGGCCTTTTTAACAGCGGGGTTTAAAGACATACCAATCACCACCGCCTGATTGTTGGCAACAGCATCAATCACCTGGGTAACAATTTCCGAGTGGTACTGAGCCACACCTGTGCGAATGGTAGGATGAATTTGGGCATGATCTAGCACTGGGCGAATTTCCATATATATGATTCCGTGGTAGCGAAGCCAATAGTTAGTGGCTAAGTTTAGATAAAAGTTGCAGGTGCTAACTTATGTAACTGCCTTTATTAGTGGTTATAAATGCTGCAGGTTTCTGCAGCCATTGGCAACATAATGGGCTAACTAATATGCCTAGGACCTCTAGCCAAAGGCGCCATATGGACGTAGTATTTATCCTATTTATTGTAACATTCTGAGTGCAGCAATATGAACACCAAAAAACGATTACTTGGGCCAACGCATTCACCGTCACTTGGTAATATAGCTAATGCATAAGCCCTTTTCACAAGCCTGTGCCAATAATCAAGTAGTTATTGGTGAAATTTTAGAGCACGTTTTTGCTGACAAAAAACATGTGTTGGAGGTGGGTAGCGGAACAGGGCAACATGGGGTGTGGTTTGCTAAAACAATGCCCCACCTAAGCTGGCAGATGAGTGACCGAGAACAAAATCATGCTGGTATTAGATGTTGGATGAGTGACCATCCAGCATCTAATCTCTTATCCCCTTTACCATTAGACGTACTCAGTGACCCCTGGCCAACTGCTCACTATGATGCCGTTTACTCCGCCAATACTGCTCATATTATGCCTTGGCAGGCTGTTATTGCGATGTTTTCTGGCATTGGCGAGCGGCTTTTATCAGGTGGCGTATTTTGTCTTTATGGCCCAATGAAATATTTAGGTGTTCTTGAAGCGCAAAGCAACGTAGATTTTGATGCTAGTTTGCAACAGCAATTTGCTCATCAGGGTATTAGAGAATTTCACGATATTAATGCCTTAGCTACAAAATATGGACTAGTGCTTCAAAAAGACCATCCGATGCCGGCTAATAACCGTTTAATTGTGTGGCAAAAGAGTTGATACCCTTAATTTAAGTTTATTTAAATAAAATAGCCCTTTTAACAAAGTAATCTTCCAGAGGCCCACCGTGACATCATCTATTAATACATCCATGGGTATGCGTGAATGGCTGATGCTGGTTACTTTATCTGTACTGTGGGGTGGATCTTTCTTTTTTGTTGGGGTTGCTGTGGCAGAATTACCACCCCTTACAATAGTGGCATTGCGAGTAGGACTAGCGGCGATTACGTTATGGATTATTGTGCTCTTTATGGGCTTGAGCCTGCCAAAAAGCCCAAATGTATGGGTGGCCTTCTTAATTATGGGGTTATTGAATAACGTGATCCCCTTTAGCCTAATCGTATGGGGCCAAACGCAGATTGCATCGGGTTTAGCATCGGTACTCAATGCCACCACTCCTTTGTTTGGCGTCATTGTGGTTGGCTTGTTGTTAGCGGATGAGCGGGCAACAGCCATGAAGCTTGTGGGTGTGGCTGTTGGTTTTTTGGGGGTTGTAATAATGATTGGCATACCTAGTTTAGACAGTGCCAAGCAGGGCAGTATCTTGGCTCAAATAGCCGTACTGGGCGCGGCATTATCTTATGCATTTGCAAGTGTTTTTGGGCGACGATTTAAGGCCACGGGGCTTAAACCCATTATAATTGCGGCAGGTCAAGTCACCGGTTCAGCTGCGCTGCTGGCTCCTGTTGCCTTTTATGTAGACGGGCCTTTAGCCTTATTAGGGTCAGGTTCTCCCAGCATTATGGTGTGGGCTTCTATTTTAACCTTGGCGGTATTTTCTACTGCATTAGCGTATATTTTATATTTTAAAATTTTGGCGTCATCTGGTGCCACCAATATATTACTAGTCACTTTGCTAGTTCCTGTTTCTGCAATATTCTTAGGTTTACTATTCTTAAATGAAACTCTTCAGTGGATTAATCTAGCAGGTATGGCGTTGATTGCTATTGGGTTATCGGCTATCGATGGGCGCCTTTGGAAGCGCAAAAGGCAGCATTAACTTTTTAACCAATAACCACCTACCGAGTACTGAGATAAATAATGTGTGGTTTAACGCCTCATATGTTAATTTTTACCCCCATGAAGTAGACTATGGTCAGCTGAAACCATCACCACATCATTTAAAAGGGAAAATTATGTTGCGAACTATATGTTTAATGGTGTTGCTATGTAGCAGCACAATAATGCAGGCCCACAATGATAATGACTCACTGGCTCACCGGGCCTTTTGGTGGTCTGAAAACGGCAACCCTATATTGGATGGCAATGGCCAATGTATTCGTAATGGCTCATGGGAGGCGCTAGGAAAGCCCAAATGTTTGGCAGACGCGACTGATGCTGTCAAAGCATCGCCTGCTGTGGTTGAACCAACTAGCAAAGTTGAACAGGCGCTAGATGCTGAGCCTGCAGTGGCCGCCGAAGTATCAGCAACGCAAACCACAGAAACACAAACCACAGAAACAAAAGTGGCTGTTGTTGCTGAAGAAGTTCTAGCTGCGCGAGAAGCACAGGTTGCCGCTGTTACTCCAGCTCCAGCAAAAGCAACAGACACAGAAACAGAGTTAGTGGTTCAGCCAACACCTGAACTAGTTTCCGAGCCCACAGTTAAAGTGGTTACCTATAGTTATCCTGTAGAGTTAATTACCACTCATATACTCTTCGACTTTGATAAGAATAACTTACGAGTAGATCAGCAGGAAAAAATTGAATTAGCGCTAATGAAAGCACGTAAAGCCTATGCTATTTTTAAAGTGAGCCTAGGCGGGCATGCGGATAGTAGAGGAACGGACAACTATAATTACGACTTATCCCAAAGGCGTATTAATACAGCTGTTAACTACCTGAACCTTCGTGATATGCAAACGGACACCACCATGGCTTGGGGTGAAAGCCAATTAATCATCAATGCAGATGGTAGTGAGAACTTCGAGCTTAGCCGTCGTGTTGAACTGGTAATCAAGGTGCAACAAAAGGTTGCTGACTAACCCGTTCTAAATAATGTGGACGTATAGGTTTGTGGTGCACCTCTACTAACACGTTGCATATTAACGAGTCGTCAACATGACCTTTGAAACAATAAAACTACCTACTGCAAGCGTAGGGAATGAAGCACACATTCACTTGCATCGCTTTGGTTCAGAGGGTGGCAAGAAAGTTTATATTCAGGCTGGCTTGCATGCTGACGAATACCCTGGGCTGCTTGTTGCGCAGCACTTACTAAGGCATTTGCAACAGCTTGACCAGCAGGGTGCAATTAATGCAGAAATTATATTAGTGCCTTTTGCTAACCCAGTGGGTTTAAGGCAGCGGTCTTTTGGTCATGTGATTGGTCGTTGTGACTGGCATACTGGGCAAAACTTTAACCGTAATATGGCCATCAATGCTGACCAAGTGATGACTAGTTTAATAGGTTCATTTGGTGATGACCTGATAGAAAACGATCAGCTTATGCGAACAGGCCTAAAAAACCTAGTGAGCCAAAGATCAGATGATTTTGAAATAAACTCATTGCATAAAATACTCCTGTCCCATTCTATCGATGCGCACTATGTGCTGGACCTACATTGCGATGATGTTGCATTGCCCCACATTTTTTATGGTGTACACCAACAACGCACGGGTAAGGCACTTGCTAACGCATTGGGCTTTCGCATTTGTTTAGAAGAAGATGTCACAGGCACCGTAGCATTCGATGGCACACACACCCAGCCCTGGGTTAACGTTGAAAACCGCTTGGGCAGAAAAATATTTTCACAACCGTGTTTTGCAGCCACACTTGAATTGCGCGGTAAGAGCGATGTGAGCCCCGAACTAGCTGAACAAGATTGTCTTGGTATATTAGATTTTTTAACCCACGAAAAGCTAATAGACAGGGTGCAGGCACCACAAAAACCTTTTGAACTTAAGCAGCTGGGCGTAGATCAAGTGAAAATGGTGAAAGCCTTAATGTCTGGCATTGTTACCTATCGATCAAAGTTGGGTGATACTTTAAAGGCAGGTGCCCCGTTTGCAGACGTCGTTTTGCTTGACAGCCCTACTGCACAATCTATCCCAATAATGGCACCTTGTAATGGTGTGTTGTTTAGCATTACTGGTCATCATTTCGTTACCAAAGGTGACACTATTGCTATGCTGGCAACTGATGAGCAGCAGATTAAAGCAGGCACTCAACTGGCATTTTGAGCCCCACAAGGTACCATAGTAAATAAATTACAGGTGCTAGTATCTGGAGCTGGCGTTAATAGTAAAAATCTACCGTAGACACAGAAACATCAGCCGTAAAATCACGGCCATAAGCAACAACAGCAAAGGCTCTTATGTTTTCAGCGCGTAGGGTTGAATCAGGTGCACGCTTGCGTTCAAAGCTACTAAAAGGGAAATTAATCACTTCCCAGTTGGTATTTGCCTGAAATGTGGCTGAATAATAATCTGAATAAGACCTAGTATCATTAGTTCTAATAAAAATATGATAGGTTTCACCATTACCACGCACATTCAGGCGAACCCCCTGAAGTTCTTTGCCGGTTTCGTCAGAATTGGCAAATGAGATTCTCGATCGTAATTGAATAAAACCGCCATTATTTTTGGTACTTACATTGCCAGTGAGTTTGGCAAACGAAATACCAGCATCCTGCTCAAGTGTAACCTGGCCATTAGATATTCCCCCCATAGTTCTATCACTAACGTACTGCCAATATTTGCCACTGTCGGAAGTAAATGGGAAGCTAAGGTTTTCTTCACTGGCCGAAGCCATGGCTGTAAGGCTTAGCAACATTAAAAAAAAGATCTTCTTCATATTAAAATTATATGTCCATTTCATCATAATTAAAATCCAACGTCTGCCTGATTTACTTTGTTGCACCTTTACTAGTGCAGGTTAACCCTTATTATCGACATAAACTTTATCATAAATGTGGCTTCAATCGTACGCTAAAACCATGGGAACGCGTGTGGGTCAGATCATCCCCATAAATGTCACACCTTTGCCAACAGTTGTTTTGTGGGCTTTATGAGTGAGGTAATTAAATACCTTCCATAAACTGAACAAACTGCAGCTTAGGTAAGGTCCTGACCATGTCTAACCCCCCAAGTGTAAACCACTGCCTGCTGATAGGTTACCCAACTGCATTAATAGTAAGTGATGCTAAATAATTAAAGCGACTGCAAGCTTTAATGGATTTAATTGGGCTTATGCTGCTACTGCTTTTGGGTAAAAAGGTGGCTGGTGCTTAATTTAGTAGAAGGCCTACAGCGATCGAGTCAGGTAATTTAAAAACCCCGGTAGCCTAGTCTAATAGCTATTTTAAAGAAAAATTATAATGCTCAATTAGCACTCTACAGGTACTTACTTGAAACTACTTAGTACCCTTTAATGCACCTCAACACCGCTTAAACCCGTTACAGCGTGAGTATATTGATATAAAACTTTAAACACTAAGATTAAATTTGAACGAGGTATTGATGTGACGATATGTTCAGTTTTTGAACATTCAAATTAACCGTTGTTCAGTTAATGAACATCTACAAATAAATATCTGTAAGTTTTTTGGGTTACCTTATCAGCCCAGAAAAATTGAGATTTTAATCAACTAAAATCATTTTAAAAAGCGCTTAAAATATTGCTTTAATTTTTATGGACTGAATAGCAATAATGAAATACAAGTCGATCACTTCAGCCTGTGCAGCGCTATCCACCTTTTTGCGGTGGCTTTGTGTCAGCTTCCAATGTGTTTACCTTTAATATGTTCCCAAGTGCAGAAGGCCTGGCGCTAGAAGTGGGGATTGTGAAGCGTTATATGATGGGGCCATGGCATTAATGGGTGCTGTAATGATTTTTTCTGTTCGTCAAGTGAGTGATGTTAGCTCTCAACGTTCTATTTTATTGGGTTTGGGAGTTGGGTTTATGATCCCGTTTTGCAACTTTGATAGTGTTAGTTGGGTCTCAAAACATCCCTCTGCAGTTAGTGCCGGTGGTTGCGACAGGGTTCGCAGCAACAGTGCGCTATCGAGCTTTTTTAGCTTAGAAGCTCGTCAATTGGTGTTTACTGGCCATGGCTGATCTAAGACCTTAGGCTTTCAATACGATACGTTTTAACAAGGAATAAATATGTTTAACAAAAAAATCGCCATCATCGCTGCTTTATCAGTAGCACCTTTTTCGGCTCAAGCAGAAGTCGGTGATATTTCTATTGGTTTGGGTGCTGGTATTACTCAAGGTACTGGTTTTGAAATTGGTTACGAAGTAAGTGACACCGTCGGTGTTCGTGCTGTTAATTACTCGGGTAAGTTATCCAGAACTAAAAGCTTGGATGGCATTAGCTACAACATGACTATTAAAACCAAAACCCCAGGTTTGATGTTTGACTTTTACCCTATGAAAGGTCGTAGCTTGCGCTTTACAGCGGGCGCTGTTTCTAATGGTAATAGTCTATCCGCTTCGGCTACTTCACAAGACAACTATATAATTGGTACCACAACTTATACGGCTGCCGAAGTAGGTAGTTTGAAGAGTGAAATAGCTTTTTCGGGGATCACTCCTTATGTCGGCTTAGGGTATCGAATGCATGCCATGAAGCAGTTATCCATTGATTTTGATGCAGGCATGTTGATAGGTAGCGCACCTGTGGTGACCATGACCGCTGATGGCGCTCTTAAAAGTGATACAACGTTTGTGGCAGAGTTAGAAAAAGAGCGTAAAAGTCTAGAAGGTGACTTGTCTTCTTTTAGATATTTGCCGATGGCTAAAATTGCAATAACATACAAGTTCTAACGTTCCTTTAGTGCTTGATAGCCACTCTATTTTGAATGGCTATTTTGTTTGTTTTGTAAAAAAATAGATATTTGTTAAATGCATTGTTAGCCCAGAGCAAACCTTTTATAGAGTTGTTAAGACTTGACATGGCAGAAAACATTTCACAGATAACTAGTATGGCTGGAGAATAAGAGTGACCAAAAACGCTAGTGACATGATGAAAGACGTAGTGACTTCAGAAGGTGATTACGCAGTTTTAGAAAGTAACATCGATTGGTTTGAAGATACCCTCCTGCCTGAAGTTGTTAACCGCGTATAAAACCATCGCTGAAGAGTAAGACGGTTAGATTTATACAGCCAAACATGTTCAGCCTTTTGGTTAATGAAGCCCCCGGTCATTTTTATGAACCGTTTGTTTACCCCAGCACACAGAAAACGGTTTTAAGATTGGGTTGTGTGTTTTGCCCAGATAACCTGGGCTTTTTTTTGGTGAAAATTAAAAACTAAAGAGACGTTAAATGGATAGGTTTAGAGGCAAGACGAACCAAGTAGTTTTTTTTAAAGAAATTTGTGAAGACATAAATTTTGCTGGAGAGTCTATAACAAAGCTTGCGTTACGGACGAGAACCGCGAACGCATTAAGCGCTTCGGGGATCTTGACGATTGAACAGTTAGTGCGTTGTACCCCATTAATGATTACAAGAATACCCAACGCAGGCAAGTTAACGCTCTTTAACATTGAAGAGGCGTTAACTTCGCGTGGCTTACGCTTAGCACCTGATCCAGAACCCTATAAAACCCGGTTTAGACGCTTTAGAGGCTCATGAAGTGGGCATCAAAAGGCTATGGTTTACTGTAATCTTTTAAGGCGAGCACTTAATTTGTGACTTAGGCCCAGCGCACTCTTTTAGCTACTTTTTTGCGCGGCTGTACCGGTACTATTTAAGTGCTGGCAGATACGAGCTAGGGTGGGGGGGGTTATAAGTGCCTTATCATCTTGATATAAAAGCAACTTTAATGTGTGGTTTTACTGACTTCAAAATCCTCTGTACCAGCTTCAACTTCTCTAAAAGTGCTTTCTAGGCGTGTATCCTTCCCAACTGATAATCATTTATATGAGGTAATAAAAAAAGCGGCCAACTATGCCCCCTTTTAAGAAAAGTTATAGTTTGATTATTTAGATTTTATGAAAAAACCTAAAGCAAAAAGACCAGTGACAACAGTGCTTACCCAGTCCATTGCTCCGCCGGGCGCTGCACCAGAAATAAGGATTTGATAAAGCTGCATTACAGCAAATAATGCCGCAATAAAACTTGCAGACTTTGCAGCTACTGCAAGCTGATCCTCATTAGCCCACTTGGGTAGACCATAGTTAAGAATAGCTAGGCCCGCCATTGCAGTGCCGCACGCTTGAGCTAGTGCAACTAAACTAAGTGAGGGTGTCCAGCCATACTGAGCAAAAACCATCGATGGTAAAAAAACTAACTGCAAGGCCCAAATCGCAGCAAAAGTGGCTTGAAGCCTAAAAATTAAAGATAAACTCATAGCATTTCCTTTTTATTAATTTATTTTATGGATACTCTACGTAGCTCAACACTATCGTCATCTACTACTTAAGTCTAGTCCATTCCCTGTAATGGTGTAACGGTGTGATGGCCTAAGCCCACGCCTACTATGAACAATCAAAGTGACGAATTACGGCAGTCAGTTGAATGATTTTGGGCTAAACAAAAAGATAAGCCATGGTAACTATAAACCCAAGTCTCATAAGCTGTTAATGAGGAACAGCACCATGAGCCATACTTTTCTGATTGCTATTACAGGAAGGGAAGGCGGCATAGCTATAACTGAGACATTTGAATTGGGAAAAGAAAAACCGTGATGTTAATACTACACTGACTGGTAATCTAAGCCCGATTGTGGCCAACGGTAGCGGCCAATATGTAGATGACTATGTGATCTTTATAATGCCGCAGCAGCTGAACACGTGTGGTAAATGTTGTCTTTTAACGACGTTTTATGTGGGTTTGACACCTTCCAAAACAGCATGGTATTTTATAAAAAAATAGTATTCAATCGAACTTTTTTGATGATCATACGAACAATATCAGGTGTTTATACATCACTTAATTGATTGAACAGGTTTATTGCTGTGCCATTAAACAATGTTATAACGCTATA
>Ga0209279_10001155_pt1 | contig 14559 bp, 6 predicted proteins | sample CoawatmetaG00DNA_3_FD_187508 | JGI IMG/M metagenome (GOLD analysis project Ga0209279, IMG submission 187508) | Marine microbial communities from the West Antarctic Peninsula - Coastal water metaG006-DNA (SPAdes) (version 2) | ecosystem: Environmental > Aquatic > Marine > Coastal ... | reverse complement strand
AAAAGAAATTAATCCTGTATTAAATCAAGGGTATACAAATACTGTTTCATTCTTTAATACTTTAAGACCAGATAATCCTGTAACAGTTGCCCAAGGTGCCTCGTTACCATACTCAGAACCAGCTATTCAATCTGGTCTATTTACATTCAACAGCACTACTGGAGCATCTTTCAGAGATGACGGAGACGGAGCACTACAAATTGTTGTAGCTAATACGTCAGCATTAACAATACTTAATGCAAATGTAGGTGAAGTAGATTATGCTTCTGGTAATGTTACATTTTCTAATGTAACTGTCAATGCAATAGCTACAGGAACAACAATTAAAATATATGCTAGAGGTGACGAAGCAGATGTTGTAGGTAAGTTAAACGATTTAATTGAAATAAAAACTGACGATACAACTGTAACCGTAAAAGGTATAAGAGAGTAATATAAAAATGGCTGGTTTAAATAATTTTGAAGACTTTATCTCTCCGTTAGTTGAGCAACAATTTCCGGCTGTCTATAGAGATGAAGGTCCTGTACTTGTTAAATTTCTTAAAGCATACTATGAATATCAAGAACAAACTGATGGTGATATATTTACATTAAGAAAGATGATGGAACGTAATGATGTTGATCAAAGTGTTGACACTTTTTTAGAACATTTTAGAAAACAATATCTTAATGGTATACCAAAAGATACTCATAAAGGCACATCCTTTACAATAAAACATATAATGGATGTGTACAGATCCAAAGGTACACCTAGAGCAGTTGATTTACTTTTAAAATTAGTTCATGGTGTAGATTCAACTATCTATGTTCCTGGCCAACATATTATGGCTGCATCTGAAGCAGACTTCTATCAACCAATATATATTGAGGTTACAATACCTTATGATCAAGATGAAGCCTTTAGTGATTTTCAAGGTAAAGATATAACAGGTACCATTACAGGAGCAACAGCAACTGTTGAATCATGTTTAAAGACAACTGCATCTGGTAAACAAACATATGTAGTATTTCTAACAAATGTTAAGGGTACATTTAAAAGAGGTGAACTCGTAGGGTACGTTGGGGGAACATTAAAGCCAAAAATTACAGGATCGTTATCTGATATAAATCTTGTAGCAAAAGGTACTGGGTTAATACCAGGAGATGATCTTGATGTAATAAGTGCAAAGCATGGTAGTCATGGTAAAGTAAGAGTAACAAGTGTTGCTGATGGAACAGGTCATGCTGAATATGAAATTAATCAAAGAGGTTTTGGTTATAGTATAAATTCAGCTCATAGTAATGTTCTAGTATCCTCAGCTACATTAGTTGTAAACAATCATACAAACAGTAATGCGGCATTTAGAACAGAGTACGGGGGAAATACATTCTTCTCATTAGAAACTATTACACAGCCAGTAGAATTTTTAGATTTTACAACAGCCACTAGTACATTTGCAGCAGCATTAAATACCACTTCATATGTGATTGGGACTAATAGTTCTGTTACATCATTGAATAGTACAAATCAATTAGCCAATGGAAAGATTGGTGTCTATAGTAATACTGGTGCAAATGGATCATTAACCTTATTTGTTAATAGTGGTACGTTTGGTAACCAAGTACAATATTTTCACCAAAGTAATACAGTAGCTTATCAAGTTGGAGAAGCTGTTAGTGTTAATACTACAGTCACTGGTATCCTCAATGCAGCTAATTCAACAGTACTAACAATCAATGCAGCATCAGTTGGGTTTAGTAATGTTACAACACAACGTGTAACAGGAGAAAGATCTGGGGCAGTATCTAATGGAATGAATACTGCTATAGTTCAGACTGGTGTAAAGAAATTATTCTTTGCTGCTGGTGTATCTACTAATGCTAATTCAACAGCTGTTGCAAATGGTTATAAAACAGGAACAATAATAGGTGCCAATGCTACAGCTATTGGTCTTGTTGCAAATAGTACAGATCTTTTCTTAGCTACCTCCCAAAATTTTATAAAAGGATCAGACAGTAATACATATGCTAATGTTACAGCAGTAAGATTAGGTAGTGGTGGTGCATTAACTATAGGAACTATTGGTGTTGACACAGAAACTAAAAATGTATATACTGATTTTATACATTCTTCTAACAACAGCGCTAATACTTCTATGTTAGATGTTGTTATTAATGGATCTAATTCGGGTGTAGGTGTTGTTAACTCAGTAAGTATTACAGCTGCAGGTTCTGGATATGCCAATGGTGAGGCTCTAGTATTTGCTAGTGGAGGAATTACTACTGGTAAGCTACCTACAACAAATGCTATAGGAACAGTTACTACAAATGGTAGTGGAGGTATAACAGCAGTTACACTTAGTAATAATGGTGTAGGGTATTATAGTTCTCCTACAATTACTATTACAACATCAGGTGGTAGCTCTGGTACTTTAGCTGCAGTAATGAACCATGGTTATGGTTTAGCTAAGCACGGCAATACAATTAACACAACACATAGTGGTGGATACTCAAATGTAATAAATGATGTACTAACATTTAGTGCAGACACATTAGGATCTATAAACACATTCAGTAGTACAAATGGTGGTAATAATTACACAGCCCCTCCGTTTGTATTAATACAAAATAGATATGTAGATAAATTTAATCAAAGAAATGTACAACTTAAATATGATAGTATAGTATCTGGTACACGAAGTAATTTCTTAGTTGATGATACTATAGTACAAAAACAACCTCAAAACTATCTAGCTATTACACATAACGGTGCTAATGATGCAGCATTTACAGTTGGAGAAGGTGTTGTGCAAGTAGTAAATTCAACAGTTAATAACTATGCTACGATTACTGGAGCAAACACAACTGTATTTACTATAAGAGATGGTAAGCGCAGACAAGTATTAAGTGGTGGTGCAATTAATATTGCTGCAACTGATGCAAGTATAACATGGACAACAGGAAATACATTTGTAGGTTTAAGTTCTGGATCAACAGGTAATGTAACAGGTCAATCTACTACAGTAGTTAATAGATTTATTAAAGGAAAAGTATTGACTTCCAACACTAGTACTAATATATTAGAAGTACGGATGTTTGATACAAGATTTGATTTCAATACAGGAGCTAATGTACAAATAGAAGACTACAGTACCTCAGCTAATGTTGCTGAAGTGTATGCACATAGTCCTAATACAAGCACAAGAACAACAGGAATAAGATTAGATGAGCGTGCAGGGTTAAATGCAAACTTAAATATAACTGCAACAACAAGCACAGGATTAATTGAGACAAAAGATATTATAAATTCTGGCTATGGATATGAAGATGGAGAAACTGTTACAATGGTTAGTGGTACTGAATCGATATCTGGTACTGCAGTAGTTAACAATCATGGAATTTCACCAGGGTATCATAGAAATAATAAAGGCTTCTTAAACGAAGATAAATATCTACATGATAATGATTTCTATCAAGAATATTCGTATCAAATAAGGACCGTAATTCCATTTGATAAATATAGGCAACAGGTAAAAGATGTAGTTCATTTAGCAGGTTCAAAATTATTTGGTCAAACAGAAGTATCAGCAACAGCTAATATAGCTCTTGCGATAGCAAACTCAAGTGTAAGTCAGGCGTAGTATGGGCACATTAATAAAAAAAGAATTCAAAACACACAATGCTAAACAGTTTATAGAGTCATTAGATGAAACATCTAACTCTATTTACTATGTTTTTACAGGTAAACCTCAATCATATACAGAGGATTCAACACCTACACCTACTGATAGTGTAACAAACTCCCAATACCAAGTATGGGATGAAATGATATATGGTAAACAAATCACTACAAGTGATGCTAAGCACATGATAGAAAAAAATACATGGGCTACTAATAATGCATATCAGGCTTATGATGATAGGAATGGTTCTTTAAATGGTTCAGCTTACCATGTAATAACAACTGAAGGTGCAGACCATCATATATGGAAATGTGTAGCTAATAATCAAAGTAGTGGCAACAGTACTTCTAAACCTTTGTACTCTGATGTATCATCAAGTTTAAATACATTATATCTTAAAACAGCTGATGGTTATCAGTGGAGATTTATGTACACAATAACTGGAACAAACCATACTAAGTTTGCAACAACAGCATATGTTCCTTATATTGCACACACTAACGCATCTACTAATGCAGTATCAGGCTCATTAGATGCTTACCTAGTAACAAATTCAGGCAACAACTATAATGAATTTTGTAATGGTACATTCACTACTGTTACTAATGCAACATCACAAGTATTATCAAGTAGTAGTTTTACATTATCTACTAATGATGATTTCTTTAATAACTGTGCCATCTATATTAAATCTGGTACTGGAGCGGGTGGTTTAAATAAAATTATAGATTATGTTGGTAGTAGTAAAACAATTACTTTACAAAGTGCATGGGGAACTAATCCAAGCACATCAGATAGTGTATTTGAAATAACACCAAGTATAACATTAAAAGGAGATGGCAGTGATGCGACAGCAAGAGCATTAGTTAATACTACAAGTAATACAATTGCTAATGTAGAAGTAGTAACAAGAGGTTCTGGTTATACATATGTTGATGCAACTATAGAAGCTAACAACATGGCATCTGCTAATCTTGCTGTAATAAGAGCTCCGATAGCTCCAGCAGGAGGTCATGGTAGTGATCCAATTAACGAATTAGAAGCTAGCCGTGTAGGTATCAGTGTTGAGTTTGCAAATACAGAGTCAGCAAATATACCAACAGATAATGATTTTAGACAAGTAGGTATACTAAAAGATCCAAAGCATGCCAATGTACAAATAAACGGTGTAGTATCTGGTACATGGACAACTGGTGAATTAGTAACGCAAGCCAATACAACAAGTTATGGTTATGTTATATCTGCTAATAGTAGTTCAGTGTTATTAGCTAATGTAGTAGGTCATATAAGTACAGGCAATTCAACTAACCATGCAAATGTATCTGGTGGATCTTCTAGTGCAACAATGAACGTGACATCTTTATTTGTCAATACAACAGAAGCAGCTACAATTAATACATCAAACGAATCTCAGAGATCATCCTTTACTACATTTGATCAGAGACATATATTTAAACACAGCCTTGGTTCAGCAAGTGCATTTAGTGAAGATGAAAAATTAGTACAAGATGATACAAACGCAAACGCATATGTATTTTTTGCTAACACATCAAAGGTATCTGCAACAAGTGTTAAAGGTACATTTAATATTGAAACAGATAATGTAGTAACAGGACAAACTACAACAAGGTCAAGTAAGCTAATCGCTCAAACAAATCCGGATTTAGTTCGCAATGCTGGCGAGATATTATACCTAAATAACATAGACGCAGTTAGTCGTTCGAACACAACTACTGAAGTTGTTCGACTTGTTATAACATTTTAAGGATAGAAGATGCCAATTAATACAGATCTAAACGTAACCCCATATTATGATGATTATGATGAGGATAAAAAATTCCACAAAGTATTGTTCCGTCCATCTGTGCCTATTCAAGCAAGAGAACTAACACAGCTACAAACTATACTACAAAATCAAGTTGAGCGTTTTGGTGAGCATATGTTCAAAGAAGGTACTATTGTAAAAGGTGGATCCTTCACAGATGAAGATATAAAATTTGCTAAACTTAATGATGCTAATACTTCATTAGGTCAATTAATTATGTCAGAATTTACTGACACACACGTTGCAACGTCTGCTAATTTAATTGGTCAAGTGTTTGAATCTAAGAGTGGATTTGAATCTACTAATCCTGATCTGAATATAATTTTCTTCCATTATGTTAATGCAGGTAACAATGCTGGTACAGAACAAACATCATTTTCAGCTGGTCAAACATTAGATGTGTATGCAACAAATACATCTGTAGCCACAGTTACATTAACAAGCAATACTGGATCAAGTTATTCTAATGTTGATACAATAACATTTAGTTCCACATATGGTACAAACGCATTAGCTAATCTTACAACAAATAGTACAGGTGGTATTGTTGGTACATCATTTAACAATACAGCATCACAAGGTGTATCGTTTAAAATTACAGACGTACCTTCAGTAGCAAACATTGTAACAAGTACAGGATCAAATGCTAACTTAGAATTGTTTGCTGTATCTCTTACAAAGAAAAATATAGTAACAGTAGCTAATACAGCCTTTAATGATGTTGCTGGCAATACTGATTTCTTAACATTAGGTGATGCAAAAAGATTTGAAGTTAGTGATGGAGTTATATTCCAAAAAGGTCACTTCTCACAAATATCACAACAATCATTAATGATTACTGATTATACAAATGTACCTGACTCAATAGCAGTAGGATTTAATACTACTGAAACAATTGCTAATAATACAACTGATACATCATTAACTGATAACGCAAGTGGTTTCCAAAATGAGAATGCACCTGGTGGTTATAGATTAAAACTAACACCTACATTAGTAGTTAATACAGTAGCCAATGCAGAAGCAACAAACAACTTCTTTATCATAGCAAAATATGAAAGTGGTAATATTGTAACTACGACTGGTCAAACAGAATATAATAAAATTGGTGATAGACTAGCTAAACGTACAAGAGAAGAAAGTGGTGACTATGTAACAAAGCAATTTGGTATTTTATCTGAAGGTATATCAAGTAATACAACACATCTTAATATAGCTGTTGGTCCTGGTAATGCTTATGTAAGTGGCTATAATGTAAGTTCAATAGGTACATCAAGACTAGCAATTCCAAAAGCAGACACAACACAAAATGTTACATCTGCTGTAGCCACAAGTAACTATGGTAACTATCAATTAGTAGACGAATCAATAGGTCACTTTGCATTTAATTTTGGTGCAGAAGTAAAATTATTAGATACAGCTGGTAATAGATTATCTACTTCTTTAGGTACAGCTGTTCCAACAGTTCCAACAACATCTAATACAACAGTTATTACAGGAACAAGTCCTTCTTATACCGGTAACATTTTAGGTACAGCTAAAATAAGATCTGTTGTATATGAAAAGAACACCCCAGGTCATCCTCTTGGTCAATATAGATTGTATCTATTTGATATATCAATGAACCAAGGTAAGAGATATCAAGATGTAAGATCAATATGGTATAATGCAGAAGGTATTGCAGATGTAGTTTTAAATGATGATAGTGAAGCCTCATTAAAAGAAACAGATTTTAGAACATTAGTTACTAATGTTGGCAGATCAGGAATTAAATCATTAAGTATTAATGGTACTTCTAATAATCAATTTATTTACAAAACAGCAAAGACAGATGGTTCTTTAGCAACTAATGGCTCAGTTACATTTACAGTAACAGGAACAGAAACCTTTCCTTACACAGCTGGAGCATATTTAAATGATACACAAGAAAAAGATTGGATAGTAGTATCTAATAATAGTACTGCGCAAACAGTTTCATTAACTGGTACAGTAGCAGTAACTAGTGGAGCTGGTAATGTAACTGGTACAAGTACATTATTCACAACTGAATTTAAAGAAGGTGACTTTATAACAGTTGCAGATGCTAACACTCATAGAATTACATCTGTGGTTAGTAACACATTAATGGTAACATCAAATAACTTTGGTGCAAGTGTATCAGGTAAGACACATGCACGTTACTTCCCTGTGGATGTTGCAATCAATATGGATGGATCAACATCTAATGTTTATGTTGGTACAAATTCAAACACAGTAACAATTAATGCCACAAGAGGTAAAGCACTTCATGGTTCTCAAACATTACCATTGCATGTATATCATAATGTTAAGAAAACAAGTGCACCACAAGTAGATAAAACATTAGCAACATCATTTGTAAAAATAGTATGTAGTAATAATGCTGGTGGAATAACTGGTCCGTGGTCTTTAGGTTTAACAGATGTATTAGATGTGCAAGCAATCTATGTTGCTAATCAAGCATATTGGGATGGATCCACCGCAGCTAATAGTACAGTATTTGATTACACAGACAGCTTTAGATTAGACACTGGTCAAGAAGATGGTTTTTATAGTTTAGGTAAATTGTATAAAAATTATTCTAATGCTCAAGCATTTGTAGCAAATGATTTCTTTGTAGCAAAAGTAAGACATTTTAAGAAAGATACATCAGGTGGTGGTAAAGGTTTCTTTACTATAGATTCATATCCTGTAGATGATACAACAGCCAATGGTACAAACGAATATATTAAAACAGAACAGATACCAGTTTTTAAATCTCAAATAACTGGTCAATCAATAGATTTAAGAAATGCTGTAGACTTTAGACCAGTAGCATCCAATACTGCTACGCAGTCTGCAACAGTAGGTTCTGCAACTATTAATCCAAATGTAGCAGTAGCGTTTGCTGCAAGTGAACATTCTATAGCTGCACCAAATAAAAACTTTCAATTTGATTACCAATATTATTTACCAAGAATAGATAAAGTATATTTAAATGCTCAGGGAGCAATGCAAACAGTACAAGGTGCACCTGGTGTTAAACCATTAGCACCAAAAGATAAAGACAACGCTATAACACTGGCTACTGTAGAAGTACCAGTATATCCTTCATTATCAACTAAAGAAGCTCGTGTAGCAAAAAGAATGGATTATGCAGTAGTAGCTTCAGCTAAGCAACCTCGTAATTACACAATGAAAGATATAGGACAACTTGATCAAAGAGTTAATCGTCTTGAATATTATACTTCATTAAACTTATTAGAAAAACAAACAAAAGATTTAACCATCCCAGCTGAATCCAATAATGCTGTGGATAGATTTAAACAAGGTTTCTTAGTAGACAATTTTGTAGATTTATCTATTGCTAGAACAGATGATGAAGACTGGAACGCTGGTAGAAATAAAAATGAACAAACTATCATCCCTAAATTTAAACAGAATGCTTTAAATTTAACTATTGCTGGTCATAGTAATACAGCGCTTACTGGTGATGTTGTTACACATCCTTATACTGCTACAGCATTTGCTAGTCAAAGATTTGCAACAGTTGCTCGTTCAGTAACTCAAGGTAATTGGCAATGGAATGGTAAAATAGGATTGTTTCCTAACTATGATGGCTTTACGGATATAAGAAATAATCCTGATTTAGCATTAACTTTAGATATAGATTTGGCTACACCGTTCAATTCACTTATAGATGAATTAAATCAAATTGAATCATTAACAGAAATTGATAGAGAAACATTAGCTGATTGGACTGTTAGGACTCAAACTGGTGGCTCCGCAGCCCAGAGAAATCATGGATGGGGTTTTAGTGCTAACGGTAATGACACCAGAACACATATAGAAAGAGTAACAAGATCTCTTTTCCAAAACGAAAGTACTACAACAACAAGAAAAGTTGGAGAGTTTGTAACAGATGTAAGAATGCAGCCATTCATAAGAGAACAAATGGTTCACTTCCATACATGGGGTCTAAGACCAAATGTAAGACATTATATATTCTTTGATAGTGTAAACATGGATGCTAATACAAGACCAGCTTTATCTACAAATACAACAACACATAGTAGAAGTACAATATATGCTGCGGGTGCTTATGGTTCTAGTCTTATAAGTGATACTAATGGAGAGTTATTTGGTATTATGCATATACCTCAAGGTGAATTTTATGTCGGTGAAAGACATGTAGTAATAGCTGATAATATAACCTATTCAGATGTAGCAAATAATGCAGTATCTATAGCAGATGAACCTTTTAATGCATATAACTTTGGTGTAGAAACAGGTAGCTTAGAGATGGATCTTAGAACTCCTGTTATATCAACACACACAGTAGAAGATGTTACAACTACAACAACAGCCACACTTTGGAACAGGTCATGGACAACTGATCCAATGGCTCAGACATTTAGGATAGGTAATCCGGATCTAGAAGATACAGCTGGCATTCAACTTACATCAATGGATTTATATTTTGCTGCAAAAGATCCTACACTTGGTTGTACAATAGAAATTAGAAAAACAGAAAATGGTTCCCCATCAGGTCAAATATTATCTTTTGGTAGAAAACATTTAAGAGCTTCTCAGGTTAATACAAGTACAGATGGTTCAGCAGCAACAGTAGTAGTTTTTGATGGTCCTGTATTTCTTTCTACTACAGAAGAGTATTGTTTTGTAATACTGCCTGATGGCAGTAGCCCAGAATATCAATTATGGATATCAAAAACTGGTGGAACAGATGTGGCTACAAGTCAACCTGTACACTCTGATTCATTTAGTGGTAGCATGTTTATGTCAACAAATAATCTTGCTTGGAAACCAATGATTGATGAGGATATTAAATTTACTTTATATAGAGCTTCATTTACTACTAATAGTGCAAACGCAGGCGTGGTAACTTTTTATAATAAAGCAAACGAATACTTATCTCTTTCATCTATAAACGGTAATTTCAAACAAGGTGAGATTGTATTCCAAGTTAATGCGTCAGCTCAAACAACCGGCACAGCTACAATGTCGACTTCTAATACAATTGTTACTGGTACTGGTACAGCGTTTAATACTGAGTATGCAGCAGGGGACTTTGTTACATTCTCAAATACAACTGCTCAAGATACAGTAGAGATTAATAGTGTAACAAATTCAACACAAATTATATTAAAAGGTTATCCATTAATAGCTAACACAGTTGGTATAGCTGTCACAAAAACACCTACAGGTAAAGTTTACTATTTTGATAGTTCAACTAAAGATATGCATATAGATGATTCAACAGCATCAAGTGCTACATTTAAATTTGCTGCTTCTGCATCAATAATAGGTGCTGAGTCTGGTGCTAATGCAACTATAGCTAGTGTGGATGATAAAGCTGTAAGTTATTTAGAACCTGTGTTGTATAAAACTGACCCAACTTCTACAGATGTAGAGTTATATATTCATGCTAACACAGCAACTGGAGATACTGGTAATACTCAAATTAGAACTAATGATAGAAACTACTTTAATCAAAAAGCTGTTATTAAAAGTAAGAGTAATGATTTAACTGGTAACTTTAAAACATACTTTAAAATGAGTACTAACAGTGCAAGAATATCTCCTATGATAGATTCACAAACATTAGGATTTAACATCTATGAAAATCAAATTAATAATGATACTACTAATGAACATCTTACAGGTCAAGGTAATGCTACTTGTAGTTATGTTTCTAAGTCTGTAACATTAGATGATGGATTAGATGCTGAAGATCTTAGAGTATATGTAACAGCATTTAAACCTGGTAAAGATAATTGCAATATTAAAGTGTATGGTAAATTATTAAATGAAGAAGATAACAGTACATTCTATGATAAACATTGGACTGAGCTAGATTTAATAGGTCCCGATCATTTCAGTAACGCTGATAATAGATTAGACTATAGAGAGTATCAATACCAAATACCTAAAACACCTGCATCAGTATTTGTTGAGAAAGCTAAAACATATGGTAACACAACTATCACTACTGCAAGTGATGTAGCAAGTACATTAACAGCAGGCACATTAGTTAAAGTTACTAACACAGATGCTGATACAGATTATCAAATATCTACTGTAGCATCTGCAAGTACTACAACAATTATATTAGATGAAGCAATAGGGTTTGCAAATAATACAGGTGCAGACGTATCAACAGTTACATATTCACAAACAGCATTTAAAGATCCACAAAATAGTAAAGTGGTAACATACTTTAATAGTAATGGATCTAAATTCTCAACTTATAAAATTTTTGCAATTAAAATAGTTCTACTATCAGACAGTACAGCAATAGTTCCAGCTATCAAAGATTATAGAGCAATAGCATTGAGCATATAAGATGGCAAGAGTGGCAACAGAAGAAAAACATCTTGTTAGAGATACTAATTCTCGTGCAATTATAAATACTGATAGAACTGCATATAATATGTACAAAGTAAAAAGAGAACAAGATAAGAAAGCTGATGATTTGATAAAAGATGTGAACAATTTAAAAGAAGATATACATGAAATAAAACAGATGCTGCATAGTATCATTAGAGGGTCCAATGGCTAAAACAACATATACTGGAGCAAACGTAGCACCTACAACTGATACATTTAGTGAGTGGGTGGATTTAACAAATCGTATTACATATGATATGAGTACACTTGTTATAACCACAGCTGCTGTATCACAACCAAGTGGTACTAATCATGCTGAAACAACTGGTAACGGTCATGTAAATGGATACTTCTCAAGTAACTATCTAGTAGCCAATACACAGTTAAGAGGTGGTACAACATCTGCTTCTGCTAATTTAATTATTGGTTCAGCGACACATCCAGCTGCCAACTTAACATTAGATATGGGCACAGCCACAATGGCTTGGGGTAATGTCTATGCTAATAACATAAGAGCGTTTGGTGATGTTGAAGCCAACTATACGTCTGATGAAACTTTAAAAATTAATGTAAGAGCAATACCTGACACGTGGGAAATTCTTGAGCAAATAAATGGTTATTTATTTGAGTGGGATGCAAATGATCATAGAGACGGTCAAACAGATATAGGTGTTATAGCTCAGGAAGTACAAAATGTTCTTCCGTACCTGGTGAACGAAAGAGATGATGGAAAGTTAGCTGTAAAATATCAATCTCTAATTCCTTTGCTTATAGATGCAGTCAAAAATTTAAAACAAGAAGTCGACGACTTAAAGGAGATAGTAGATGGGCGCACTCAAGGTAAATAATGTTGAGATTGTTAATAGTACCGCAAACATAATAAGTGGAGTTTTACCAACAATTTCAGGAGTAACTGGAACATATGGTGCAGGAGCTAATGGTGCAACAGTTACGTTTGATACAAAAGGTTTAGCATCAGCCACAGTCAATAATGATATATCATTAACTTTCACAGCAAGAACATTTGATGGTTCCCATGATGGTGGTTACGCAGTAACCGTTACTACTGGTGCACCTTCAGGTGGGAACAATGGCGACATACATTATCAGACATATAGTTAGTGGGATAAATTAAATTATGGCCACTAGACAATATGTATCATCATATACAGGAGCAGAAGAGGGCTTTGTACGCTCGTACCTAAGTACGACAGCACATACCCCCTTAACATCCTATAGTGCTGCATATGAAGGTACGTTTGGTGGTTACTCTGGTCACTATTTAAAAGATGAAAATAGTCAGCTGCATGGCTTTATCAAAGCCTATACTAATGAAGTTCCATACACAGCAGTTTATAATAAAACATGGACAGGTTCTGTCCTTACAAATTACACTAAGCAGTGGGCTGGTAATCCATCTTACATGGGTGGTCTTGAGTATATGAAAACATATGAGACTGAATGGACAAAAACATATACTGGTGTATATACAAAGATTTGGTCTAAAACATATTCAAAAGATTACAGTAAAGACTATACTACAACCTATACAAAAATTTGGAATAAAGATTATGTAAAAGATTATGCTAAAGTATGGGTAGGTGTGTATAATAAAGATTATACAAAAGACTATTCCACCGACTACTCAACTGACTATACAAAAATTTGGGAAAAGGATTACGTAAAAACATATACCAAAATTTGGTCTAAAAATTATGTTAAATCATACGAGGCTGTATATACCAAGATATGGGAAAAGGATTATGTTGGTGCCTATGCTAAAGTATGGGTAGGTGAGTATACAAAAACTTATGAAACTAATTATACAAAAACCTATACCAAACTATGGACCAAATCATATAGTAAAGATTATGAAGGATCATTTGATGGCAGCTTTAGTAAAGATTGGGATAGAATATGGACAGGTCCAACTTACTATGGTGGCTTTGCTTCTGGTAGTGATACAACTGGCTACACAAAAATTTATACTAAGATTTATGTTGGGGCATTTGTTGGTGTATATGTCAAAAATTATGATAGAGATTATGATGCAGTCTATACTAAAATATGGACTAAGACATGGGATAAAGCATATGAAGGATCGTTTGATGCAGCTTATTCCAAGAATTATGTAAAAACTTATACTACAACATATACTAAATTATGGAATAAAGATTATGTAAAAGATTATGATGCTGTCTATAACAAAACTTATGTTAAAACTTATGATGCAGTCTATACTAAACTATGGACTAAAATATGGACTAAAAATTATGTTAAAGCATATGAAGGATCGTTTGATGCAACTTATTCTAAAAATTATGTTAAAACTTATGATGCAGTCTATACTAAAATATGGACTAAAATATATGCTAAAGATTATGTAAAAGATTACTCAACAGATTACACTGGTACGTTTGATACTGCATATGCAGAAGAAATTAATTTTTCAACAATGTTCTCAGATTCAACTGGTGCATATGGTATTGGTCTTGTAGATTATTCAAAAGCTTATTTAGGAGCAAATTTTTATACAGGAGCAGTTGCTTATACTTCAGACGCTAATTATACAAAAACATATACAAAAATATATGTAGGGTTAGTTAATTTTGCTGGTGAAGCAGCCTTCACTAAAATATGGTCTAAAGACTATAACAAAAATTATAC
>Ga0209279_10001151_pt1 | contig 14575 bp, 15 predicted proteins | sample CoawatmetaG00DNA_3_FD_187508 | JGI IMG/M metagenome (GOLD analysis project Ga0209279, IMG submission 187508) | Marine microbial communities from the West Antarctic Peninsula - Coastal water metaG006-DNA (SPAdes) (version 2) | ecosystem: Environmental > Aquatic > Marine > Coastal ... | reverse complement strand
GAACAACCCGAGTACTCGACGACTAGTTGGGTTGCGATGATGTTTACTGCCAGCATGGGCGCCAGCTTAATTGCCTGGGGTTTTGCCGAGCCAATCTTCTATCTTGAAACACCGCCGCTGGGCATTCAGCCGCACAGTTCAACTGCCTTCGAATGGGCGCACATGTACCCTTTGTTTCACTGGGGCCTAGTGCCCTGGGCTATTTACTGCCTACCCTCGGTGCCTATTGCTTATATGCTATTTGTGCGCCGTACACCCTGTTTAAAAATAAGCGAGTCATGCAGTGAAGCTATTCCGACACGTGGGGCTGGTATCTCTCGCATGGTGATCGATATCTTTGTCGTACTGGGCGTGGTCGGTGGCGTCGCAACCTCACTTGGCTTTGGCGTACCTCTGGTATCGTCGCTGGCGGTGAAACTACTCGGTGTACCGGACAATTTAGTCACTCAGATTGTCGTTATCATGGTATGGACTGCAATCTTTGGAACCAGCGCTTACCTTGGTTTAAAGCGAGGTATAAAAGTCTTGGCTGACCTTAATCTCGTTCTGATGTTCTTTGTGATGGCATTTATTCTGGTTCTTGGCCCAACCCTCTACATACTGACTATTTCCACTAACTCATTAGGGTTAATGCTGGATAACTTTTTTCGTATCAGTTTCTGGATGGACCCAATTGACCGTGGAGGCTTCCCCGAGGCCTGGACCATCTTTTACTGGGCATGGTGGATAGCATACGCGCCTATGATGGGTCTGTTTTTTGGCCGAATTTCAAAAGGCCGAACCATTAAGCAGGTTGTTGTCGGCATCACCGGGTTGGGGGCATTAGGTACATTTTTGTTTCTCAGTATTGCTGGCGCTTACGTACTCTATCTCGAAGGCGCGGGTATTTTGGATGCTAGCGCCATCATGCAGCAGCAGGGTATGGCGCCACTGGTTGCCGCCGTCATCAATGAGTTGCCTGCGCCAACCTTTATACTAACGGTGGTATTGGTGTTGTCGGTCATTTTTTACGCGACAACGTTTGACTCTGCGGCGTTCATATTGGCCAGTATCTGCACCAATGACTTACCCAGTGATCAAGAGCCCGCAGCCTGGAGCCGATTGGCATGGGCCATTGGCCTTGGAGTCATGGCCATTGGTCTGATGATCGCCGGGGGCATTGAGACCATCAAAGCCATGTCAGTGGTGTCTTCGCTACCGATTATTCCGATCGTATTTATGATGTGTTATACGCTCTACAAATGGTTGCACAAAGACTTTCCCGAGCTCTCTGTTAAGGTTCAGCATACGCTAGATTGAGGTTGGGTACCTCCTGGCATTTAAGTGCTTGTTGACTCAGGCAAACCGGCAGAGTAGAGCATCGCCCCTTGTTCTCGACAATCCCCTTGCGTGATGTGCAGACTGTGCATCTAACGGGTGGATGCCTATCTGATCGTTTATCTCGGCAGCTTAGCGCTCAATTATTTAGGTAAACCTAAGCGCAAGCGGTTTAATAAGACTGATTATTAAAGGCAAAAAAAACCCTTTATCTCAAAGATAAAGGGTCTTAGATGTCGTGCTAGAGCATTCAAATAACTTAGAACGAATAGCTGACGCTCGCTGTTACGATTCTAGGATGACCCAGGGTGCCGATGGCAATTCTTGCAGGCTCTCCGCCATCAGTTAGACCATTAAAGCTGAAGTTGTCAAAGGGCTCGAGATCAGTGTAATACTCTTCGTCAGTCAGGTTGTCGACATTGAGCATCAATTCCCAACGGTCATTTTGCATTCCGACTTGAAGGTCCATTACCTCAAAGCTGTCGTTGGTCAAAACGTCCCAAGGGGCACCACCATCCTGCTCACCTCTGTGACTTATCTGCAGGTCTGCGATCAACTCGAAGCCATTGCTCAGCGGACGACTGTAGTTAGCGGAAAGATTCCAACTTTCTGTGACCACATTAGATGTATCTTTACCGCTGAGGTCCACGTCTCCAACCTTTGTACCCCCGTCCCATGTTGCGTCAATTAAGCCTAAAGACCCAGATATCTGCAGAAATTCACTGGCTTGAATGCTAGCCTCTAACTCAAGCCCCTTTTGCGTAGAATCTCCGACATTTAACAGTGCTTCGACAAGGGTTCCGCTACCGTCAGGGTTAGGCACAACATATTGGTAAATACGATCACTGTAGCTACTGTAAAATACCGCAGCAGTGAGACTTGCGCGTCCATCCATAAACGACTCTTTCCAGCCAAGCTCGTATTGGATAAGTTCCTCAGGATCTATGCCGCGGAGTGTTTTTTCGCCGTTGGGACCAAATACTGGTGGCTCACCATCTGCAATACCATTCCACTGCCCTGGCTCATAGCCTTGCGCTATCGAAAAGTAACCGATGGCGTCTTCTGAGAAAGTTTTTGTCACAGAGACATTACCCAGTATCTGGGTATCTGATTGAGTGGCTTTGTGGCCTATATCAAAGGCTTCTTGCTCTGCCTCCCAGCGATCCAGACGCATACCCATCGAGACCTCCCAGTCACCCATATCAATCGTGACATTACCAAACCCAGCCAATTTGCTGTCTGTCTGATCGCTCGTCTCAAAGGGTACGGCAAAATTACTGAATTCCTCAGCCTCTAGTATTAACCATCCCAGGTCTAGCATTGAACGCATGCTCGTTTTTGCCTCACTCGCATAGAGACCAGCCATCCACTGCACATTGCTGTCGTCATTTGAGGTAAAGCGCACTTCTTGGGTTGTGAACTTATAACTCTCGGGTCGATTAGTATAGATAAACCATAGTTGCGTTCCGTCGACATCGGTCATTCGCAAGCTGTCGGTGTCTGAGTAAGAAGTGATTGAGGTAATGTCAAAGCCATCTAGTTCCCACACCATTTCTAGCGAGGCACCCACAGTATCTCGTTCATGGATCGGCCGATTATTGACATCCAATACTTTGGAATACTGCATGTTAGCCGGGACCGAGCCAGTGTTTGAGTAGGCGGCACCATCGATCAACTCCCGTGACCAGTTGTTCGCTGGACCGTCATATTCGCTGTACCGCGCGGTGGCATAAATCGAAAACGTATCGCTGACATCGCCTGACAGTGAAAACCGCACAGCGCTCTCGTCGTACTGGGTAATATTCTTCGGATTATTCGAAATTTCACCAAATACAGGTGACGGTGAATTTGGATTGGTCATAAAGCCGTCATCTGTGCGGGAATAACCAAAGACTCTCATTGCCCAGTCATCATTGAGAGGAAGGTTGAGGCTCACTTCGCCGTCCACGACCCCCTGTTCGCCGGCCAACAGCTTAACCTTGCCAGAACTTCCGTCCGTGGTTGGACGTTTAGTGACATACTTTATTGCGCCGCCAATATTACTGCCGCCGTACATGGTTCCCTGTGGGCCTTTTAGTACCTCGATACGCTCGATATCACCAAATCTTGATGATGCATCGCCCTTATAAATTTGCACATCGTCGACATGAAAGCCGACACCCTGAGTCAGGCCAAAGGCACCGACACCTCGAATAGAGACGTTGGGGTAACTGTCAGCACGCATCGACAAGTTAACATTTGGCACTGCCAAACCAATCTTGTTGAGACCCTTAATGTTTTGTCTGGCGACATCTTCACCGGTAATCATACGAATGGAATCAGGTATTTCCAACATGCTCTCACTGCGCTTGCGCGCGGTAACAACCACTTCTTCTAGCTGCAGAGTGCTCTCGTCGGCCTGCGTGACGTCGGAAAAACCTCCTACGGCTATCGCGATTGCTGTCATCGGCCAAATGCCGGATGTTTTATAGACTTTATTCATTGAAACTACCCCTTTATGCTTTTCACATTAATTAACGTTTTTGAGAGAGCAACCCAGTCCTAATTGACCAGGTTGTTTGTAGGCAAACTTACTGATTGATAGGCGGACACGGTTTGGTCGTCGCTGCTCATAGTGAAACGTGGCCATTATTGCAGTGACTTCGTATTTAATTTTAACGATGCCGTATTTGGTTGTGGTAGTAGCGGGGTACTACGTCAGTGAGTGTAGCGATGCGGTAATGCGGTCAGATAGCAGGACGTCGATCTCCATGTGATAGCCATATTTAATCTTGTTAGTCTATTTTAGACGCGGCATGCATTGCAGGGCAGTTAAACCGTTCTTGCCTAGAGGCATCGTGAGAAGACGGTCTTTCTTGACTAGAAAATGGTGATTAAAGCCCACAGCGGGGTAGATAGGCGGCTATAATAATTACAGCCAAAAGGACCGTATTAATGAAATATCTATTTAAGCTCGATAATCAGCAATCAACTGAAGTGATCAATGACAATCTAGATGGCTGGAAGGTTGTTCAGGGTAGCCCCACCATGAAAACCTGGATACTGCATACTTCTAATGATGGCCGCATGATTTCGGGTGTTTGGACCGCAACCCCCGGGACCTACCATGCTACCTATGCCGAATATGAATTCGTTCACATTATAGAAGGTCGTATTACCATTACCCCCGATGGTGAAGAACCTATGAACGTTGGCCCAGGGGATGCCTTTGTCGTCGAGGCGGGGTTTAAAGGAACTTGGGAAATCAAAGAGTCGGTGGTCAAGCACTTTGATATTCAACTATAAGCGGTGCGGCAGCCTAGCAAAATAGTTGCTAGCCTTTGATGTCTCCTTGGGCTTCCAAATCTGGAATAGCGATTACCAATGGAAAGTGTGATTCATCGCATCCATCGCGGACCCTGGGTTGATTAAACCACTCGACCGCAGGACCTATCTCGGCCAGAGACAGCATCAGGCGTAATAGATTGCCATCTGCTTCAGGCAATTCACCGAGCTGCAGTGTCGAGAGGTGTGCAAGGGCGCTCTCTGCATGCGAAGTAGCGCCGTCATAGAAGTCTCTGATGTCCTCCATAGAGGCGCTAATTCTCGCGGCATTTCGCGCCTGAGAGCTTTCCAAACACCATTGCTCACAAAACACCGCTAGTTCTGAGAACGCCTCAGGTAGGATATTGTTCGATGATTTCATGAGTCTTCCAAGTGCTTTTTAACAGTGAAATGTTGATAGCGTAATGACAGCTCATGGTCATGGAAATAAAACTTATCTACCAAGCCTGTTGAGACATTTCTCTGCATGCGCTCGAGGGTATTAGCATCTTCTAACACTGCGTCTCGCAGCTCTGCCATAGTGTGCTCCTGTCCAAAGCGCTCTGCAGCATTAGCGGCAGGTCGCAGATATCCAGTCATCTCCCAGTGAGTTTTACCGGCACTAACAGGCCACATCTGATGCGTAAAATACATTCCCGCACCGATAACACAAACCAGGCCGGGGAAAAATACACAGACATCAATTGACCAATTTGGAGATCGCGTTTCGTTGAGACCTTTAGGTAGTTCGATAGAATCATCACCGGCGCTGGTAATCGCGACTCCGGGGCTATGCTTAAAGGCTAGGCCCTGTACTGTCTTTGGCTGGTATTTTCGATTACCCCACACTGAGGTAGTCCGATGGTCGCCCTTTAGGCGAATATCAACGGTGCGGCCGTGGATATTGTCAGGACCCGCCATAGTGCTATTAATTGTTCGACGATGCAGAATAGGGATGTGGTAAGTCTCGCAGAACGAGTCGACCAAAAATTTCCAGTTGGTGTCGATAACACCTGAGAATTGAAATTTGGAGGTACCAAGATGGAACGGATAACCCTCGAGATCAGCGCCTTGCTGGCCCATATACTCTTTTAATGTTAGCTGCGGCTCGCTGGATAGATTAACAAAGACAAAGCCCTCCCAAAGTGAGCATTTAAATTGGCGCAATCCGATGTCAGATTTGATCAGATCTGGAAACCCCGCCTCGTCAGGAACCCCTACGAGTTTGCCGTCAAGATTATAGGACCAAGCATGAAACTTGCAGGTAAAGGCCTTGCGCTTACCGCATTCAGCGAGCTCAACATCATTACCACGGTGTGAGCAGGCATTCATAAAGGCTTTGATCTCATTGTCACTGGATCGCACTACAATCACTGAGAGGTTAAACGTTGGCATTTTTCTTTTAAAAAATGAACCAACCTCATTTAACTCTTCGACACGACCGAGACAGTGCCAAGCTCGGCTGAAGATTTTGTCTTTTTCTTCGGCAAAGAGCTCTTCCTTCCAATATATGTCGGTATCGACCGGCTTATGATTTAATTCTGGATATTTTGCCGTTAAATTAAGGGCTGTTATAGGCTCAGACATACTCTATTCCTAATTAAGTTACCGCTAATGGTAGGTGCATATAGAGAATATGAATTTCGACATACCTGCTTTTGATAGTCGCTACCTGTGTAAACGGATCATTTATACCCCATATTTGAAGAGTATTCAAATGCATGAGGCAGCGCCTATTAATACTCTCGCCAAAAAGTTAAACTAAAGCGGCATTTCTACCAAGGTTTTTTTTTGTTAGTTTCTCGTTCACCAGCTTGGCGTAGCTATAGTCAGCTAGCTCTCATTGTTGTCGCGGCAGGCGCTATTTATCCTTTACTTTATTTGCGGCAAAATTTCGAGCTGTCAATATTAGAAGCCTTCAACATCAGCCAGACTCAGCTTCGTTACTGTAGCTCGATGCTTGGCTTAATTTTCATGATTAGCTATGTGCCCAGTGGCTGGCTAGCGGATCGTTTCTCATCTCGTAAATTATTAGCTTTCTCTCTTCTTGCCACCGCGTTGATTGGGATATGGTTCTCAACCATGCCATCATACAGTGCGCTGCTTGTTATTTACGGCACCTGGGGGCTAGCGACCGGTTTAACCTTTTGGTCTGCACATATTAAACTGGTGACCATGCTGGCTAAGAAAGATCAACAGGGCCGGTTTTTTGGTATTCTGGACGGCGGTCGAGGTCTTGTTGAGGCGCTTTTAGCCACCGTTGCCGTGGCAATGTTTGCCTATGTGCTCAGTCAAGAGTCCGGCTCGACAGCCATCGCGCTAACGCAAGTGATCTATTTTTATGTCGGCGTTTTACTGGTAATCTCTCCGCTAGTTTATTGGCTGCTTGACGACTTTGATGATATTGCTGAGGCTGAGGATCATCATGATAAGAGCTCATTTCGAAAAGATCTGACGGTCCTGCTGAAACAGCGAGATATCTGGCTGTGTGCCATTTGTCTGATCTGTGGATATCAGTTGTTTTACGCCACATACTCTTTTTCTGCTTACCTCCAGCAGCACTTTGGGCTCAGTGCCGTCATGGTGGGAACGATTACCTTGGCCAAGTTGTGGATGAGACCAATCGGCGGCATAGCGGCTGGATTTGTTGGCGACTGGAGCAACCCAGAAAAGGTGTTATCTATAACCCTAGTACTCGCCTCAATAGCCCTGGCTATGATGGCCTTTCTACCGGCGACCTCAGCGATACTGCTTATGGTGTCTATTGTTCTTCTGGTTGGCTTATTAACCTATGCGGTTAGAGGTCTTTATTGGGCGACATTAGGCGGCTGTAATATTTCTAAAAAGATCAAAGGCTTGGCTATTGGTATTATCTCAATGATCGGTTATGCGCCTGAAAGCTACTTACCACTGATCAGTGCGGCACTGATAGAACAGTATCCCGGTGGTCTAGGATATAAGATCTATTATCTAATAATTTCGGCATGCGGGCTTTTTGGGGCCTATGCGGCCTATCTGTTGGCACGATCCAAGACCTAACCAAAAATGTGGATGTCTCCTAACGTGTCATTTTCCGACGTTAAACGGCATTTTTATTAGCCATGTTACTTAGGGGGCAGGGATAAGCACTGTTTGGCCGGTAAAAGTCTTGTTCAAAAAGTCAGTTTGAGCTTGGTGGATTCGCTTTAGTGCATAGGTCTGAGGCACAACAGGCCTAATTTCTTCTGCTTTGATGTAGGCAACTAAATTGGGAAAGACTATTTTTTCTTAATAAGTACAGCTCAAGAAAGTGGCATTATTGAGATATGAAGACCGAATGTTACGCTAAACCACGAGTCCAGCAGTCGCACCAAAGGTGGCATAAAAATTCATTATGTTGTAATACATCGAGTAGCTTTGGGAAATCGTGGCCTGACCAAATTAGTCGCTAGATCAAAGGCTTCAGCCCCGGTTGCAGCAACCAAGTCAGTAGCTGGATACAGGCAAAGCTAAGGCTACGCCATCGGTATTGGTAAAATTCGATAAGAATTTAAGGTAGAGAAAAATAAGGTTGTCTTAATTAAAGTAGGATTAGACGGATTTTTGCTATGAATAACGACAAGGAGCTGCTCCGTGCCAATCAAAATTGATGTTCGACTCCCATCTACCGCAGATCAAGTTTGGGTGGTTTTGGGCACTCCAGACCGCGTTGACTGGGTTCCCGGCGTAGAGTCTTGCTCTTTAAAAGATGGTGTAAGGTCTTTGGTATTACCGGGTGCCGGAGCGATTAAAGAGCGTATTCTCAATCTGGATCATAGCCTTAGAAAGATCGAGTATTCCTGCTTTGAAAGTCCTGGCCCACTTGTAAGCCATTACGCGTCCATGCAAGTTGTGGAGGCCAAGGACGGCTGTAGGTTGCTCTGGGAAGCGAGAGTTAAGCCTGTAGCTATAGAGACGTTTGTACGAACCAGCATGCAGGGAGCGCTTGAACAGCTTAAAACAATATTAATACAAGGCGATTAAGGCTGCGCCTATTAACCTATATTTTTTAAGCGTCCATCCGGGATTCTGTCTCATTGGGTTGACACAACCGATCGTCAACCACACCCACATATTGCAATGACTTATACAACCGCTTTGGCTCAGCTGCTATCTTGACAGACATCATATATTTTTTTGATCCGCCATTTCGGCGGTAATGTTTAAATTATCTTTCACTGCTAATTGTGTACCCTGCGAGTCGCCGTCCGCATAACGATGGTTGACCTCGCTATGGTGCTGTTCATCGGCACGTACATGCTTTATTAGATCGGCCAACTTGGCATTAGCACGCATGCCATAGTAGTCGATGGCCAACTGCGGGGCTGGCACATTTTCCATAGCGCCGCTCTCTACCAAGTCCAGGTACTCAGTATAACTGTACACCGCTTCCTCTTCGAAATAAGCCACCATTCTGTGGGCAGTGCGGCGATCAATTAGGTATAGCATCAAGTAAAAGACGCTAAAAGTAAATTGCGCAATCAGCACCAACCAGCGTTCAAACCAATTAGGTTTGGCAATCTCGATAAAAAACATCAGATGCATTCTTTCGTTCTCAGCTTCAGCGAGCAGCTCTCTGATATCTGCGCCATAGCCAGTCTTCATTTTTCGCAGGCTTGCGAAGTGCAACAACATACCTGCAACCATGCCCGGAACGCCAGCGACCGTCTCTAAGACCACCGCTCGATGACCATACCTTTTTGCAAAAAATGTATCTGCTATGAACCTAAAAAACTTAGTCATGGATCGTGCGACTAAATCTCTCATAAATGCCTCCAGCACGTGACCTGTGTTTGGGATTGCTTTGCGTTGATAGCTTAATTTAGATACGAAATTATCCTAGTTTTGGATTGGGGCCGCTCTAAGCAGGTTTCAACACATGACACCCGAATATTTAGAAACCAGACCCGGTCGATACGCTGCAATACCGAATTTGATGTCGTTAATGGTCGCCCTCAACCTGCTTGATGGCATTTTCATAGGTCATTAGCTGGAGATTTTGAAGATCTTCGATATCTCCAGAGACCACACGGGTGACTTCTCCTAAAAGGGTATCGCGCAAAGTTGCTCTTTCTTGCAAGACTTCTTCTGATGGCACAAAGTCCTCTATCTCCTGCTGGCTAATAAGATTATGCTTGTCTGCCAACCGTTCTAAGGTATCTAGACGGTCACGAATTACACACACTTCTCCAACTAGACCCATCAGCATCGCAAGGAGTCTATCTATATCTGGATCATTGAAATATAAGGGCCGTGGCCCCTTGGCTTTGCGCTTTAATTGAATTTGATCATCTGACATATCTTTTCTCCGAAATCGTCACTTGCGGCATCCATAGATAAACCAAACACCACCACCACCAAAATCTCCGCCCTGAAATGTGTTGGTGCGCTCAGCAGCAGCCATTTGGTAGGCGCTCGGCACCATTTCAGTGATATTATTCTCTGGATTGAATCCTGCGTCTGCGCTCAGTTTATTCAGATCAATCTGGTGCGACCGCCTCCAGAATGGCTCGTTATTATTAATTGTGTCCCAATCGAATAGAAAAACCTCAAAGGGCTCCATACCTTCATATGGTGGCGTTTCCGCATGTAGCATAAGACCGCCCGGTTTAAGTAGACGATGACATTCTGCAATAATATTATGAATTGCTTTTTCTGAGGTCTCGTGCAGCAGGATGTGAGAGACAATAATGTCGAAGCTACCATCTTCAAAATTTGTTTTTTCGGCATTTTGTTGAGAGAAGTGTACCTTTGCTTCTTTTGCTTCAGCGCGAGCATGGGCATAACGGAGCATAGGAGCCGCGACATCGATTGCATGTAGCTCCGCATCTGGCCAAGCTTCACTATAGGGTAACGTGCTGTGACCCACCGAACAGCCCATGTCCAGAATTCGCAGTGGAGATATCTCTGGTGCATTGGACTTTAACCATGAAACAAGACTGTCGCCCATGTCTGCATTGTTACGCCCCAGTTGGCCCATGGCATAAAGATAAACAGCTCGGTCATAAATAGCACCCTGCGCAACATCATCCTCCATATACTCAGTATGGTAGCCGCCAGGCTGACAATGGATATCTACAGCGGTATGGTAGTTTGGAACTTCTACTGAAGGGTTCAGTGAAAGCGTTCCAAGGGGTGATGTAATCGATGCTGCAGTCTTGACCAGATCTGGAAGAGTGCGCTGAACTGGAAGCTGCGCTGATGACCACATCATTTCCTGACTCGTTCGAAGTAGTGCACTGAACATCTTAAAATGGGGATCATCATTCATTACTTTAGCAACATCTCGCATATCTTTGGGTTCTACGCCGTGCATCTTTTCAAATGCGGGTTTCGCGCGCCGATCATAGGCGACACGATTTCCAGGAAAGATATCAGAAACAATATGTTCCTTGAAGGTACGTACAAATTGTTGGCGAGCTAACTCATCATGTGTAGGCTTGGGCAAAGCGGAATGTAACTCTTGTTCAATCTGACTCATGGACATTATGATTTTCTCCTTTAGACGTAAGACTCAGCCGACTGCACGATAACTAGGCTGAAACACTAAACTAGAATAAATTATGAACTAGGTAATGGCAGCATTTACATGAGTCTGCGCTACAATTACTAAGTTCTCTTTATTCTCCTGAAGCAACTTAACTAGTCCTTTTAATTGTTATCAACATATTTAACGGGTCACCCGACAGGGCTATACACCAAAAGGTCTAGTATCTCTATCCGTGCAAAGGAACATAGCTCGCAAGGGCGTCGTTTACCTGTTACCTGTTTGAAGACTTAAAAGTACAAATACTTCAACTTGGTCGAAGTATGTCATTTGTCGATTCTAAAAAAAAGGGAAATATATGGGGCCCTACTATAAATTCGGTGGTTATGCCGCTAGTATCGATCATATCAATGGCCGGGCTTAATCGCCCATTAGCCCTAATCGAGTTGCTCGGTCATTGAGGCGAAGTATCACTTTGCGCTGTAAAAAAAGCATCCACATAACTATGGAACGGCTCTGCATACGCTATGTGGTAATCCTTCCAAAATTTTGCATATCCAACTTTGTTTTGAATTTCATTTCGGTAGTAGGCATCTGCACCCAGCCATAATTGGGGGGGTATAGATTTGTCTAAGTGCTGGTAATACAGATACTCCCACCCATTGATTTCCATCAGAGTGTAATGATTACAGCGAGCTAATACCGCCGTGGGGAGTTGCTTCATACCCGTTTGGCATTGCTCAATCAGATTACTTAACTCAGAGTTCTGCACCACCATTGTACCGGGTGACTGTGCCAGCATTAGAGCATTATAATGCGCTTGACTGCGCAGTAACCGATTGCTGTCTGAAACCTGAACGGCAAGATAACCGAGGGAGACGATGATCGCTATGCCACCGATAAACTCACCGATGTGGGCTAGCCCTTGAAGCGTCATTTTATTTAGCATTTTTCAGGTCTCAATTTTGTCGAATTAATTTAGCTATTTGATAAGCATAAACGAATAGTCTGCTGGATACATAATTTTTGACTGGGTCGTACCGATTACTCCGCTCCTATAAACCAAACATCATAGGCATAACAAAAGCCCTGAAGAGAACCAGGGGCTTAATTAACATATATAGAGGTGGGATAGACCTAGCCTACTGGGGGCTTGTGTATGCTGCTTTTGGATTAGCGCTGTTAGGTATTGCTCTGCTCAAGTCTCATGGAGGATGTATGTTTCTTATTGGAGACTGTTATCAGCCAAGGCTACCGTCATGGCTATTTAACTTTAAACTGCTATATAACTTAAAGTTACTTGTCGTTAATTCGATTGCCGTTACCGTGATCATACTCAATGTGCGGAGGAGTCGTAAGCTAGTATCTGATGTGGCTGAAATAGAGTCTTAATAATTGCTTAGCTTTCAAACTATCAGTTATGATTATTTTCAGTTTTTCAGCTTCTAATCAGTGAAGAGTTTATACAGGAACTGACAAATGGGTAGTTTGTTAAGGCTCGGCTCAGTAACTAGGGTTATTTGTTATTCTGCTAAAGTTTGTTTAGTGTCTCTGCCATGGGAAACAGGTTCAGCAGATGCTCTGCCATCACAAGGCGCACCCTGAAAAGCCTAGATAGGTGACCATTTATCCAACCGCGACCAACGAAGTTTGCTTTAAGTTCTTGGTGTGTATACTCTTTCTAAAACGGAGCGACTAGAGTAAACCGATGGACAAACTGGTGAATGTCGAAGAAGCTGACGCGATTGAGTACATCTTTGAACGAGGTTGGACCGATGGACTCCCGGTGGTTCCTCCGACACCACAGCGGGTCACTGCAATGCTCGAGGCTGCGGGGCTCAAGGCCGAGGAGCTGCTTGGTTCGGTACCGGATACTCGGCGTGTTGTAACCGCGGGTATTACTGCAATCAACGCCGTCATGGCCGGCTGTAAGCCCGAATATTTCAGCATTGTTGTATCAGCCCTTGAAGCGGTGCTTGACCCGGCCTTCAAAGTAAACACGGTAGCTACCAGCACAGGTGGCGCAGCCGTTTGTGTAATAGTCAGTGGGCCTGGTGCTGACGAAGTCAAAATGAATTCAGGTTGCAATGTTTTGGGGTCGGGGAATCGAGCGAATGCCACGATTGGGCGAGCTGTCAGACTTACGATAGCTAACGGTTTGGGAGCAAAGACAGGCAAACTCGACGCCACTTCGATAGGGCACCCTGGCAAGTACACTTTATGTTTTGCAGAGAATCCGCCTCTGGTCCCTTGGAAACCCCTCCGTGTTGAGAAGGGGTATTCATCCGAAGACACAACAGTCACGGTAATGGCTACCGAAGGTCCTCGTCAGGTAGCCAATCTACTGAATGAGACACCCGAAGGTGTATTACTCTCAATCGCTGCAGCGATGAAGAATCCCTCAACTTTTATAGTTGGCAAGGGTGGCCAGGGCATAGTTCTGCTCGGACATGAACATGGTCTGGCAATCCATCAGGCTGGCTGGTCAAAGCAACAGGCTAGAGAGTTTCTTGTTGAGCATAGCCGCGTCACTCCAGCCGAATTAGAGGCGGCAGGTGTTCGACTCGAGAGCAGGACTCAGCATGATATGACGCCGGCTGCTGACGGCAAGCTATCCACCGTGCAATCGATCGACGATATTGTCCTGCTCACGGCCGGCGGTCCTGGAGCTGGTTGGTCAGCGTATTTGCCAGCATGGGCACCGATAATACACTCACGATCCGTTACACGCCGGGTGCGTCCTGTCGGGGAGGCTTTGCCAGACTGTGGTCCCGATATTTGTGAAGTACCATAGATTACCGTCTCATTTCCAATGTCTACTAACAGGAGCTGATATGTCCACAATCCAACTGATGAATCCGGAGATTGCTGAAGCGCCATTACCAGCGGGACTTCGGATGGCTGCTCGACCGGGTCTACGAGAAGGCTCGCGACTGACTATAATTGACAATGGCAAAGCGCGGGCCCGCGACCTGATGCTCATGATCGCCGAAGAGTTGAAACAAAGATTTACACTGGGTTCGGTTGAAGTGTTCAGTAAAGGGTCCGCGTCACGGGTTATCAACGAGGAGGAAGTTGCGGCGATCGCTGCAACGTCCGATGCCGTGATTGCCGGCTTGGGTGACTGCGGTGCTTGCTCGACATGCAGTCTTGGCGATGCACTTAAGATGGAGGGCGCAGGCATCCCCTCCACCGTACTTATAAGTGATGTATTTATCGGTCATATCGCATCAGTCGCCGTTACGATGGGAATGCCTGGCTACCATACCGCAGTTGTTCCACACCCAGTGTCGTCGAAGGATGATGATCAGCTGGCAGCATTCGCCGTATTAGCATTAGATCAGGTTGGGCAACAGCTTGTGGGCCCAACAGTAATCGCGCCGGTCGCTGCGAACTGAACGATTATGCTACGGGCGCCACAGAATTCGTTGTGTTTGGAACCCATAGTGC
>Ga0209279_10001143_pt1 | contig 14617 bp, 17 predicted proteins | sample CoawatmetaG00DNA_3_FD_187508 | JGI IMG/M metagenome (GOLD analysis project Ga0209279, IMG submission 187508) | Marine microbial communities from the West Antarctic Peninsula - Coastal water metaG006-DNA (SPAdes) (version 2) | ecosystem: Environmental > Aquatic > Marine > Coastal ... | reverse complement strand
AAACTATTATCAAAAAATGTATGAATATTTAAAGCTTCGTTAAAATGTTTTCTATATTTACCACTATTAAATTTTAATAAATCATTATATTGTTGTACAATATCAATATTACCATATATATATTCAGCTGGATACCATAAATATAATCTATTATTATTAAATTCTGATAAACTTCTATTCTTAAAATGTTCAATTTCTCTTAATTCATCAGATAATCCAAAATCTATATATTTAAATTGTGTTCCGTCTAAAACAATATTATTATATTTTATATCTAAATGTATCAATTTATTATGATAAATTTCTTTCAAACCTATAAATAATTGCTTCATTTTAACTAATAATTTATATACAACTATTTCAAATTGTTTTTGTTTCATATTAGATTGTATTTTGGATAAAAAATAATCTTCAAATGTGATACCTCCGTATTTACTAACCATCATTTTACTAGTTTCATCAAATTCTGATGAGTTTGATTTACAATCTAAAATGGTTTTATCATATTTGAAAATATTTTCATATTTAGGTGGTTTACAAAAAGTATCAGAAACTATACACCATCTTTCATATCCCTTAATATTTTTTAATAAATTAGCCATTTTTTTTTCTTTTTGAAAATATTTATCGGATTTAGATCCGTATACAATTTTCGATATTTTACCATTGTTAACTTTATTACTACCTTTACAAGGTATACTTGGTCTAAAAATACATGAAGACGATCCTGTCGCTAATAAATCTCCTCCTTTCATTTATACTATATTATATTTTAGTTAAATAAATAAAAATAAAATATAATTATGGATTACTAAATGGAAGATACTAATTCATCAATTTTTGTTCAAGCGAAAATAGAATATACTAAACAACTTATCAATAATCTTCAATCACATTTATTTGATGGTGTTAAATCTATATATGATGATTCTAAAGAAATATATAAAGAAAATTCATCTTCATCCCAATTATTTATATTCAGAACACTATTAGAAAAAGTCCCAGAATGGAATAATGAATTAATTATAGTTGAAACCGATAGAATAATAGAAATGTCTAAATGTGATTATTTAGAAGACTTATTAACAGCTGTGTTTGTTAGTCATACAAAAATATTAATGTCTATAAGTGTAAATAATGGTAAAATAAATTTAACTGTACCTAAATTATCTAATTTTATTCATAAATGTTATATTAATATTGCAAGAAGTTTATGGAAAAATCCTTTATTATTTTCTGAAAATATAACAGGATTAGAATATCAAAAAAATCTTAAAATTATTGAAGATATTATATATGATTGTATAGAAAATACAGTTAGATTTTCTTTACCGGTAAAAGATATTCTAAAAGGACAATTAGAGTTATATGATAATAAAAGTGAAGAAAAAGACAAAGAAATAACAGATAATGATGACCTATTAAATAAATTAAAAGAATTATTAAATCTTAAAGGTGATAAAGGTGATAAAGAAGATAATGTTGAAGGTCTAAAACCATCTATAGAAATAACTAAAGAATCTGATATAAACATAGATAAAGAAGAAGATATTAGTCTAAGAAACGGATATGAATCTCCAGGTGAAGAAACAATTGATAATAATTGTAATAATTTAGTAATAAATGATATTGATGAGATTATAGTAGATAAAAATGTATATGATAATCCTGAAATAATTGAAGGTTCATTGAAAGATAATGGTGAATTATTTGAAAAACTAGTTAAAATCAAGCAAGGTAATGATGATACTGTAGTTAATGAAGTAATTGTGTCAAAAGTTGATGAACCATTACCAGGTAATGAGTTAGTAATAATACCTGATGCCCCTATTTTGTCTGCGGATGAAAAGTTAAAAAAAGAACAAGAATCCAGGAATTATGATAAAATAGTTGATATAACTGATAAGGAAGAAAAAAATAAAAAGAAAACAAATATTGAAGATGTTATAATAGATGACAATGTTATTAAAGGAACAGATAAATCTACTAAAGACGATGATAAAGATACTGTAGATTTTTTCATGGATGATTTACAAAATATGAAAAAACCTGAAATAAGTTTAGATAAAGTTGAGGAATCTAAATATGTTTTGTTTGATGATTTATAAATGATATTAATTTAGATTAAATATGTGTTTTTTTATATAATAAAGGGTATAAAATTATGAATAGCAGTATAATGATGGATATTATTATCAGTTTAGTATTAGTGTTTGTATATTATTTATATACAAAGTTTGATAAAGAGACAAAAGAATTAGATAATAAAAATGTGATGGTATTATTTATCATAACTATGGTTGTCCTAAATGTATTGAAATTATTATTTTCATGTAATGTATCCGCTGTAGATGGTAAATGTTCTATACCGTTCCATGATAAACCACCTTTTTAACATTCTTTAGAAAAGAACTTACAGAAAATAGTTCTTTATATAAAGAAACTTTATTATAATAATAAAATGTATAAATTTACGAATGAATATGTGCCTAATTGTGTAGGATGTGACTGTTATACAGCATTCTATGAAGGAAATGTTGATACTAAATTAATTCGTAGAGATGGAACACTTGCACCAATAAAAGAATGGGATCTTGAAACCGATTATAATTATCCAATAGATTATATTAAAGATGATCCATTTGGTTCGATTATTAATGACAACATGATAGAGATTGTGATTGTAACTAAAATTGCAAAAACACCTGATGAATTAAAGAGATTAAAGAATGCTATAATAAATGCAAAACACGTAAATATCCGGTTAATCATTCCCCAATCTAATTATATGCCTACGATTCGTTCTAATATTGATAATGAATTATATGACTCTAATCAAGATGAAATGAAGTAAATTTAACCACTTATCCATTATTATATAACAAATAAATTATCATAAATGATAACTATATCTTTTAGGGAAATTATTTTTTTTAATTCTATATTTTTCGGTACATAACATCGCTTCTGAATAAATACTTGACTCCCGATATCAGTTCTTCTCCATCATGGTAATATTGAGTACCAGGTGGTTGTCTGAATAATATACAATCTCCAGCTCGAGGAAGGCATTGGAATTCAATATCTCTACAGTTTGATTTGTAGAATCTAGTTCTACCACCCGCATCTTCATTTATATCTCCGACATCATTCATATAAGTATTAAGAGTAAACATCGACATTTCTATGTCATTTCTTACAAAATTAGCATCACAATGTCCTTGGAATCTATCTCCTGGGTTATATTTAGATAAACGCCAACATTCATTAAGTCCTATAGCTTCCCACTGAAATCCGTGTAGTGTTACTGTAGGGGGTACACATGATTTTACTCTTTCCCACACTATATTTGTCAACGAGTAGTCTGTAATAATGAGACGAAGGTTACCACGATACTGTTTTGGATAGTCAGTTGTACCATATCCACACTCGTTGGTATCTTCTGATGCTGTAATTAGATCAGTACACTCTTCACGTGAAAATAGATTTGCAAGATAATATGCCTCATATTCAATGGGTATGTTATGTTTTTCATTTTGTTTAGTTACGGGAATAGTATTATTGTTATTTAGGAATTTACCCCATTTAACGTTACATTTCTTTTCAGGTGGATGATTTAGATTATTAGAAATACATTCGTCTAATGTGTTTTTTTCTAATTTCTCATGTGTCATATTTAAAAAATAATCCATTTATTAAAAAAAGATATTAATGTTAAATAATATTAACTCATAGATATTTATTATCATAAATGATAACTATATCTTTTAGGGAAATGTTTTTTTTTAATTCTATATTTTTTGAATAGATCATTTTGTATGATGTCTGATGGTAAAGAATTATTAGCGTATTTAGCTATAGATATATACATATCAAAATCATCATCTAATTCATATAGTTCTATATCTTTACCCAATGTTAATGAATATAAATAATCTATTAAATATTGGTTACATTTATAATCATAAAATTTGTTATAATCCAATTCATCTAAAATTGTCATTGCTAATCTACACATATCAAAATGATAATTAGGTTCGATGGTTTCTTTATTCGAATGTTTTTTATCATATTGGAATTTATCAATAGGATATTTATATTGACCATCGGCATCCCCGTATTTACAAAAACAATCACTGAAGAATAATTTATCTTTGAAAGTGAAGACGGCTCTACCAAAATCTATAATTTTAAAAATATATCCGTGAGTAGGTACTTTAAAGTAAATATTATTGAATTTATAATAGATGTATAGTTTATCAGTTTTAGAATACATTATATTATCAATATGGAGATCGTTATGAGTGAATTGTAAATGTTTTTGCAAATATAATAGTGCATATGATACTTGAAACAAGCATGATAATATTATATCTGGATTGATATCTTCTAACAAATCGGATAATATCCCATCTAATTTTTCTATGAAAAATAGTTGGCACGGCATATTTTTAATAACAGTAATATAATCACTATTAGAATCATTAGAATCATCTGAATCATCTGAATCACATGAATCCGAATCGGAATCTGATTCATAAATATCTAATTTAAAATTACTACCAATATTTTTATTGAACCATCCTTCATTTTTGAAACTATAGTAGTCTTCAGATATATCAAAATTATATTTTTCCATAACACCATTTACAGATCCGTAGAACAATGCAAAATTAGGTAGTATATCATTTTGAGTTAATTCAGATACTATATATGAAAAAAATGAATCAATGAAGGCAGTATTGTTCATACTATTTATTTTCTCAAAAGTGTTTGCGTTATAATTAGAAGGTAATAAAGGATTTCTTTTGACACTGTTGTTATAATTATTTTTGATAAAGTAAAGTGGTTCTAGCAATGGGATTATTTTACAGAAAATTTCTGCTTTAAAAATACGACTGTTTTTTGAATCATAAATATTTGATTGGAGCAAACAGTTTGAATGATAATATTTAAATTTAATAATATCTGAAATTTCATGAATATAATATCTTCTTTTAATATCAATACATTTATGTGAATTTTTAGTATTAAAAATATGAAAGTATAGCGAAAATATAGGATTATATATTTGTAAATCATTCATATTGAAAAAATGTTTACATGATTTGAATAAATTTTTAATAAATACTTTATCCCAAATATATTTTGTGATATATAAATCGCTCATTCGTTATAAGAATAGTTAGAATTATTTTATGTTTTAAACTAATTATCTTTATTCATACCTAATTGTTAAGCAAATTGTTTGCCTGTTGTATTCATAAAATGGAATGCTTCTTTAACAGATGATTCAGATAGAGTAACTGTTTTCTTATTATTAAGTTGTTTATAAAGGATCAATACATCTAATATTTGTTCGAATTGTTCTTGTGATAGATTTTCAAACATTTATATTAATATTAATATTAATATTATAATGTGTTTTTAAATAAATTAATTTTCATTTCATATCTGAATATTGTTAAATCAACCAAAGTAATATTTTTAGGATTACTGGTAATATTTCTTTCTTCACGAAAAGAATTGAATATATGATTAATAATGTCTTTATAATATGATATTTTTTGTTCTTTAGTATTTTCATAATTTTCCATATGATATTTTCTTTCTTCTGTTATATTGTTTTTAATCATATTTCTTGTTTGAACCATTTTAAAATATGATTATTAAATAAATCAAATTTCAATTAAAGATATAATTAGACGTTATGATTTAAAAAATATTATGTTATTATTGTATATGGAACTCCAGTTACGAAAATTTGACATGAGAGATATTAAAGATGATAAAGTAGTAGTATTAATAGGTAAAAGGGATACAGGTAAATCGTATTTATGTAAAGATATATTATTTCACCATAAGAATATTCCAGTAGGACAAGTTATATCAGGAACAGAAGGTGCTAATCAATTCTATAGTAAAATGGTTCCTAAATTGTTCATACATGGAGAATTCAATACACAAATAGTTCAAAATATATTAAAAAGACAGAAAATGTTGATAACAAAAATAAATGAAGGGAATACACAGATAGACCCAAGGTCATTTTTAATATTAGATGATTGTTTATATGATAATTCATGGTCAAAAGATAAACATATGAGATCTGTATTTATGAATGGTCGTCACTTTAAATTATTATTTTTATTGACTATGCAATTTGCTTTAGGAATTCCACCTAATTTAAGAACAAATATAGATTATGTATTTCTCTTAAGAGAAAATATTGTCAGTAACAGGAAAAGAATATATGATCATTATGCTGGTATGTTCCCGACATTTGAGATGTTTTGTCAAATAATGGATCAATGTACTGAAAATTATGAATGTTTAGTAATAAATAACAACTCTAAATCTAATAAATTAACCGACCAAGTTTTTTGGTATAAGGCTGAACCACATGAAGATTTTAGAATATGTTCTCAACAAGCATGGGATTTTTCAGATAAAAATAGTTCAAATGAAGAAACACCTGAATATGAACAAAATAATGGTTATAAAAATAAAGTGATAGTTAATAAGAATTTATATTGATAATTTACATAGATTTAATTTTTGCTACGGCTTCTTTAACAGCTGCTTCTAAAGCACCGAATGTTCTTTCAGGTAATTCTAAAACGTAATTAGATACTTCACTACCATCTTTAATTAAATGGGCCTTGAATGTTGGGAAACCATTTACTCCTTGTTTTTTAGTTTCTTCTTTAGATGCTTCTGAATCAACTACAGTAGCATTGATTTTAACACCATCCATAGTGGTCCCATGATGTTTATCAATGAATTTATCCATTTCCGGTTTGATTTTCTTCGACCAACCACACCATGGAGCATAATACATTCTAATATGAGCTTCTTTACCACTATGACTATTGTTATTACTATTGTTATTATTGTTATTGTTATTGGAAACATGGACTTTACTGAATTCTTGTGGTCCTGGTCCAGTAATATAGTTTATAACGTCTGGCATTTTAGTTAACCCAAAGGATTTAAGAACACTGTAATCTTGTTGCATAGTTCTTGGAACAGTTGACCCTAATGGTTTATCAGCACTAGCAAATAATGTTAATTCATCATCATAACCTTGAACACCTTTATTAGAATTAAAATTATCTTGATTATTTCCACCATTACAATTAGCGTTAGCTGAATTTGTAGGATTATCAGTTGGTAATGTGCATCCTCGTCCACAACCAGACCCGATACCACAATTACCTTCTGCTACATTACCATTACCATTACCATTACTATTACCATTACTATTACCCTCAACCATTTTAGAAAACATTTTAGTATTACAATCGATTATAACAATTACAATCAAAACCATTAAAAAAACCAATAATAAATTATTTCCACCGGTATTATCAGAAAACCATTTTTTAACAGTATTAATATTCATTTATAATATTATAATATATATTTATTTTAATGAATTATATTTTAAATCTTCTAATTTAAAATATTCATATTTATTATTAATAAACCTTTTAAGAATAAAAGGAATTTTTTGATTTTTTAATTCTTCAAAAGCAATATCGTATACATTATTGTATTTTTCATAATTAGCAATTAAAGGAATACATCCGCTTTCTAATTGTTCACACCTTTTACATAAAATTTTAGTTATTTCATATTTATTTAGAAATAAACTAGTAATATTTGTTTTCTTTAAAGATTCATATTTTTTTCTAAATACACTTGAATCTTCTATATTTTCAATAATAGTATTATCATCTTCTTCACCATTTACAGAAACAATATCTAATTCATCGTCACTCATAATATTTATTATATATAAAAACTTTAAATTATAATCAAATTTAATTATTAGTCCATTTTTGAGAACAATAATTACAAGTATAAATATATTTCATATTATTATTATCATATTTCATATAAATAATATCTGATTGTAATTTATCTGTAATAGACTTACATTGTTCATTAGGACATTTAATATTATCACTTTTAATATGTGGTAAAGTAATATCGTAGTTAATAAACTTGTTATTATTAATACTTTCACTAAGGTCTATATTATGATCATTATTATAAAGTAAATTACCTACATATTTTTTCTTATTTTGACATGCTTTACAATACAGATATAATTCTGGAATTTCGGTTTCTTTATCTAGATAAAGATACATAACATTATCACAATCATCACAGAAATTGTAAATAGTTTCCATTATATAATATCTATAAATTAATTATTAAGTATATTCAAATTTATTTTTTTACAAAACGAAATAAATATATTTAATAAATCTTCATAACAAATATGATAATCTATTCTGTAGATACCAATTATAACCTTTTTATTTTGTATGTCTTTATATTTTAAAATCTTATTATAGATATCCATATAGTTTGTATTGAAATGATCAATTATTTTATCTTTAAAAATAGAAAAATCTTCAGGAATATTTAAATAATTTTTGATTAATAATGAATAGATATTTTCAAAAAATATTACATCATTATAATTATTAATAATAGATAATTGATGCTTATTTTGCTTATTAAATCCAGGTTCATTTAATAGAGGATCATTATCTAATATTGATTGTAGAGATAATAGAACAGTAGAAATATCCATAACAGTAGTCCATTGTGGTCCAGACCATGTTCCTAATATAGATAAACAAACTTTACCTAATCCAGATTTATGACCATGCGCATATAAATTAGGATGAATACGAATTTTATTAACTGGTACATATGATACATCAGGTGGTCCATAAGGATAATTTTTAGGGAATTTGATATTGAAGAATAGATATCCTCCCTCATATAATGATCCTTTAGGACCAACTATCATAGCTTTAGCAGATAACATATTATCTTCACTGAATTCTATATAGATACCTTGATCATTTAATTTATTATGTTCAATAGATTTAATATCTCTATTAATGATGCGTTTAATTGCTTTGTTCATATTGATATTCTTATCTATTTATATTTAAATAATTAAATAAATTTGATTTGGATATTGGATATTGAATAAAAAAACATACATAAAAATAAATTTGAATAATATAAAATATATAGATATTTTATTGATGAGTGAAATTAACAAATTTTTGGGAAGTAGATCCCGAAAAAACGATGACTCTATCACTCATATTGTCCATGAGGGTGATTTAACTCGTGGATCTTATCATTTATCTAAAGATGATACTATTCAATTATATAAACTAATCAATAAAGAAATTAATAAGGGTAATAAAGTAACTGTCTTAGAAAGATTCAATCAAATATCTCCATTAATGATTGATCTTGATTTTAAATACAAAGATAAGCAAACAGGTAGACAATATACTAAAGAATATGTTGAAAGATTATATTCTTTAATATGTGATAAAATAGGAGAACTATTTTCATTCGATACTAAAAATTTACAAATGTGGGTTCTAGAAAAGGAACATATCGTTGATGCACCACAAAAAGGATATGAATCAAAAGATGGTTTACATTTACTATTTCCATCATTTATATCTGATATTAATAATTTTAAAAAATTAATTGATTTAATCTTGGAAAGCCATGAAGAATATGATGACATTGTAACTAATACATGTTTGAGTAAACCTTCTAATAATATTAGTGAGATTTTTGATAAATCATTATATAATCCAGGGAATTGGTTCATATATGGTTGTGGTAAAGCAACAGAGGACTTAAGATATGAATTAACAACAATATATAAATTAACAGATGATAATACTGTGAAAGAATTACCTATTGATATGTTTTTAGAAAATCCATTAGATATTATGAAAAAGAATAGCGTCCAATTATATACAGATGAAACAGTAGAATATGTTGGTCCTGAAACACTTAAAAAGAAAACAAGTAATAATATTGTAACTACAATGATGAATCCTAGTATTCATGATATCGACCTAAAAGATATTGATATTGATATGATTAAAAGTATTGTTAAAATAAAAGGCGATGAAGGGACTATGGTAAAAAATATGGTAAATATATTTAGTAATGAAAGAGCAAATGATAATAAGAAATGGGTTGAAGTAGGATATTGTTTACATAGTATATCCCCAAGTTTATTTGATACTTGGGTAAAATTTAGTAGGAAATGTTCATCTAAATTTAGTATGGACGCATGTATTAAACAATGGGCATATATGGAGAGAACATCTTCAAAAAAATATTCGATCGGTACAGTATTACATTGGGCTAGAAAAGATAATCCACCTGATCATAAAGGAAATAGTTTGTTTAATAATATTATTAATGCATCATTATTCAAACATGTATTAAAATGTATTGTAGGAAACAAAGATAATAAAGATAGTGGTGGATGTCATTCAGATGTAGCAAATCTAATCAAAGAATATTTTAAAGATCAATTTGTTTGTTCTGGTTTAAAAGATAATAGTTGGTATTATTTTAACGATGAATCAGGTAGATGGAATAGGTCGGAACACGGTCATCATTTATTTATCAAGTTTGATTCTGAAATAGTATCATTATTCATGTATTGGCAAACAAAATGGCAAAACGAGGAAAAACAATTAGATTCAGATGATCCAGAAGAAAATGAAAAGAAATCTAATCTTACTACGAGAATCGTCAATATAAGTAAATTAATTATTAAACTTAAGAACAACAGCTATCAAAAAAGTATTATGGATTGTTGTAAGCATAAATTCTATGATGATAAATTCATGGATAAACTGAATGCTAATGTTCAACTATTAGGATTAGACAATTGTGTTGTGGATTTAAAGTATGAAATCAGTGAAGGAGTTACAGATATCCAATTCAGAGAAGGTAGACCGGATGACTATATTAGTCTATCAGTGGGATATGACCTACCAGTTGAAAAGAAAGATCTACCATTATCATTAGATGATGTAAAAGATATAATTCCTAAAAAAATAGGACAAGATGTATTCACTGAATTAAATAATGATATGGAAGATTTCGTTCATAAGATTCTACCAAAAGACGATGTACATGATTATACATTTAGGTTCTTATCGTCTTGTTTGAGTGGTGAAGTTAGGGAAGAGAAATTCTACTTTTGGACTGGTTCAGGTAGTAATGGTAAGAGTAAAATTGTAGAGTTAATTGAAGCTACATTAGGCGATTATAGTAAAATTATGGATGTATCATACCTTACTACTAAAAGAGGTAGTTCATCATCGGCATCACCTGAATTAGAAATGGTTAGATATGCTAGATTTGTATATATGTCTGAACCTGAAAAAGATGACCAAATCTTTGTTGGCAAACTTAAACAGATTACGGGTGGTGATAAAATGTCCAGCAGACAATTATTTAAAGAAGCAAGTGATTTTAAACCACAATTTAAGATTATTCTTATGTGCAATGATCTACCTAAATTAGCTAATATTGATGGAGGTGTTGTTCGTCGTATCGAAGTAGTAGATTTTCCATCTAAATTTGTTGATAATCCTAGACCAACAGAACATAATCCGCATCAATATAAAATGGATATGCAATTAGGTAAGAAACTAAAACAATGGCATCTATTATTCCTAATCAAATTATTAGGATATTATAAATTATATGATAAAGAAGGCACTAAAGCACCTAAATCTGTAACAAGTAAAACTGAAAGTTATATTACGGATAATGATATTATTCAAAAATGGTTTAAGAATGATCTTGTTGAGTATGACGAACCGCAACAGTTTAATAATTTATATGACGCCTTTATTATGTGGTGTGAAGGTGAAGGTGTTAATCATAAGAAATATCCTAAAACCGATATCAAGAGTGAATTTGAGAAAATACAATTGAATACTAAACATGGTCTATCATATGGTAATCGAATAGGTGATGGAATGCCTAATGGGACTAAAAGTAATCCTAAATTTAATTTCTGCCCGAAGGAAGATATTGATGATTAAAATGTTCTTTAGTTTGTTCATATCCTTCATTTATACATTTTTTCTTAGTAGTTAAATCAACATCAAAATTACTTAAATTTAAATTTAATTTAGTCAAATCAATTTTAATATTTTTTTTATCATATTTTCTAATCAAAATATCAGGTGTATACATATTCCAACTATATGTTGCGAAATCAAATACATTTCTTATTTCTTTATTTAATTTATTAGGTAATATTTCTATACATAAATATTTATCTGAATCATTTATTTCTATAGGACAATTACCTGATAGTCCTCCATCTTGATATAGGTTATTTTTATATTTTATAGGTTTTAATAATACAGGTATAGCTGTTGTCATTTGTATCAATTTTAAAATATTAATTTTAGGATTATTAATATGATCAAAATACTGGACTTTTTGTTCTGTCACATTCACAACTTTCACAATAATATGAATATTACTTATTTTATATAATTTTAATAAAGACATAGATTTAATGTTATATTTATCTTTTAATATTTTTTGAATATAAATATGATTTTTATTATAATTGATAAAACCATATTCATTTATGATACTTTTAAGAGATATATCATTTATATCTAATATATTATTAAAATCAACATTTAATAAATATTTTTCTAAATAATCATAATCATATTCTAACAATATTACTGATAAGATAAACACAAAACTAGCTGAAACACATATTATTTTTTTTATATTAGTTAGTCTTTTATCTAAATAACCATTATCTATTAAATAATTAATTGATCCTAAAAAACAAATACCTTTAGTTGAACCACCTGATAATATTAAAGTATCAATACTCATATTATTTTATTAATTATATATTATGAGTTCTTTAAACATAGATTCATTATTTGAAGAAGCGGATAAAAAAGTATTGAATAGGATGAAAATGTTTGATGATATATTAGTACAAATACATAATAAAATGAAAATACATTCTAAAAATAAATGGTTTTATTGTACCTATCAGATTCCTGAATTTTTAATTGGTAAACCACTTTATAAAGTTAATGATTTAATTAAATATTTAATTGATTCTCTAAAAAGAGATAAGTTTGATGTAATGTATATACATCCAAATTTTTTATTCATTTCATGGGAAAATAAAAAGAATAAACGATCATATAAAAATGTTAAAAGAATTGAAAATAAAGATAATTTTAAAAAAATAGATGACTATAATCCTACAGGTAATTTAATGTATAATGATAATATATTAATGAATATAACTAGTAAATTTACATAGAGGTATAATTTATTTTTCGATTCCGCCAGGTATAAATAAGATGATATGGTATCTCTAATATTTCTCCATACGGTCCCTTTACAAGGATTTACGAGTGAGAGCCCCTGTATCGCCAAAAGCCATATTTTCGGTAGCAGCCGCCAGCGCCCTAATCTCTGCAGATGCCAGTTTTAACGGCTCCATATCATTATCAATATTCAGTTCAGCCATATAGGTAATTACACCGGCGGCATCAGCTATTAATCCGGCCTCCCCAACAACCGCGGCAACTGCTTCCTTCAGTCTGTTTCCCACCCCGTCAGCTTCCAGCGCGGTAGTTACTACTTCATTGTAAGATGCATTCCGGCTTATCGCTGCATCAATCAACGTATTATAATGATTCATCCAAGTTTCACGATTTAAGTGCTCCCCACCAACGTCCACAATATCTTTTCGAAGCTTATTTCGTTTAATTTTGACACCTGAACATTTATCTTTACGGGACTCGTCAGGATTAATGCTAATTGCCGATATTAAACCATTAAATTCCTCTTTCTTATCTGTCAACCTTTGTTTTACTTTCTCAATTGCGGCCTGGACGTCAGTTCCAAAACCGGCGAGCGCATCCTCCACAGTATAATTATAATTGAGGTTTATTTCATCCATAGCATCAATATTATCGCTCATTTCCGCTAATACCATTTTACATGTTCCGGCGTCAAATCGGTCGTCCAAATCTTTTGACGCTTTATTAATAGCGTGCTTTGCAAAAGGAATTATCTTTAAAGTATCCAATACCGGGACAAAATGTCTCGCTCTTCTTAACTTACGAAATCCTTTCCTCCTCCAGGACTCCTTTGTTATATTTGCATCAGGTCGGACGAGCGGGGCACCCCCCCTTTGTGTTTTCTTTCTATAATTTCGTCGCTTTATAGTTTTTTTCGCATTTTTTCTCTTCAAAGTTTTAACTTTTCGTTTATGTTGATTCATTTATAATATAACTTAGATAATTTATTTAATTAATTAATTGGGAAAAAATAACTATATATTGAAATTAGATTAGGGATAATTATTTAACATAGATAAGAAATTTAGTTAATAAATAAATAGTAATCATACTTACTGATATAATACCTATAAAATATAATATATCTTTATAAGTAAAAGTGTATCCAATATCTAAATCACCTAATGAATATTTAATAATCAATGAGGTAATTAAAGGGATCATATAATATTTATTGAAATTAGATTTATTAGGGATAAAATAAAATAATGTAGTTAAAATAATAGATGTCAATATAATCTTATATATTTTATTCATATTATATGAAATATTTTAATAAGAATAAATACAATTAATGCATGATTATACATATGACATAAAAACTGAAACTCTACCTTCTGGAAGAACATATTTTACTCCAGATGGGGACTTTCCTTCTATAACTACTA
>Ga0209279_10001142_pt1 | contig 14640 bp, 12 predicted proteins | sample CoawatmetaG00DNA_3_FD_187508 | JGI IMG/M metagenome (GOLD analysis project Ga0209279, IMG submission 187508) | Marine microbial communities from the West Antarctic Peninsula - Coastal water metaG006-DNA (SPAdes) (version 2) | ecosystem: Environmental > Aquatic > Marine > Coastal ... | reverse complement strand
GAAAATTAATTTCAAGTGGTTCTGAATTCGAAAAAGAAATAGGTTATTCTCGTGCAATCTTAGATGGTGATTATATCTTCGTCTCGGGAACAACAGGCTACAACTATCATAATATGAGCATTAGCGACCGTGTGACCGATCAGGCAGCGCAGTGTTTCGATAATATTCAGCACGCTCTTAAAGAGGCCGGAGGTTCAATAAAAGACATTGTTCGTGTTACCTATATTTTTCCAAACAGAGATGATTTTGAACCCTGCTGGCCTGTTTTCCAGAAGTGGCTTGGTGCTATTCGTCCAGCAGCTACAATGTTTGAGGCTCGATTGGCAAAAGAAGAAATGATGATTGAAATTCAAGTAACTGCAAGAGTAAATGCATAACAAGTTGCTGCATCTGAAGTGGCAAAGCTGTCTTCTTTTGTGCAAAAAGCCCCACAAAAAAATAAGTTAAATAAGTGGGGTCATATGACACTTTTCTTTGGACGACCTATCTTCCCTGATCTCACCCTACGTGCACACACTGCTTTTACTTCATCTTTAAATCGCTCATTGCCCAAAGCAAGTCCCCTATTAATCGCAGTCCTAATTTTCTTTAGCTGGCCACTTTTAACAAGGCATCTTAATAAATATAGAAGTATTACTTAAATAGTTTGAAATAAAAAATTCTCCTGCGATGAGTGGAGTACTAAGCGCAGGAAAATTCATCGTCGGCTAAATGAACTGAATGACTATCGTCCATATGCCAAGTAGTAATGCAGTGATAGCTAATGTTTTTTTGTAGGGCTGTAATACAAGCAATATGGCAGCACCTTTAATAGTCGGTATGACATTACCAATCAGTATGTTAAGCCCAAGTATGATACCTAAAAGACCTATGACACTCAGCATGGAACGACTCTTGTCAATCATTAAAATATCTAACTTTCTAGTTTATTTTGCATATTATCAATAAAAAAATAAATTACGTGTATATGAAGTATAAACCAGCTTTTTGCGCTTCTAGTGAAGCACCATACCCGAATGCTCCTCACTCGGTTGTGATTGAAGTCACAGTTTTCTTCGTCGCACCAGCCCAAATCGCCGTAATAAGAGTTGTCGGTGATATCGATTGATGCTCCATTGTCCATCTCCTATAGAATCAACGGGATCAAACCCAGTGACTTCGGCTTAAGAATACCTAAATCGTAGACTAGAAATAGGGGCCACGCAGATAATGGAAAAGCTCAGCATTTTGTTGTGATCAAAATTTTATGTAGAAATGGCTCGACAAAAAATATAGCTCACCACAGATATCGCTGCACTATAAAGCGCCAGATTACAATCCATTATGGATGCATCGGCGAGCCTGATTGCCAAATTTGGCCTTGATACCGTGTCAATAACTCAGATTGCTAATGTAGCTGGCATGTCCAAAGCCTCGCTGTATCGATACTTCCCAAATAAACAAGCCCTGCTATTAGCGCATGCCGAGCGGTCTTTTAGAGTTCACCGAGAAAAGATGCAGGCAATAATGCAACATGGTGCAGAGCCTGAGCAGATGTTAAGAGATGGTCTTGTTCATTATTGCAAGCAACATACCGACAAGCCATTTTTGTTGAACTTACGTGCAGCCACTCATGCTGATCCAGTTCTCTCAGAGCTTGACCTCAACGATAGCCGCGAGAATGCAGCCCTGCTCGCCGCCTTTTTACGTGATCACTACCCTAAGCTCGATTCGGCGGCCATAGAAACGCGTTCACTGCTGACAATGGAGTTAATGGACTCACTTGCTCGCCTGGTTGCCAGAGTGTCCAAACAGGAACAGACGCGCTTGATTGATGAGTTTGTTCGTTTGTTTTTTGCAGACCTAAGTCACTGATTAAAAAATCAATCTTCGTCTCAGTGCGTTAGAACTTTACTATCTAGACCTCCAATAAAGTCAACGATATCAAGGTATGTTATTATCTTTTTGAAAATTTATTGTTAGAACGATTGCATATTATAGCGAATCGATAAAATAAAAATAAAGGGAACGGGTAGTTATGAAACTTAGGGCTCTATTTCTCATTGCTATGATTCTTTCTATGAATCTTGCTTCACTCGAAACACACAGTGACACATTAAGAATCCTGGTGTATAACACTCATGGGCTCCCTGAAATATTTATACGTGATAATCCAAAGAACCGTTTTCCCGTTATAGGAAAAAAAACGCAAGACTTCAACATCTCCCTACTACAAGAAGACTATTCGCATCATGAGGCGTTATTATCTGGCTTAGCTGACGAAAGCCTGGCTATTCGTGGTGAGTTGGGTAGCCGTTTACTATGCCCCTTATGTACCGGTTCAGGATTAACTACTGTATTCAATTTACCTAAAAATTGGACGGTAGAAGTAGAGAATGAAACTTACGAATCCTGTTCGGGTTGGTTAACAGGTGCAAATGATTGCTTTGCCTATAAAGGTTTTCAAATAATAAAAATAACCCTGCCAAGTAATAAACGGTTTTTTATAGTCAATACGCATATGGATGCAGGTACAGCAGATTCCGACAGGTCAGCAAGAGAAAGTCAATTAGCGCATATAATCTCAACCATGAAGCAAAGAACAACCACTGAAGCTTTGATTGTCGCTGGAGATCTTAACCTGAACTCTAAAAATTTTAAAGACGTAAAACTCTTAGAAAACTTTAAGACAGAACTCGGATTAACTGATCCTTTTACTGAACATAACATAAGTGAAAAATGGACTATCTTGGACTACTTTTTATACAAGCAAGGTGATGAGTTACAGTTTAAGATTATTTCTGTAGGAGAAGACGAATCATTTGTTACAAAGGAAGGTCCTTTAAGTGACCACCCTGCCCTGATTATAGAGGTAGCAATTTAATTGTTGGAGCTTTTAGCTAAGAATTTTAACCACTATAAAATACTTAAGCTCAACGTATAAGGCATCGTCATGTCATGATCCTGCCATCTTGTTTGGCCTGGCCGGTCGAGTGCAAATAACCTTTGCGACTGACATGTTAGCAATGGTTAAGCGGGTCAATTAGGCTACCTAGATGTTGAGACTGTCACCCTGTAGACTGGTGCTATGGTTATATCACTTATTAGATTTTGCATCAGCAGTGGCACCGTTTGGCGTTGTGGCCTGTACGCATTGCTTCTCACATCTGCTGTTACTAACGCTGCAGACCCATCACAGCCCTACCTTGTTGGTCGCGGGATGTCGGACATTACTGGGCCCAGTTATGGTATTCAAATGTGGGGGTTTGGTCGCACCGACCAGCTATCGGAAGGTCTGCATATTCGTCAACGATCGCGAGCCTTTGTGATTGCGCAGGCTAACGAACCCACCAAACGATTGGCCTTTGTGAGTGCTGATTTAGGTAGTATAGAACACCATATAACCTTGGCGGTCATTGACCAGTTAGAGCAGCGATATGGTGATACTTACAGCATAGATAACGTTATTTTGAGTGCTACCCATACCCATGCAGGGCCGGGTGGATATTGGCATTCACGGACTAATCTTGGCTTGGACGGGGGGTTTTATCCGGCTCATTTTGCCGCTATTGTTAAGGGTATAGTCGCGTCAATCTCACTCGCACATGACGATCTTCAGCCCGGTGCAATTCATTTGGCAAAAGGTAACCTTAGCAATGGTGGTGCTAACCGGTCAGTACCCGCCTACATGGAAAACCCTCGGGCGGAGAGAGATCAGTACACGGCCAATACTCCCACTGAGATGACATTACTTAAGTTTTCCGATGACTCAGGAGATATTGGCGTACTCAATTGGCATGCACTACACCCCACAGCCATGAATTATTATAACCGCTTAATCTCAGGTGATCACAAAGGTTATGCATCGTTAAGAATGGAGAAAAGTCAGGGCACGACCTACAGCGATAAGAGGGATTTTGTTGCTGCATTCGCACAGTCAGACCCTGGCGATGTAACCCCTAATACAAATCTAGACAACACGGGTCCGGGGACAACTGATGTGGAAACAACGCAGATTATGGGCGAGCGTCAGTTACAGGTCGCACTGGAGCTCTTTGATAATGCCCGAGAAGCCCTCAGCGGGCCCATTGAAACGCGTCAAATCTATGTTGATCTCTCCGATTATATGGTGGATGCCAGCTTTACTAATACTGGTCCACAAAAAACCTGCCCGTCCGCCTATGGTTATGCTTTTGCCGGAGGGTCGACTGAAGATGGCGGTGGTCATTTTCTGTTTAAAGAGGGGATGACCAAACAAAGTGTGTGGCTAGATGCTCTGATTAGCTTATTAACTGGCGCCCCCAAATGGACGGAGGCTGTCAAAGCCTGTCAGGCACCTAAAGCTATGCTGTTTGAAACGGGTACTGGGAAGCCGCCCCTGCAATCCCAAATACGCTCTGTCACCATCGCGCGTATCGGCCAATTGATTATTCTGGCGATGCCCACAGAGGTCACCACCATGGCGGGGCGGCGTCTGCGAACTGCGGTAATGGCCGAACTTGGCGACTGGGCGAAACATGCAATATTGGCTGGATACTCCAACGGGTTCGCAGGTTATGTTACTACACCCGAGGAATACCTATTACAACACTACGAAGGTGGGCACACGTTGCATGGCCGCTGGACACTGCCGGCCTACCGCCAGATCGCCAGCCAACTGGCAAGGTCTTTAGAAACCGGAGCGGCTGTTAAATCTAATTTAACCTACGACGATTGGCGCGGTAAGTCGTACGAAACGACCCTGCACAGTGGCGTAGTTAAGGCACCTCCTAAGGGGGCAAACTATGGTGACCCTCTCCCGAAGAATAAATTGCAGTACCGTAAAGGCGAGACTGTTGTTGCCGAATTTTGGTCTAGCAACCCCACTGCATATTATATTACTGGCAATAATTACCTGCTGGTTGAAATTAAAACATCAACTGGATGGCAGCCCGTAGCGTCAGATAGTGACTGGGATACTACTATTAAGTGGCGTAAGAAACGCGGCTCTTTTGTCGCCACACTAAGCTGGCACACAGCAGTAGGTGTAGCCGCTGGAGACTACCGCATAACACATCTGGGCCAAGACACACTCGGCGGTGCGTTTACCGGTGTTTCAGATACGATACAAATTAAGTAACAGCATCATATTGATGGTGCTGGCCATGATTCAAAGCTGCTAGCCTCAGATCTCCCCTATAATTTACAATAATCGCAACCTTGTGTCAGTTTATCTGTAAAACTCCCTGTTTCAGGGGTGTTATTTAACTAAAACACATTACAAATCAGAAGGTTATGTAAAAACATCTAGTCCCACGCAAAAACGCAAAATGTCCTACCAATTGGGGCTAGTGCGACGGCTCTGTACCTTCTGCTAGAATCCGCCTAACATGAGTCGTGAACCTAATAAAAAGGGACATCAGATGTCAACGTCTAGTACCGTTTCCCCAACGCAGTTGCGCCATGCCATACGCAGTGGCGACCATACCGCCAATACTTCAGGCTTTTGTCAGGGGTTTGTGCAATGTAATCTGGTTATTTTACCGGCCGAATTTGCTAAGGACTTTTTAGCATTCTGCGAAGCCAATCCCAAACCCTGCCCCCTAATTGCCATGTCAGAGCCCGGCAACCCTAGTATTCCGCAGCTTGGGCAGGACGTCGACATTCGAACCGATATTCCTCGCTACAAGGTCTTTGAGAACGGCATAGTAACTAGCGAGGTCAACGATATTACTGAGCTTTGGCGCGATGATTTGGTCGCGTTCTTGCTGGGTTGCTCATTCTCATTTGAAGAGGCCTTAATCGCCGACGGTCTAGATGTGCGCAATGTCAGCGAGCAGGTCAATGTGCCCATGTACATCAGCAACATTGACTGCACACCCGCTGGCCCTTTTGAGGGGAAAATGGTCGTTAGCATGCGGCCCTTTGCTCCCGAAGAAGCCTTGCGCGCCGCCGATATAAGCAGCCGCTTCCCCTCGGTACATGGCGAGCCAATACATTATGCTAACCCCGAGGACATCGGCATTACCGATATTAGCCGGCCAGACTACGGTGATCCGGTTACGATAAAACCCCGTGAGCATCCATTATTTTGGGCCTGCGGGGTGACACCTCAGATTGCGCTGGCAGCGGCCAAGCTACCGTTTTGCATCACCCATGCCCCAGGTTGTATGCTAGTTACCGATCTGAAAAATACTGACCTCGCTGTCAGCGACAACTAAGAGAGAATCATGTCTTTACGTTTAAATTGCGACCTTGGTGAAAGCTTCGGCGCGTGGAAGATGGGCCTCGACGATCAGGTCATGCCCTTTATCGATCAGGCTAATATCGCCTGTGGTTTTCACGCTGGCGATGCCATCGTCATGAAACAAACATTGCTCTCCGCCCAACAACATAAGGTTGCCGTAGGTGCTCACCCAAGCTACCCAGATCTGGCCGGATTTGGTCGTCGGTCGATGGCCCTACCACCGAGCGAAATAATTGCCATTGTGCAGTACCAAATAGCTGCGCTAACGGGTATGGCGCAGAATATTGGTGTCCCCGTGACCTACGTTAAACCCCATGGGGCTCTTTATAATGACATGATGGTCAATGGCCATATTCGCAGCGCCGTCATGGAGGCCATTGCAAGCTCACACCTGCCCCTAGCCTTTATGTTACAGGCCACAGTGAATGCCGACACCCACCGTGAAGAGGCAAAAGCCTTTGGACTAGAAGTGCTATTCGAAGCCTTCGCTGATCGCTGTTATGACGATAGCGGCGCATTGCTATCGAGGAGCAAAGAGGGAGCTGTTCACGGTAGAGAAAAAATACTAGCGCAGGTTAAACAGCTAAAAGATGATGGCACAGTGACTACCGTCAGTGGCCACGTCTTAGCGTTGCAGGTCGACTCTCTTTGCGTGCATGGCGACAATATGGCCGGCGTCAATGCGATTAAAGAAATTCGGCAACTGATTAATACATGAGTGACCTAAACCCCAGCATCTCCATTGCCGGAGAGAATTCACTCATCCTCTATTTTGGCGACCGACCAAGCGACGCTATTGCCTCGCAGGTGGCGCAGGTTGTTGACCAACTGCGGCTGTCTATCGGCGAGGTATTAATTGACCTAGTGCCCTCCTACGCGTCCCTGCTGGTCATCTATAATCCCTTACAAAGCGACCACCATCGAGTTCGGGCAGCCATGCGTTCCGCGTTGGACGGCTTGACTGTTAGCAACGCTCAACAGCAGGGTTCACTGGTCATACTCCCGGTCTACTACAGTGCCGAATCGGGTCCCGACCTACAGGGATTAGCCGATGGTGCCGGTCTCTCTGTCGACGAGGTTATTGCCATTCATCAGCAAGCTGAGTACCGCGTTTATGCCATAGGGTTTGCGCCGGGATTTGCCTATTTGGGTGAAGTCGATGAACGTATTGCAGCGCCCCGACTCGCCACACCAAGACAAAAAGTTCCGCGAGGCTCCGTGGCTATTGCCGATCGACAGACCGCAGTTTACCCGGCCCAATCCCCAGGAGGATGGAACCTCATTGGTCTCTGTCCCCAGCGCATGTTCGATCCAAATTTGACACCGAGCATGCCCGTTCAGGTCGGTGATCGCGTTCGCTTTGACGCCATAGACAAACAGGCATTTTTAGCCCTAGGTGGCGAACTGTGAGTGACCTAAAAATTATCCAACCCGGAATCCTAAGCCTGCCTCAAGATAGCGGGCGCTTTGGTGTCCATGGCATTGGCCTGACGACAGGAGGCCCCCTAGACCGCAGTGCCTTTTATTGGGCCAATCGCCTCTGTGGCAATCGGCAACAGGCCACTGCGATTGAAGTCACAATAGGCGGTTTAGTTTTACAGTCGAACGCGACAACTCGCCTAGCCGTCACCGGTGCAAAAATGCCCCTGATCATTAATAAACAGCCTGCGTCATTGTGGCAAACTCACAACATTTATCCTGGCGACCGAATCGAATTAGGCTTTGCCGAAGCCGGCAGTCGGGCCTATCTTGCCCTAGCAGGGGGCTTTAAAATTGAACCCATTTTTAACAGTACATCGGCTGTTCCTCGGGAAGCCATTGGCGGCCTGAATCAAGATGGAGCGCCGCTGCAAGCTAACCAAGTGTTACCCTGCGATGATACTGACAATACGAAGCCCGGTTACTCCTTACCGGAAAATCAGCGCCCTGATTATAGCCATAACAGCGTGCTGCTAAGAGTCGTGCTCGGCTACCAACAGGCGGCATTTAGCCGAATACAGAAGCAGTTGTTTTTCAGCTCTGACTATGCCGTGACCGACAGTAGCGACCGAATGGGATATCGTCTTAAGGGGGCCGATATTAGACCATCCATTGATGGTATTTTATCTGAGGGTATTTGTCTGGGTGCTATTCAAGTACCAGCAGATGGTCAGCCCATCGTACTAATGAACGACAGACAGACCATTGGCGGCTACCCCAAACTGGGATCTGTTTTATCCTTAGATATTGGCAAGCTGGCGCAGCTTATGCCCGGCGGCAACGTACGCTTCAGCGCAATTAGTGTAGAGCAGGCCCATAACCTGTTGGCACTTGATGCATATCGAATCAATCATATTGAACTCGAACGGCTAGCATTGTGATTAACCTGCAACTGAGTCTGCTGATAGAGAATTTACTCGTTGCCAGAAACCCCCGCGGCATGCGAACACTGCAAACAGCATTGAAGCCCGGCTATTATCTACGTGGCGCGCAGCTGTTAAATGAAGCCTCCGGTACCATATTAATTGGCACCGGGTTTCCGGTTGCTGGCACCTATGAAACTGACGGTCCCCTGGGTGCTATTGCGCTTTATCGTGCCATTGAAACGCTGGGTGGCCTGCCGATATTAGTTTGCGGAGCCCCTCTAGCCGACGTACTCAAGAGGGATTACAGGGTACATAAGATCACCGTAGGTGAGCCTAAAATAAGCATGCGAGAGGCCCAGAGCGCTCTGGATAAGTACCAGCCTTCACTGGTTATCTCGATTGAACGACCCGGCATGGCGGCAGATGGACACTACTACAATATGCGCGGTGAAAACATTAGCGCAACATGTGCCCGCTTCGATTATTTTCTAACACTGGCCGCCTGTCCAACCATCGCGATAGGTGATGGCGGCAATGAGATCGGCATGGGCAATGTGACAGAGCCGCTGTTGGCACTAAATATTATCCCCTCGGCCACTGGCTGCGATGAGCTGCTCATTGCCGATGTTTCAAACTGGGGTGCCCATGGATTAATTTGCATGCTATCGATAATCACTGACCAGGATTTACTGCACCAATGGGACAATCTGTCCGTATTAAAGTACCTCTCTGCTCGCGGCAGTGTCGATGGTGTCACTAGAGAAAATACGCTAACCGAGGACGGCTTAGGCACAGACATTACTGAAGGTATCATCGACAACCTGAGAAATATTTTTAAAAACAGAGATGATCGAGAATATTCCCTATAAAATGACAAATTAAAAGTAAAATATTCCGCTAACCTGCTAATAATTAGCAATTTTCAGGCTAATGTACTTTGCGTAACTCAGAGCTCGCTGATATCATTTTCCAAAATATATAGGGTAAGACTATGAGCATTGCATATTTAGACGGCGCCTATTTGCCCATCGAAGAAGCCAAGATATCGCCGCTGGACAGAGGCTTTTTATTTGGCGATGGCATCTATGAAGTAGTGCCCTCTTATGCTGGCAACATGGTCGGATTTGCCCCCCATATTACGCGCATGCAAGACGGACTAGCCGCGGTTGGAATGACACTTGACTGGTCGGAAAGCGATTGGGCGGAGCTATGTAATCGTCTTATGATCGAAAATGGCTCAGGTAATCTGGGCCTCTATCTACATGTGAGTCGCGGTGCAGATACTCGCCGTTTCCATGCATTTCCAAAAAATGTCAATCCCACCGTGTTTGCCTTTACCTTCGACATTGCCCCGCCCCCTGTCGCCGACAAGGCTCTAGCTCACGGCTATCATGTCGCCACAGCGAGAGATCTACGCTGGCAGCGCTGTCACATAAAATCGACGGCCCTACTGGGTAATGTACTGCACTTCCAACAGGGCTATGAAAGAAACTGTGACGAAACTATCCTGTATAATAGTGACAATGAGCTCACCGAAGCCAGCGCCTGTAATGCCTTTATTGTCAAAGATGGCGTGGTGATCACACCTCCTTTAGACAATCAGTTACTGCCTGGCATCACCCGCCACATTGTGTTGGATATATTACGCAAGGACGGCGCGATTAAAGTTGAGGAGCGGATCGTGACGATGGATGAGGTAAACAACGCGGACGAAGTCTGGATTACTAGTTCCTCTAAAGAAATAGCACCCGTCACTCAGGTCGATGGCGCCCCTGTGGGCGACGGCCAAATAGGCGATGTTTGGCTAGCCGCTCAAACACTGTATTCCGCCAACAAGTTTAGCTACTAGACAACCGATTATGTCCAGACCGACTAAAGCGATCATTGATCTTCAAGCACTGCGCCACAATTTTGACTTGGCACAGTCATTAGCACCTTCATCTGACACCATTGCTATGGTCAAGGCCAATGCCTACGGCCACGGCGCGGTCGAAGTCGCGACTGCGCTAGCCACTATGGCACCGGCTTTTGGCGTTGCCAGTATTGATGAGGCTTTAGAATTACGTCAGGGCGGTATTTCGCCTCCTATCATGCTGCTAGAGGGTATTTTTGAGCTTGACGAGGTGGCCCTGGCTGCGCACCATAATTTTTGGCTAATGGTGGAAAATAGTCGCCAGCTAGAGGCTGTTGTCAACGCCAATCTTACTCAACAAGTTAAAGTCTGGCTGGGTATGGACACAGGTATGCACCGTTTAGGGTTTCAACCTGAAGAGATTCAGTCCGCCTATAACAGGCTGCGTAATAGTCGCAATGTTAGTGAAGAGATTGTGCTTGCCAGCCATTTTGCCTGTGCCGATGACCTTAGTAACCCTGCGACCTCGCAACAGATACAACAATTTGATCTCTACACCCCGGCTGGTCAAAAGCCACCCAAGACAAGTCTGGCGAATTCGGCGGCAATTCTTGGCTGGCCAAAAGCGCAGCGCAATTGGCAACGCCCGGGCTACATGCTCTATGGCAACAGCCCTTTTTCAGCATCACAAAAAAATGCCGATCAGTTACGCCCGGTGATGAGTTTTGAATCTGCTGTCATTTCAGTGCGCAGTATTCGCTCAGGAGAGTCCGTAGGCTACACCGCCAACTGGGCCGCTCAGCGAGACTCTGTTATTGCCACGGTTACAGTGGGCTATGGTGACGGCTACCCACGACAGGCCGCAAACGGCACACCCGTTCTGATTAATGGCGTTCGCTGCCCCTTAGTTGGGCGTGTATCGATGGATATGATCACCGTCGATGTCACTGATCTACCGGGAGCGGCTATTGGCGATAGAGCGGTTCTTTGGGGGCCGGAATTACCCGTCAATGAGGTAGCAATCCACTGTGACACAATCGGCTATGAACTCCTCACTAGAATGCCCTCAAGAGTGCCGAGAATCTATATCTAAACAGTAATACTAATGGCAGTCACTGACTTAACATCTTCAATCACCACGTAGGTATGAGTCTGGCTAATGCCGGCAATAGTGGAGAGCTTACCGCCCAAAAAACGCTGGTAGTGCTGCATGTCCGCCACACGAATCTTAATCAGATAATCAAAGCCCCCCGCCACCATTTGACATTCCTGCACCTCATCGAGCGCCAACATCTGCTGATTAAATAATCTAATAGCTTCCGTAGTGGTGCTGGACAACTGTACCTCGATATAAGCACACAGAGCCGCATTGGCCTTTACAGGATCTATCAGAGCAACATAGCCGGTAATAAAACCCTCTTTTTCAAGGCGCTTCACACGCTCCAAACAAGGCGTAGCAGTCAAGTTAACCTCACGGGCCAGGTCCACATTGGCAATACGACCATGGTTTTGCAAAGTCTTGATGATCCTGCGGTCCGTTCGATCCAAATCAAGCACTGTTTTCATAACGTTACCTCTACCAGCCATATATCAATCAAGCATAATAGTCTGTTAATACACAATATGCAGAATTAATAACTACTTTTAGCGGAATTATGGAGACATATACTAAGGCAATTACCTGACAATGCCATATATTCATCATAGTTAATGTAGCAGGTATACCGCGATGAACCCGCTAGACCTACGCAACAAAATCCGTCATGCCAGCCACGCTGATGAGCATGCTACCGTTACACATCTGCTCGAAGCCAATACCCTATCGAGAAGAGCCCGTGACCAAGTACTACAAGACGCTCGACTGCTGGTGACCCACTGTCGGGCTGATAAAAATAGCAGCGGGACACTGGATGCGTTCTTACTAGAATTTGGCCTGTCAAATGCCGAGGGCGTTGCTCTCATGTGTTTGGCCGAAGCGCTCCTGCGTGTACCCGATGCGCTCACGGCAGACCGCCTGATCGCCGAAAAAATTCAGGCCGGTAATTGGAACCTCCATCGTGGAAAATCTGAGTCGCTATTTGTCAATGCCTCCACTTGGGGACTCATGCTTACCGGGCAACTGGTCAGCTTGGATAGAGAGATTACTCAAAATACTGATCATTGGGTGAGACGTCTTACTGCCACATTGGGTGAGCCCATTATCCGGGCCGCGGTGATGCAAGCTATGAAAATTATGGGCGGGCAATATGTTCTCGGCCGAACCATCGCCGAAGGACTCAAGCGGGGCGGCAAAAATAATACTGCGCAAACAAGATTCTCCTTCGATATGCTCGGTGAAGGTGCCCGCACCGAAGTAGATGCGGCAGAGTATTTCAAGGCCTATAGCGACGCCATTGACGAAATTGGCCATCACAGTACATCCGATACATCAGTGTTCAGCGCCAACGGTATCTCTGTGAAACTCAGCGCCCTACATCCGCGTTATTACTTTGCTCAGCACGAAGCCGTAATGGCGGAGTTATTGCCACGCATTAAACGACTTTGCCTGCAGGCTAAACAATACAATATCGGTCTCTCCATTGACGCAGAAGAAGCCTATCGGTTAGATATCTCCCTAGATATTTTTCAGGCACTGGCAAAAGATATTGACCTCAATCACTGGCAAGGCCTAGGCTTTGTTCTGCAGGCCTACCAGAAACGCGCGCCGGATACGGCCAAATGGTTAATCAGCTTAGCCAAAGACACCAACCGTCGCATCATGGTACGACTGGTAAAAGGCGCCTACTGGGATGCCGAAATCAAACACGCTCAGGAACTGGGACTAGAAAACTATCCAGTATTTACCCGCAAAGCTAATACAGACCTTTGCTACCAGTACTGTGCCGGCATATTGCTCGACGCTCAGGATCAAATATACCCACAGTTTGCTACCCATAATGCCTACACGGCGACTATGATTTTAGAATTGGCTGGTGAGCGCGAGTTTGAGTTTCAGCGATTGCATGGTATGGGCCACATTCTTTATGACCAGCTTAAAACTCAACAGAAAAAGATAGCTGGTCAACGATCGCTGGCGGTTCGAGTCTATGCCCCTATTGGCAGCCATAAAGATTTACTGCCCTATTTGGTCCGTCGACTATTAGAAAATGGGGCTAACAGTTCCTTTGTAAATCGCTTTTTGGATCATCAAACGCCCGTGGAAGAGTTGCTTAGCGACACCAAAGACGAGGTAACACGCGCCTATCCCTACCAACATAAAATGATCGTCAAACCGGACCAAATATTCTTATCCGTGGGTGAAAAGCGTAAAAATGCCTCGGGACTAGATCTAGATTCAGCACTGGAAACGGAGTGCCTACTGAGTACCGTCAGACAGACTCAAGTTCTGCTGACGCACTCCATTGTCAACGGCCTAGACGTTCTGGGCGAGTTGCAGCCGGCCTACAATCCTGCAAACCTAAAAGAGCTGATTGGTCATTATTCAGACGCTGACCAAGCCAGCATTTTAAAGACATTGGAATCCGCCCATAGGGCGCAGCCCGCATGGAACGAGCTCAGTCATCAGGGTCGTGCTGACCTACTTGATAGGGTCGCAGATCTGATCGAGCGCGACTGCCCGCGTCTAATAGCCTTGATTGCTACAGAGGGCGGTCGCACCTTGGCAGATAGCTTGTCAGAAGTTCGTGAGGCCATAGATTTCTGTCGCTACTATGCTCTGCAGGCCAGATCCTTGCCAGCGCAGGGTTTGCAGGGGCTGGGTGTCTTTCTATGCATCAGCCCCTGGAACTTTCCCCTAGCGATCTTTGTTGGCCAGATCGCCGCCGCACTCGCCGCTGGCAACACAGTGATCGCCAAGCCGGCGGCACAGACCCCAGCCATTGCCGCCTGCGCGGTAAGACTATTCCATGAGGCGGGCGTGCCAGGCGCAGCTCTACAACTACTGCTCGGCAGTGGCGCAAAGATTGGCTCATTATTAGTCGGAGACAGCCGTATTGCCGGTATCGCCTTCACTGGATCAACAGGCACCGCGCAAAACATTAATCGGCAACTAGCCACACGCCCCGGTGGACCGATACCTTTTATTGCAGAAACTGGCGGGCAGAACTGCATGGTAGTGGACTCCACAGCCCTGCCAGAACAGGTTGTCGATGATGTTATCGCCTCTGCATTTCAAAGTGCCGGCCAGCGTTGCTCGGCACTGCGAGTACTGTTTATTCAAACCGACATCGCTGATAACA
>Ga0209279_10001140_pt1 | contig 14679 bp, 14 predicted proteins | sample CoawatmetaG00DNA_3_FD_187508 | JGI IMG/M metagenome (GOLD analysis project Ga0209279, IMG submission 187508) | Marine microbial communities from the West Antarctic Peninsula - Coastal water metaG006-DNA (SPAdes) (version 2) | ecosystem: Environmental > Aquatic > Marine > Coastal ... | reverse complement strand
AGATAGTTTTTAGTTTGTGTATTAAAACATAGATCCCCTAACTAAATGAATCTAAAAAGAAAGAGTTGTAGTAATATTATTAAAGAATATAATTAAAAAGTAAAAGATTTTTAATTAGATAAATTTTTAATAAATTTGCTAGTTATTCTAAGTAATCTTTACCTTTGTTAGAAATGTAGGATGTCGTCTAAAGGAAAGACATCCTTTTTCCAATTTCCCACCCCCCAGCTTTGCTTGAAAATCAAAGATTTTATCGGGGCGGGCGATAATGAGAATGGTTTCAGTAAAAGTAATAGTACAACATAGTAGACTACCATTATATAGATACTAAAAGAGTAACAAAGTAGGATGTCGTCTAAAGGAAAGACTTTCTTTTTTGGTGAGAAAAATAGTTGTTCGATTCAACTCATCCTAGTTATCGCTTATGCGTTATCGCTAGAAAAGCAGAATCTTCAACTGTTGCAAGGGGGGATATATTAATGTAAGAAAGGATCCACTTTTTGAGGTATGGCTTACCATCTTGTAGTCGTACAAATACTGTTTTAGAAGGGATGTGAATTCCTTCTAGTTTTGATAGTTTCTCACAAGCTTTATTACGAAAATTAGGAAGAAATGTTTGGTTAGGTTCTAGAATGCCTATCGGCGTACATAGAATAGGTTTTTGAATGGAAGAATTATAACTACTCTCTTTCATATTATCATTACGAACCTTCAAGAATGCGCTGGCGCGATCCATAGTAAGTTGAGACTCTGTGGTAGCATTTTCAATTGGCGTAGTAGTAATGAGAAAGTAGTTAAGGTAAAGACTACCTGTTTCAATAGCCTTTTTAATTGTAGAAGAGGTAATACCTGCTAGTAGTTGCGCTTGTGCTTTAGATTCAAAGCTAAAGAGTAGAGTATCACCCTCTTTATTATAAAAGTAAACAGGTGCCATCTTTCCTGAAGCAGCTTTGATAAGCTTACTCTTTTGTGATAGTGTTTCACTTGTAACAGTCGGATTGAAAACATCTCGAACTACATTTAGCTCTGAATGCAGTGTATCGATAAAGTATTGTTCCATCTTAGTTACATCAATTGGTCCATACTGACTAGGATCAATACGAAGTAGAGTTAGTGTAACATCTTTAAATCCATAATAGTAAAAGAACTCAGTAGCTATAAAAATCATAGATTTTTATAGGTCGTAGTTGATTCGATAGAAAATTATCGTTAAAGTATAGTGATACCCGTGTGTAAAATGAGTATTTACCACTTACTGTCTTACGTGTACTTTGTCCTACCAGACATACTCCTGTAGGATTATAAGTCCAGATGTAGATACCATAATAACCCTTATTAAACTCATTAATTAGTTTTCGGTTGTCAAAAAGGTCTTGTACTTTTAGCATATCAAAAGTACATGGAAGAAGGTTATTTGTACCGCCCCCTATTAAAAATCTTCGATTTTTCAAGCAAAGCTGGGGGCGGACTAATGTTAGTATTTACACTTTTAGCATACTGAGGTAGTGGACGAAGAGGATCAGTACCATTATAGATTTCTGCAATATCTCGTGCCTCGCCAATAAAATCGAAGATTTTATAGGTCGTTTTGTAAATTTCATTGTTTTTATTTAAATAATTGACCGTATCAGAAAATATTATACCGTTTTAAGGATAAATAAATTCTAAAAAAGGTTCTATAGATAGATTAGTCGATCTACATCTAAGAATATTCATTGAAAATAAAAGAATATCTGAGAATGTTCTAAACATTCTCGTCCTTACAGGATCATCCTATATAATTAATATGTTAATAGGTACTGTATAGGGTAGCAAAAGTAAAAAACCTATAAAAAAGAAGTATATTGTAAACATCTAACAATATAGGAACAGAAAGACTTATTAATTATAGAATTTTCTTTAGTATTAGAGAGTGTAATGATAATGGTTGTTCGATTCAACCCATCCTAGAAATAGAATATGTGAAGATAGTAGGGCTCGAACCTACGACGTCGATATTAAAAGTATCGCACTCTAACCAACTGAGTTATACCTTCTTTATATAGGTTACTTATGGACAAACCGCTATTGGCGAGGTGTAGGCGATTGCTAATTGTCTGGAATATTAAAACTTCCTTAGGAGTTCGAATCTCCTTTTGTCCGTAGTGTGTAATTATATACCTATATACCTATATATATAGGTATATAGACATTTCAATATTCATTAATATGAATACTTTTTTGGTTACTCTCCTTTTTATGTTAACTTATCTATTTTTTTTATTTAAAAATTTGATCGTATTATCAACAAAAGATAGGAACAAAAAAGTAAATAGACTAAGAGGACTTACCATAGCAATAGGCTGTGGTACGATGGCTCTACTCAACAAATGCTAAAGACATTGGTACTCTATATCTAATCTTTGCAGTATTTGCTGCTATGATTGGGACAGCATTTTCAGTTCTAATCCGAATGGAACTAGCAGCACCTGGTGTACAGTACCTTAATGGAGACCATCAACTATATAATGTTATCATTACGGCACATGCTTTTGTAATGATCTTCTTTATGGTTATGTTTGCACTTAACTCATACAATAAGGGACCATTTAATATGACTAGTAACATTAAACAATATAGCACTGTTAACAATGAAAATAATAATAAAAATAAACTAAACCCTAATAAAGCACCACACGGTTATACTAAGTATGTTATTAAAGATCCTTTTAATAATCGTGATAGTATTGCTTCTATTGCTAAAAAAGCAGTAGGTGTATATATCTTTTCAACTGAAAATGGTGCTTGTTATATCGGTAGTTCTATTTCACTATACGCTCGAGTTATTTCTTACTTTATGCCGCCCTACGGGCATCCTTAAAAAAGGAGATCGACGAGTACTTCGATATTTTCATAAATATGGATTTGAGAACGTTACACTTACTCTTCTTATTATGGATTCTAATAGTACAAGTAATATGGCAGTACAGCTATAACAGTATTGTATGGATACTCTACTTCCGGATCTTAATGTAGATCCAGTAGCTAGTAGTTCTGGTTATCACGAGCCAATGTCACAATACTGGCGTGATTATCTTCGAAAGCTACGAGGAATTAAAGTATTTATTTACGATACAGAAACAGCACAACTAGTTTTTATCAGTGATAGTGTTCAATATATTGCCGATCATGTAGGTATTCATCGATCTACTATTCTACGATATACTACTACTGCAGAACTATTCCTTAATCGTTTTCTAATTAGTTATGATCCTATTACAGAAATGGAAAATGCAGAAAGTCTTACTCTAGATAAATTCATGGATCTTCTAAGTAGTGTACGTAGTGAATATGACAATGCTACTGTACAACCAAATAGCAAACCTATTCTAGCAGAAAATCTACTATACCCGCCGTAGGCACTAACTAAGAAATATAGTAGTCTTCATTCATTTGCCTGTTTCCTCTAAAAGAGGAAACCGGAAATGAAAGGAGATCGAATTACTATTCGTAAATATCTTAACAGTGAATCTAATCTTCTATATCGAAAACAATGGAAACTAAGTTATATTAAATAATGGAGCTCCTTTTTAAACAAATAAGGCATAGCCGGGTTATGCTTATAACTCGAATCTTGCTATATGCTGGAAACTCCTTAGAGCCTAATCAACTAAAATGGAAATCTATTTTTGTAGACATTCAAATTAAGTAAAATAGATTAGGATTGGACAATCAGCAGGAAACCAACAGAATATTTCAAGTATATATTTATAAATAAGTATATTAGTAGAACCCTTTTCTTAGTAGGATCCTCAGAGACTACACGCGAGACGTCTTTATCTGTATATTGATAAAGATGATGATATAGTCCGACTTTACAGGAGACTGTAGAAGAATCGTATGCCTGCTATGGTGGGTGGATTTGGGAATTATCTTGTACCAGTTATGATTGGTGCACCAGATTATAAAATATAAGAAGTTTATACGACTACTAACAACACTAACATCTCGCTCTAAATTTGGTACTTATCTAGCCGGCCTTTGGGAAGGAGATGGACACATTTGGATCCCTAATACTACACATGCTCCAAGTGGTAAGCGATATACACCTCATTTTGCAATTACTTTTAATGAAGTTGATTACCCACTAGTACTAGTGCTTAAAAATCTACTAGGTGGAACGATCCGACATAAAAAGGAAAATTCAGCGTACGTTCTAGTAATTACTAGTATTTCTGGACTAACTATGATTATTAATCTGATTAATGGGTATCTACGTACTCCTAAAATTGATCAATTTAATAAACTAGTTACTTGGATCAATAATAATAGTAATAATCATTTTCCTATTAATGAACCTGATACTAGTTCAATTCTGAAGAATGCTTGGCTATCCGGATTTATTGATGCTGATGGTTCCTTTTCTATCAATATTCGAAAGAAAACAATTGATGGAAAAGGAAAGGATCGAATTGAGGCTCGAGTACGTATTGAGCAACGACAAGAAGACCCTAAAACAGGGAAATCTTACGAATCAATCCTTAAACTTATCGCTGAAACTTTTGGAGTTCAACTAACTACTACTATTCATAATGGTAACATTTATTATTATATAATTGCTATTACTAGTCCTGCTAAACTAGCTATTCTAATTAACTATCTTAATGAGTATTCTCTATTTACTAGTAAATACCTAAATTTTAAAGATTTTTCTAATTGTGTAGATATGATGCTAAATAAAGAACATCTCACTATTTCAGGTCGAGAAAAGATCTCAATTCTAAAAGAAGGTATGAACAATAAACGTACATACTATAATTGGGATCATCTAGATAAACTAAATAAATAATTTAAATTGTTAGTAGTAAATTAATCTTATAGCCATAGTCCTTCTATATTGTGAAATATAGAGTTGCATCGGGTGAATTGCAAGGAAGTCTTCATTTAATTATAAACCCCCTTTCAGATAGGGCCCTATTATTTAAGATAATTTGCAGCTAAGCTTAAGTCAGTGCCTATCTAGTAATAAACTAGATAGTGATTTAAGAAAGTTCAACGACTAATCGGTGAGTTGCACTAACAATAACCCGGACACGAGCGCCCGACATCTAGAAATAAAATACTAGATGATGACATAGTCTAAACTTGATAGAAATATCAAGAGATTATTCTTTAAAATTGAATAATATAAATAATTTGATGGCATTTCCTCGACTAAACAACATTTCATTCTGGCTACTGCCACCTTCACTTATTCTTCTACTAGCTAGTGCTTTTGTAGAACAAGGAGCAGGTACAGGATGGACGGTTAAAGATAAGCTGTCCCAGATTATACTTATATTTATGAGTATTTATAATCTACTAAACATTACTCGATGCGGGAAACTCCTCTACTCGGAGATGAATACTTATTTCGTACTAAATTATTTTAGTACTATGTGGAATAATGTAAAAAAGTCATCAACTTGGGGACAATCCGCCTGGATTCTATATAAAATAATTCTACCGGCACATTGTTCCGGTATTACTTATACGAATCTAGTAATAGGTCTACTATTTTATCCATGTTATAACATGTATCTGTATGCCATTGCTATTTTTAAAGTAATTATTAACAGTGTTAGTATTATTAAGAATCCATCAGAGACTCAACGTAATGCATTTTCTAGTGGGCGCGTACGCGCGATTAAAAATAGCACAAAATTTGAAGAATGGCTAGTTGGTATTACAGATGGAGATGGTACATTTTACTTTGCTAAGACTAAAAAAGGAATTTGGACTTTCTCTTTCCAAATTAGTCAAAGTAATTATAATCTACGTCTTCTACATTATATTAAATCTATGCTTGGTGTTGGTTCTGTGTCAACAACTAATGCAAAAGATAATACAGCACATTATCGGGTGCGTAATATCCAACATATTATTCAATATATTCTACCTATTTTTGATACATATCCACTTCTTACTAGTAAATATTTTAATTATGATCTATTTAAAAAAGCGATTCTAATTATGAATGATCCATCTCTATCTAATGAAGAAAAAGATGAAAAGATTTCCTATCTAAAAGCAGAATGCCTACCTGACAATTATATTAGTCCCGCTTGGAACAATGTAAACAATCAAGTAACATCTATTGTAGATGCCACAACTGTTATGACTAAGAGTTGGCTTATTGGGTTTACAGAAGCTGAGGGTAGCTTTTATATTGTTAAAAAAGAAACTTATCGACTAGTTCATGCTTTTGAAATTACCTGCCCGGCACAGCCGGGCTGCAAACGAGATAAAATCGTCCTAGATGCTATTGCATTTATTCTAAATCTTAAAGTAACTACTAAAAAAACATATATGACAGTCGTAACAACTAACTCTAGTTCAATTGAATATATTATTAGTTATTATTTTAAGACTATGAAAGGTATGAAAGCTCTTGAATATCGTATTTGGGCACGATCTTTTAATAAAAAAGCATCTGGCGGTTTTGAATATATGACAAAAATTCAAAATCTTATGCGTAATATTCGAAGTATTCGACTAGATAAAAACTTCAATAAAAAGTAATAAAATCTTATCAAAGCTTATTTATTTTCATTAATAGAATTAACTATTTATTTGTAAGAGAAAATGAAGGTATAGTCCAATCCAATATGAGAATATTGGCAATGAATTACTAGGAATTTCTAGTAATTCATTATTTATGTTATCCACCACTATCAGGACTACAAAGCCACTCAGGTGGTTCTGTAGATCTTGCTATTTTTAGTCTACACCTTTCTGGTATTTCATCAATGCTGGGAGCAATGAACTTTTGGATAGGAATCGTACTTTATGCTGTAAATAAACCATCAAACCTAAATGAGAATATTCAAACTAAGAAGCTTAACAAACAAAATACTTCATCACCTACTAATAATAACTCTAACAAAGATCCTAAAAATAAGTGGAAATTTAGTGATACTATCCTACATGCTCAGTTTCCCTTCGGGAAACAGGAAGTAGCTAAAACCTTTATTCTATCCGGTAAAAAACCAAATAGTACTGTAATTAATCAACTAGCCGAAGGCGGTACTAAAATTACGGATAATGATCTGTATAGTCTACTTAATGGACCTAAACATGTATTTAAAGACCTAACAGACCATAAAAAGGTACTAGCAACTCTTCGTAATCTAGGGAAACAAAATAGTACTTTTTCAGGTATTTATATTTGAACACATATTCCTTCAGGTAGTAAATATGTAGGATCAGCTAATCATCTACCGACTCGTCTTAGTTATTACTTTAAGAAAATTATGCCTTCACGACTTGTTGGTAAATTTCTACCACTTCTAAAATCATCACCTATTAGTGAATTTACTCTAGAAGTTATTTTTACTCCTTCTTCAGATTATCGATCGGAAATGGTTCTAGAACAATACTTTCTTCTACTACCGGCCCCGGAGGGGCCATTTAATCTTAATACTATCCGAGTATCGAATAATCCTAGTGGTGGCGAAGCCGCTGCAGCTAAGCCTCTATTTATGTACAATCGTGATGGTAGTATCTGCTACTATAAATCAACTAAACAAATTGATTTTGTACGTACACTTGGTATTCATAAAGTTACTTTTATGAAACATCTAGAACAAGGTACTTATTACCTAAATAAATATCTATTTTCTACTGAAGAACTACCAAATGCAGAACAATCAGATATGACAGTAGAGCAAGTAGCTACAATGCTAAATATTGATCGAGTTACAAATAATAAAAATAAAACACTAGTATCTTTTAGTGTTGCTGTAACTCTAATTAATATTGAAACTAAGGAAGAACACAAATTTCCTAGTCTAGGAACTGCTATTAAATTTCTTAAAAATGCATCTTACCCTGCAGATCAACGAAGTCTTGTTAAACGAATTAATACTAATATTCCCTATCATGGTTTTACATGTCATAAGTACTAAATTAGAAAGAGGCCTTTAATATGCCCCCTATCACTAAAAGATAAGGTTCATAGAAATATTTCACTGTATGCTGGAAACTCCTTAGAGCTTTTGTTACTATAAATCTATTATTTGATTTAAGTAAAAATACAAAAGATTGGATAATCAGCAGGAAACCAAAAATTAATACATTTAATCAAGTAGGATCCTCAGAGACTATGTGTGAAACACCGTATCATAATATATTAGATACGCTGAAGATATAGTCCATACTCATATTAATATATGAGGTTACTAGTTATTACAACAGTTCTTAATATGCGAAATCCTGGAATGACACTACATAAACTACCACTATTTGTTTGGGCTATCTTTGTTACAGCTATTCTACTCCTACTATCTCTACCAGTACTAGCTGGAGCAATTACAATGCTACTAACTGACCGTAACTTTAACACATCATTCTACGATCCAGCAGGAGGTGGAGATCCTATTCTTTACCAACATCTATTCTCAAAAATAACAATGTACATTACATTTCTTTATCTAATTTATAAATCAGTACTAGTACTAACTAAATATAATATTTATACTAAAATAAGTACTGCCACTATAAATAATGTTTTTAATTTTACTAACTTCTATCTCGAATTTAATAAAACTTATCCAAATAGTGAAGTACCTTCGACCTCTTTTCTAGAATGGTTTATCGGATTCATAGAAGGAGATGGGAGTATTATTGTTAGTAGTCGTGGTAACCTTATGTTTGTTATCACACAATCTACTAATGATATTCAAGTACTTTATTATATTAAAAAACAACTAGGTTTTGGTCGTGTTATTAAACAAGGACATAAAACTAGTCGGTTTATTGTTCAAGATATAAAAAACCTTTATATTCTAATTCTACTATTTAACGGAAATATTATTTTTCCTAGTAAACAAAAAAGTTTTTTCGAATTTGTTAATCATTTTAATAAACGTTCTAATTTTCCTACTATCGTTTTTACTTCTTCATTTATGCTACCTACTTATTATGATAATTGGCTTTGTGGTTTTACCGATGCGCGCCATCGGCGCGGATGTTTTTCATGTTCACTACTAGGTAATTCTACAGCATATCGATTTCGATTTCTACTAGCTCCTGTTTCCTGAAAGGAAACTGAAGGAGAAATTAATAAAGAAGTACTTTATTACATTTCTAATCTAATTAAAGGAACAGTACGATGTCATTCTGTAAAAGATGTATATGAAATTACAGTTAATGGAATCCGTAATATAGACAAAGTAATCGATTATTTTAATAATCATAAACTTTATAGTAAGAAAGCGAAGTCTTATGAACTTTGGATGGAAATTTATGAATCTATTAAAAAAGGTGAACACCTATCACCAGATAGTCGGAAGAATCTAAAAATGAAAACACAGCTGATTAATAAATTAATGTACTAAAAAAGCTTAGCTTTTTACCCATCGGGAATACAGGAATTGGTTTAACATAATTCTTATTAAATAGTACTCCCTTTTAAAAATAAGAAAAAATTATGGAATATAATTAGGCAGATGTACTATATTTTTTTATTTTTAAAGACCTACATTATATAAAGACATGCTAAGTCTACCAATTTCTAGTCTATATCAGCTACCAGATATAAAATTATCAGTGCCTTTTAAATCTAAGATTTTTAAGCGCACACAGAAATTTTATTAATGGAGCAAGAAAATTGTGCAACCTTTAAAGGAAAACAGTTGTTATTAAATGGTATACTAATGCCCACAGGCATTAGAATGAATAATTTCATTTTTATTCATTGGCAATACAAGTGAAAACGGTCAATATATCTTCGTATAAAGACCGTCGGCAGTTTAAAATGTCGCTACAGACTGGGTCACTTGTGGGTGCCTGAAATGGTGCTTGATGTACAGTCGGCTTTCTCTATCTATGATACACAAGGTCACTTTCTCTATAAGAGATAAAAGTGATACAGGAACTCTTAAGAGAAGTAATATAATAAATAATTAAGAGTTTGAGAAAGTGGGTTCTTTGGTTATATTAATATTTGGCCCTTTTCAGATACTATTCTACCTGAATATCTTCTGAATATGCATTCCGCTATTTGCTGGAACTGTCTGTTCAATGATTTTTCTACTAGTCTCGTAAGTGGTACTGGTATATTTATAGTATATTCTGTATCCCGAGTTGGTGAAAATGAAAAATCTAAGCCACAATCAGCAGGTAACCAACGACACAAATATAGTCTAGTAGGAACCTCAGAGACTACACGCGGAACAATTTACCCTATTTCATTTTGTGAATGGCTAGCTGGACTTATTGATGGAGATGGATGTCTACTTGTAAGTAAACAAGGTTATACATCTCTAGAAATTACAATAGGACTAGAAGATATTTATCCTCTACGATATATTCAAGATAAACTTGGAGGTAGTATTAAACTACGATCGGGAACTAAAACTTATCGCTATCGACTTCGTAATAAAGAAGGAATGCTTAAACTAATCTCTGCTATTAATGGCCACATTCGACACTCAACACGACTAACACAACTACATCGAGTATGTCAAGTACTTAATGTACCTCTAATCAATCCTCAGAAACCTACAGTAAAATCATACTGGTTTGCTGGTTTCTTTGATGCTGTTGGTACTATTGGTATTACCATGAAAAATGATCTCCCACAACTTAGTGTGCGAGTCACAAATAAACGACTACAAGATGTAGAAATTTATAAAACAGTATTTGGTGGAAATATCTATTATGACAGTTCTAAAAATGGATATTATCAATGGTCTATTCAAAATAAAAAAGAAGTACTTAATATGCTAGATTACTTTAATAACGTTTCATTTAAAAGTCATAAATCTCTACGATATCACCTTATTCAAAATTATTATGATCTGTATGATAAAGAAGCCTTTATGTCAAATAGCCCTTTTAATAAAGCTTGGCATTATTTCCTAATGAAATGGAATAAATTGATGATATAGTCCAACTTGTTATTTATTTAATAAATGTAGAAAAGAAGATTTTAACAACAACAGGTTATCAATATTCCTAATTATTTAATCTAATTTTATTAGATAGCCTAGCATCATCACACAAATTTCTACATAAATTTTCTTGGCCGCCCCCAGCTTTGCTTGAAAAATCGAAGATTTTTATTGGGCCATCTTCAATTTCTTTTTTTTTTTTATTAAATAAAAAAATACAAGTGCAAATTTTCACGGCTGTAACAGAGCTCTTTAACTCTACTTATAATTCTTTTATAACGACAGAAGGTTTTTGTATTCTAATTGAAAAAACACATCTAATCGTTTTTTTTATTACACTAACTATTCTCTATGTTTTTTACTATTATGGTTTTATTTATATTTATATGCAGACGCAAGAGACCACAAATAAAATGCCTGATGTATCTAATTCTTATACTAAGAACTTCCCTAGTTATATATTCATTTATAGTGTTGTATTTATTGTAATCTATATTTTCCTAACTATTTATACAGGGAGTCCTGTATATTGTATGGGTGAAGAAGAAGTACCTAAGACAGTTGCTGAAAATAGTTCTACTTTTATGGGAATTAATAATAATGTAGCTGCAGCATGGATTGCCGCTACGGGAGCAGTAGTTGCAACTTTTACAGCGCCTCCATCAGTGAAAATGAAACTTCTTGGAGGAGGTACTGTAGGAGGGCTTGCTGCCCTACATCTTGCTAACAAAGCTTCTGTACCACAGAACTGGGTACAGATGAAAGCAATGGTACAAACAGGATTTACAGGGCATACAGAAGACACAGTAAATCCTCTAAATATGGATTCAGTTAAAAAACAGAGTATGATCCCTCTTGATTTTGATTTTTTTGAAATGATCAACTCTCTTTTTTCTTATTTCCCTAGTCTTAAGACTATTCTTCTTGATCGACTACCTGATGAATGTCCTGAAAACATTCTTATAACATATCAATCGCTATTTACACAATATAATATTATGGTACTAATTAGTCTATTTAGTCTATTTATTATTGTATGTCTATATACAATTATTTATTGTCTAATGTTTATAAAAATGAATAAAGCCTATCTTCTAGTAAATTATCCTAACTCTCTAGGAAAACTAGCTAATAGTCGTTATACTGATTACTATATTATTCTACTAACACTTAGTGTATATCTTAATTTTATTGTAATTGGACAGTGTCTTTACTTCATGTTTGTAAATTATATTCCTTCTAATATTGGAAATATTACAGATATGGCACTTCTAAATAATAATATGTAAGGTTTTCGTTTTATTTTTACACTATCCTAAAATTTCACATTAATAGAAATTAATTAAATAATAAGATGCATCCTGAAGTTTATATTCTAATTATCCCTGGATTTGGAATGATTAGTCACATTGTAAGTACATTCTCAGGTAAACCAGTATTCGGATACCTAGGTATGGTTTATGCTATGTTTAGTATTGGAATCCTAGGATTCCTAGTATGGAGTCACCATATGTATGCAGTAGGACTTGATGTTGATACACGAGCTTACTTTACAGCTGCTACTATGATTATTGCTGTTCCAACAGGAATTAAAATTTTCTCATGGCTTAAGGGGTCCTTCAGCAAGATCTTTCTGGCCAACTCTATTAATTCGCTATCCGAAGCAGCTATAACTCTTCGAGAGCGCTTTCCACGTGCTAATCTTTACCCTAAAAATAGCATTATTAACAATAAATGTACAGATATAGTACCGTACGGTTATTTTCTTACAGGTACTATGCATTATCCTCGATATAATATTATTGTACAACATATGGTAAATCTTACATCTTATCTTTATGGTGTAGTAGTGGGTCTTATGCTATCAGATGCTTGGATGAGTAAAAAGAATGTAAATGGTCAAGCACGGCTATTTTTTAAACAATCAATTAATAATGCTTCTTATCTATTTTATACTTTTTTTCTACTAAGTCATTATTGTTCATCTTACCCTTATATCGTAAATTCACGAGGATTTATTGCTGTAGCTTTTGTTACACGTACACTTACTTGTTTTACAAAGCTATATAATAATTTTTATAAGCCCCCGATAAAATCTTTTGATTTTATAGGGGGCGGTACTAAATGTGTTCCTTCTGATATTTATAATATGCTTACAATTCAAGGACTTAGTCATTGGATCTGTGGTGATGGTACCTTTGTCAAAGGAGGTGGTATTTACCTGCAAACACAAAGTTTCACAGTTATTGATGTAGTACGTCTAATTAATGTACTTATTCTAAAATTTAACTGTAAATGTTCTATTCATTATCAAGAAGGCAAGCCTGTCATTTATATTAGTAGTCGTTCTGTTCGGAAACTACGTTCAGAGCTACTAAAACATATGCCAGAAAGTATGTATTATAAAGTGGGCGGTAAATCATCACGTGTTAATTAGTTTAATTAGTAAAGCGGGGCAAACTCGAGAGAACCCCTCTATTTTAGAATTTGAATGAATAGAGGACAATCGTCGAACTAAGTCACAATTTGGAAACGGTTGTGTAAAAGCGTAGAGACTATACGCCCCACTATTCCTAAGGAATTAGATTAGATTCTAAGGGATAGTAAGACATAGTCCGTGTCATCAGTAATGATTGTTAAAGGTAGTACTTTAACTAAAATAATATCGATAAATTGCTTATTTAAAGATGATTTATTCATATTATTGAGACGAATAGGCTAGCTGTAACCTGAGATGGTTAAAGGCCGAAAACGAGCTACACTATATGGAGGTTCACTACGAATTACTACACCTATGCTATTTGCTCTAGGATTTATTGCTCTATTTACAATTGGAGGTCTAACAGGGGTAATTCTAGCTAATGCTTCACTAGATGTTGCACTACACGATACATATTATGTTGTTGCTCACTTCCACTATGTTCTATCAATGGGAGCAGTATTTGCTCTATTTGGTGCATTCTACTTCTGGACACCAAAAATCATTGGTAAAACATTTAATGAAAACCTAGGACGAATCCACTTCTGGACACTGTTTGTAGGAGTTAACCTAACTTTTTTCCCACAACATTTTCTAGGTCTTGGAGGTATGCCACGGCGAATTCCAGACTATCCTGACGCTTTCGCTGCATGGAATGCTATTAGTAGTTTTGGAAGTCTTGTATCTGTAGTTGCTACAGTACTATTTGGATATATCATCTATGATATTCTAGTTAATGGTAAACCTGTTGACGCTAACCCATGGGCTGTACCTGCTTTCTTCCAAAGTACTCCTGAGTTCTGGATGGAAAGCCATACAGCTTCTTCACTAGAATGGGCTCTAGAATCACCAACACCTTTCCATAGTTTCAATATGCTACCTGTACAATCATAATTTATACATAAAATTCTAAACTACAGTATATAGTACCGTATAAACCGCCATTATAAAATTTCTATGAAATTTTATTAGGCGGTTTATTAAAAAAAAAATTTTTTTTTATATAATATTGGTCCGCCGATAGGTAAAATAGAAGATTTTGCGGTCGGTAGGTATGGAAGATTATCCCCCTTCTATCAGTATTTATTGTTTTTTTTTCTTCTAGTAATAATTATAACATAAATAGACAATTGCATGTTCTATATTTAGTATCCTTCTTTTTATAAGAATTAGAATCCTTTATAAAGCTTACAAAATATTCCGCCTAATAAAATTCCTATGAAATTTTATAATGGCGCTATAAAAGTATACTTTATTGCTTTCTTATTTTTAATAAAAAAGAGGTTT
>Ga0209279_10001139_pt1 | contig 14681 bp, 32 predicted proteins | sample CoawatmetaG00DNA_3_FD_187508 | JGI IMG/M metagenome (GOLD analysis project Ga0209279, IMG submission 187508) | Marine microbial communities from the West Antarctic Peninsula - Coastal water metaG006-DNA (SPAdes) (version 2) | ecosystem: Environmental > Aquatic > Marine > Coastal ... | reverse complement strand
GAGGTGATAGGTCGATAGCACTGGTTGATCCGTTGGTACACAGCCGTGATGGCCATTCATTCACTATTGACACTTGTAGTATACCAAATATCCAGAGACCGGTATCAGCCAGGGTGCCGAAAAAATCGTTCTCACCACCTCACACACATTGGCAGATCTCTGTACTGATACGGTTAGAATTCCTATCTATCTGGGTGTATTATATCTACAGGGGGTTGGGGACACCATAGGGGTGACTTATTACCCTTCTGTATATCGATGGCACAGGGTTTAAGGATAGGTGATACTATAGTAACCTACCTATAGCCAGGCCTATTATAAGTCCTACTAGGGAGGAGTATACTATACTCACCCATATATCGGTAGGGTTAACCTTGGTCTTGGGAATATTTTGTGTACGTTGCTTGTCCCTATACGTGCCTATCTTAGTACCCTTATCGGTTTGTATACCTGTAAGGCTATCTATATGGTCTCGCTTAGTATTATTGTTGTTTACTAGTCTTGTATGATAGATATCTTTATCTATTGGACTCAACCCTTCGTACCAACTATTAAACTCTCCACCTGTCTGTTTAAGTGCCTCTTCCCATACACTCTGCTGTCTGTTATAGGCTATAATTTCTTCTTGTGTTGGACCTTTTTGACTTAACTCTTCGTACCCATCAGTTTTATTAGGCTTCATACTTAACTCATCTATCTCAGCTAGTGTTAGTCCCTTCTTTCTATTCCGTTGTATGGTCATTTTGTTACCTCGTTAATAAGATGCGGATTAATCCAAACCTTTTCTTCTGTTACCTTCTCTACTCCGTTCTCCCATAGGATAGCCATATATCTATCTGGATACTTAATTAATTCCGACTTCTCTGTTCCTTTAAACTTCCACTTAAGTCTAGACCATCCCCTCTTCTCGCCTAATGGTAACTGTGTTAATGCATGTTTATTTTTGATCATTCTGATACTCTTCTAATTCTAAAGCCTTTTCATCGCATTCTGCTAATACCTCTTTGATAAATTTCTTTTCATTTACCTGTATTCCCATGTGTAGATCTTTACTAAGCGCGTTCTGCATCGCCATTCTTACCCAAACCTTATTATATTTTGGATTCCATACTTTCTTAGGTTTTCTTGCCATTACATTTCTCTGTTTATTTGTTGGTATTTTTAACTACTATTCCGGTTCGAATCATCTCACCTCTATTAATCTTAATACTATTTAACTTCCATAGTGCTCCATCATATGTAGGTGCACCTACTGGTCCTCTTTGGTCGACATCTAATCCTAATTCCCTTGTCCATGATGACATCCAAAACCATTTCTTTTCTCGTTCAATGATATATCGTACTGTATCCGTTAAGTGATTTTCTTCTCTTACTATTCTATATTTCATTGTCTCTCTCTTTATCTACTTCACGGGTACTCTTATCTAGCCAATCTTGATATACATCTCTATCTTTGTCTATTGGATTACCGTCTTGATCATACATCGGACTAGCCCAAGCCTCCCATCCTATCAGTGCCCATATAACTATAAATACTATACCTATTACTATCCATATGTTTAAACTCATTGTTCTCTCTTTTTTATATGGACAATTCTTACATCCGTTATTGCAACACTGTCCTCTATTTAATAAAAATTCTCTACTTAACGGTTCCATAATCATTGCGCCTCGCGAGAGGCCTAGGTTCTACCACCGCGTTTTCTCTACCGCGTGGGTTTTTTTCGCGCGCCGCCATTTTTAATACCTAGATATAGAATCGCCAACAGCGTAATCACCATTATCTAATATCTTATAGATATACTGTTCTATTTTGTTATCCTCTATTGCAGGTCTCCAATCATTTCCATCCTTAAATCTTACTTCAAAATCATTTCCTGATGTAGTTGTCCTTACTATATATTCAGTACCTTTGTGCTTTATGCGTATCTCATGCTGGATTAGATGAAATATCTCTTCATGCCAATGTATATCTAAATCTTTAAGCTCCATTAACTAGTTCCCATTTACCGTTGTTTAACAATTTAAACGACCCTATATACACCTGTTTCCACTGAGATGGCTCAATTAAACTTAGAAATAGGTTTTTATCTTCTTTTTCATATAGATGATACAACTCGCCCTGTAATGGTTGAAAGCTGTAGTTTGCCTTATACACTAGGCTAGTCCAATTATACTCATCAACCAACTGTCTGTATTCACCCTTTAGTTCATTAAGTCTGGATTCAAAATACTTATTGGCCTTTATACTATCACTCTTATCTACTGTGATGGGATCAAAACTTTGCGCACCTACACTTGTTGGATACGATTTTTTGTATGCATCAAACTCATTGTCTTCATAATTGTATACTACATTATCAGGTAATTTTTTACTCATATATCCCAAATACTTTTTCGTTTAAATTTAACCAATTTGTATTTAATCCAAGTTATTATCTTATTCATATGACTTTTCAGGCTTTGCTTTTTTACTACAATGGGGACATGTTATGTATGGTCTATCAAATATTGGTTGAATACCACCTTTATCTGTCATGTGCCATTCTCCCGTGCACTTGTCACAACTGAAGTTCCATATAGGGTTATGTTTCACTAAGGTTGCCTTATGGTTTCTTTTTTTAAGAATATCCATACTCCACTTATTTAGTTTATCCAAAATCATTTTTTAAAATAACTCTTATAAAAACCTATAGCAAATGTTAATAGTCCAAATGGCCACAATACTACAATAATAAACCTCAATGACATATTAAATGGATCATCTGACTTTTTCCATGGCCATAGAGCAGGGTATTTACTGATTATGCTATCTCTAACATATTCTATAAACATTGCAAATACTATTCCTATTAATATATACAATATCATAATATTACAATACTTTACAAATTTCTGACTTCTTAACCTCAACAACCTCAAATTCTACTGCGTCGTCTGATAGATCTTTAACTGTTTTAACCTCTGCATCAGTTACTGATACGGCTTCTACTAAATAGTATTCACTATTATATTTTACACCTTTACCAGTGTCTGTTGCAATTTTTACCTTTACTCTGTAATACATATCCATTTTTATTCTCCTTGTTCTTCGCCTGTCATAGCTGTTAATATTTTATCCATTTTTGTTACCAGCGTGTTTACTGTTACTTCTAGATCTGTAGTATCTACACTGGATTCTTCATCCCTATAATATAGTTCTTGACAATATTTAACACATTCAGTTGTATCAACTATTACCTTAACTAGTTTATGGGCTTCTTCAGTAATACCTGGATGTTCTCCAACGCCAACAGGATTTTCTAAATAGATTTCTAGTTTAGCTTTTGCATCCATAAGGTCTGCTCTAAATCTAGCATCTAGTGCTTGTACAATTTTATTTCTCATTTTTATTCTCTCTTTATATAATATAATAAATTTATTTCAAACGGTGAAACTTTTATTCACCTTTTTTCCAATTATTTGGTTTCTCTATATTTAAAATCATTTCATAGTCTTTATAATTTACAGTTAATTCTTCTCCAACTTCTATATTGTTGATTGCTATAAGTTCTATAACATGCATACTACTTACAGCTTCACAGTTAGGTTTATCTGAATGGTTGTGAAACTTTCCTAATTCTGTTATTGCAATAGCTATATTATCTAATACATAATGGGTGTCTCCCACTATCTGTCCTGATACTATGTATTTTTCTGTGTATATGCCAAATCCTTTACCGTTATGGATATCCTTTATTATCCAAAACCGTTCACTATCTTTTTGCGGTATGTAATTATATTGGGTTTTCACGATAATAGATTCTTTATTGCAGGTGTTCTCAATTCGATGTCGTGATATGAAATGCACTTCATACTTGGTGTACCATCCTTTTTTAACTTATCTGGAATCTCTACTAGCGTTATTCCACAATCCTTGTAGTGCTCCATATTAAAAAGGTCCTGTATACTGTATTTCCTTTTACCTCTTTGCGAAACGCCTAGTCTGTTGTTTTCTTTTGGAGATACCTCTATTGTTGTTAAAAGAAATGGTAATTCTTCACAAATATCATCCCAATCCATAGAACCTCCATCAAATTGTTCAATTAAATGCTCTGATATTCTGTTTATAGAATAGACGTGATCACTTGTCCACATGGGTCTCAACCCTTTAGAATCTCTATCTTGTCTTCTTTTTAATGCCTCTTTTGACATTAGTTTTAATGGGAACCCTTGATGACTAAACCTATATATGCATGTACCTATAAAACCTTTTCGCTGATTATGGCTATGTTTATCAGGTCCTTGGAGTAAGAACACCCTTAGACTGTTTAACCATTCCATTTTTCTGTATGTTTTAGCGAATTCTCTTATGTCCATATAACCTTGTTTTAAAAATATGATAACCAATTCAGGCGGTGGGATTCGAACCCACAGTTTTTAACAAACTTCTTTGTTGGATAAAAACTTTAAAAATTCCATAATCAAGTCTAGTTTGCTTTTAGACCTGGGACCCGGTATTACCAAAGTCCATATTACGTCCACATGTGATATAATACCTAAATATTTTATCTAGTGGCGGCGTCTTCCATGAGCTGGAGTGGGAGTTTTATGTACCACCATGTCCTCGATATCCTAATTGAATACCTTACTCTTCTGCTACACCTGAATTAACGGTTATCATATATAAATATCATTTAATTAGCAATTTCTTTCATTTTTATAAATATGCTTTACAACTGGAAACCTTAAACTATGTTTTCCATCTTTATTTGTACTTTCTTCAAAATATTGAATAGTAACTGTTTTTCCAACAATATCTTCTGGGTTTTCAAAGTATTCTTTCCTTTGATCTATTGTAAAACCAGAACCTACACCAACTCTATTACCTTTGTGTTCTATTACTATATTACTAAGCATGTCTTCTTCTACTTCTACACCATCTTTAACATATCTCATAGAACCAAATTCAGCTCTCTTTACAATATACTCTTCATCATAGAATTTTTTAACCTTTAATAAATCTTTACTTCTTTTTCCCACATAAGCTACATTTTTTCTAAGCATTAGTCCTTCCCAACCATTTTTAGATGCTTGATCAAATAATACTTGAAATGAATCTGCGTCTTTAATAAGCAGTTGTTCTAACACCTTTAGGTGCTCAACACCTGAACCTTTATGGGAGTCTCCATTAAGTGCACCTCTTAAAAACGTCAATCTCATTCCTAATTCTACTTGTCCACATTGATTATTAAACTCCTCAAGTGTAAGAAAATCAAATATTTGGAATAATGGATTACTTATTGTGTGATTCTTTTTATTTATTTCTTTCATAACAGATTGAAAGTCCTCGTTGCCATCTTTATCAACAATACATAATTCTCCATCAAGAACTACACTACTAAGATCTAATTTTTTAAGGTCTTTTTTAACATTATCAAGTGTTAGGAATTCGTTACCACCTCTAGAATAAAATTTTATATCTCCATCTTTATCTATAATAGCAAGGCACCTAACACCATCAAGTTTCCTACTACACAGCCACATTTCATTTTCAAAATCTGCTAATCCTGGCTTGTATGTGTCTGCAAGAGCTACTTTAAATACTGGAATAGTATTTGGAAATACATTATTGATAAGTGATGTTGATACTCTACACTTCATATCTCTATCAATTATTTTCCATATTAGTCCTTCATAGTCTGAATGAATTGATACTAGAGAATTTACCATTGATATTGCGTTGTGGCCTGTGTAAGTTCTATTATCTAGGCTATCTAACAATTCAAATAGTGATTGTGTTGCATTTGGGTCACATAAATGACTGTTTTTCTTACAGTTTTTACTGGTGACATAATACTTCTTGTAATCTGAATAGATATACTCCATGAGCTTTATCAGTTCAGGATATGCGCTACACCACTTATGTAGTATTTCCTTTTTACTAATATTTGATGTTGTACTGGATAATTCGTCTACCATTAATCCAAACTGTTTTAATAAGTTTTCTGTTTTCATTTTAATATCTTCTTTATTTTTATAATCGTACCATGCTGGGTTAGGTAATTCTGAGTAATGATCCCATAATTCTTTATCTATTATTTCGTCAGCCACTAGCAATTCATTTTGGTAATTGCATCACTAAATCTTGAAAAAGATGTACCGTCAGTAATTTCTTCTATTTTTTTAACCATGTAGTTCCAATCTGATCCTTCATTAGGTTCAAAATGCATCCAAGTACCTTTAAAATCCTTTTGGCCTCTATAGTCTGAGTCGTCTATTAGAATGTCTCCAATAAGAAGATCTTTTCTATGCGTTAAGATGACCTTTCTTTCTAATTCTGGAAGATGTTCTTCAATCCAATTTCTTTTTTGGCCCCAAGCATTTGGATTATTCCATGGAGGGGTTGAAGCAATAAATACATCGTGACCCATATCAATTATTTTATATACAGATTCAATTGCATTTGGCATAGGTTTAAATTTACTGAAGTCTAGAATTTCATCAGGGTTTGTACAAACAGCGGATAATTCATCAGCAGCTGATTTGAAATCAGCAAGAACGCCGTCCATATCGATGTAAATTCTTAAGGGTTTTTTATTGTTCATAGTATTAGTTGTTTTTTATTTATAGTTAAATATAATCATTTTTTATCAAACCGGAAAATCTGGTGTGATTATTTTGAAAAAGTTATTAACAATTTATGAGTTAATAACTAGTTTTACACTAGCAAAACTATATAAATCTGTACCTACAGATTCTAAGAAGTCTATTTTAAATTTGAATCGTTTATTCATTGCATCCCTAACTATATAGGTACCAGTCTTGTGGCCTGCTATAATATGTACTGTGTCTCCATATCTTATTGGTCCATCATTAAACCATAAAAGGTCTTGACTAACTGCTATCCAATTTAGGTGACTACAACTATCTATATTTGGTATCTTTGTTTGGTCTGCTGTAATATCTGGGGTGTCATCACATTGTCCTACAACAGGGTAGTACATGGTAGCAGATACCTCTATAGTATCTAATGTATACCATCTAATCCCATCTTCTTCAATAACCTCTACTGTGTCAATGATAAAATCCTTTGCATTTCTGCGTCTATCAATTTTACCATCTACCTTATATCTAATACTGTCCCAGCTACCATCTGAATATTCCAATCTCTCTAGTTTCCAAATAATTGCATTTATTCCTTGTTTGACAGTATCAAGTTGTAATTGTGTTTGCTGTATTATTTGGTACATACTATCTTGATATGCTATATCATCTGGGGTTGGCACCCAATGATTGTGAGGAATGCCCTTTATTTTTTCTACCTTAGTTGCAAATACTGATGTTATTAATATAACAAACAATACACTAAATAACATAAATACTGTGTAGCCTAAATACTTTTTACAAAATTTTACCATAATTAACTTTTTTTAATAATATCTTCGTTTATTTTTACTTTTACTTAATTGAGCTAATAATAGCTCACAAACTTCTAGAGTTATTCTTCCGTCATAATACATGTCGTAGATAAGTCTTTGCATCTATTCACCTTTCTTAATATATCCATACCACCATACAGTAGTAGCTATTAATACTGTTACAATGCCAAAGATATATGCTAAGAACCAAGGGGAAGTAGTATCTGCAAACGCCACTGGTGCACCCATTACTAATAACCATGACAAGAATATAAGTCCAGTATTGGTCTCTAATTTTCTTTCAACCTTAACTGTTAATTCCTTACGCAACAATCTACTTAGAGCGCCTTGCATATCTTTACCATATGCTGGTTGCTTGTGGATCGTGCCATCCATTTCAGCTATAGTTATCATATACTTACAATAACCTGGATTGGTTTTACTTCTACTGAGTAGCTTGCAATCAATTGCCCTACGCTTCGTGTATTTACTTTTTTTCATAATAATTTTTTATTTTCAGCTTAACTCCTTTTGTGTTATATCGTTTTTTGGCAATAAGGTTTCAACTATGGTTCTTAAGTTAAAGGCATGATTTGAATTAATTAACTTGTTATAGTATTGTTCATCAATATAATCTATACACTTTATTCTACCGTAAATATCTATCATCATACCTATTTTTTTAAGTACTCTTTGATAATCTTCTTCAGTAGGCAGTCGCCATACTTTGACATTGCTAGTGGGTTTTGATTTTATTGCTCCGCCACTACTACCTTTCATACCTGACATAATACCAAAACCACTTCTCTTAGCTAGTTTGTTTATCTTATCGGCAGATTGTTTATCCATGATCTGAATAGTATTTCCTGTTTTATGGTAGATAACATCTACACAACTTACTGCCTCTGTAGTAGAGCAGCTAACACAAACTTTAGTTTTAGGTAAAGCGTATAGCCTTTGTTTCTGTATTTTGTTCTTACATTGTTTACAATTCATACTTACTTTTATTTATAGTTAAATATAATCATTTTTTATCAAACTGAAAAACTTTGAGTGATTATTTTCAAAAAGTTATTAACAATTTTCTGATATAATTTGTTTGATGTGTTTGCACTTACCATCCTTAGCTCTCCTAAAACCCATACAATCACAAGTATACAATCCGGATCCTGTTAGTTTTACAGTATATTGTGTACCAGTACTGCCTTCTACTTCCCATGAGGTTTGTTTAGTTTCTGCAATTAACTTGCCACTATTGACTATCAATCCATCTTTCACAGCTTTATCTAGATCAAAGTCTGCAGATACTTCTACCCATAAAGGTACAATAAAATGCTTATCTCCAATTTTCATCATAGCTGGATGAGGTATATTTGAGTCAAACTCTTGTTTTGGTAATGTTTCGTTTGTATATGCCATTATTTTTTAAGTATTATGTATGTCCATAACTCCCCACATTCAGGGTCGTCATCTACTAACTGTTCAGATATGTAATGTTTATCAGTTAAAATGCCATTAACCATATCAACAATCCAGGGTTTGATTTTTTCCCAGTACCCAAATCTAAGGGTAAATGAACTTTCAAATTCAGTATATCCTATCTGTACATTGTCTATACCTTCATCTAGTAAGTTGGAGTGTATTTGTGTTATTGTTTTTAAATCTAGTCTCATATTATTGTATATTTTCTGATTCGTTAGCCATTGCCATATCTAGTTCCAAAGAACCCGGTATCTCTCCTTCTTCTTCCATGATCTGTATGTCCGTCATATATGATAAAGCTTCTTGAGGAGAGTATTCTAAATTTTGAGGATTATTTTGTCTTCTTACCTCAGTATGGATTACTACTTCTTGATACATCTCCACATCTGAAGCTTTAAGTAAAGTACCTTGCTCATCTAGATGAGATTTAAAGATTGTAGTTTCTCCAACCTGTACTAAGTCTGTTAACTCTTCTTTGGTTAACTTAAAGAAGTCTTCATTAGTTGTGTGAATGTGATACTCAGTCACTGAATGTTGCTGAGTTGATCTTTTTTGCATGTTTAATTTTGGCATTTGTTATTTTTTTTAGTTAGTTATTTGCTGTTATTTATAGTATAAATATAATCATTTTTTATTGAACCGGAAAATCTGGTGTGATTATTTTCAAAAAGTTATTAACAATTTGGAGTCCAATCTGATTCTACTTGGGTTTCAGGTGATACTGGTGATAAATCTATATCCGTACAAAAACTATAATCATGTTTTTCCCATTCAAATCCTACCATCATAAATCTTGTTCTTGGTACTAGACCTTTGAAACACATATAAGAATAGTTTTCATGTAATTGCCAATCAGCCATATTATCTAATTCAGAATAGAAGTCTCTTTCAACTTCGTTAATAGTATAACCATCTCCATAACCCACTGCTTGAACCGATTTTTGAATATCTACTATTTTACCTTCAGTTGGCCATTCGTCATCACCCATAAACTTGATAGCTTCATTATGCCAAGCGTCTTTGATATTGAACTTCATTCGTTTAGCGCAATCCTCATTGTGATTGTACATGACTGATGAAAATGGTTTTGTGATTTGGATTCCGTGCTTGAAGATTGGTGTTTTTTTGCTTTTTGACATAGTTTAATTGTTATTGATTTATAGTATAAATATAATCAATTTATATGACATAAAAAAATCTGGCGTGATTAATTTCAATTTATTTTCAAAAGTTATTAACAATTTTATATTCAAATGAATATAGTTTACTTAATAAGAGTAATGGTTCTAACATATTTATTATTTCTAACAAATACATTTATTGCATATACTCCCACAGGACAGTTTAGTCCATCCCATGGTAAATTACTATTTGCCTCAAATATACGTTCTCCCCACCTATTAAATATGGAGATATATTCTATTTCAGCTGCAGACTTACCTCCTATCTGATATACTTCATTGATGTTATCACCATTTGGAGTAAATGAACTAGGAAAGAATAAGGTTGTATAAGGACATTCATCTACATAAACTGCAAGTACTGAAGTATCCCCATAGCAACCATATCTTGTTGTGTATACTGAAACAACATATGAACCTGAAGAATCAGGCCATTGGACTGTTATTGTATTCTCAGTTGATGATACTATTTCTCCGCCTGTAATATCCCAGTAATAGGTTTTATCTGGATCATATGGAACAGTATAATTTTGCTGCTCTATATCTCCACAATTTACATAGGTTTGTTGTCCAAATAGACTAAATGGTAATAATATGTATATCAACCACTTCATATTAAAAGTGTTGTATTGGTCCTGTTACTGGTCCATTATTTACAACAACATTAATAGTTGTATTACATCCTGCCATTGAGTAAGTTAGTATGTAGTTTCCAACACCAGCTGTTGAAGGGTCAAAGTTATTACCTGATACTGCAGTACCGGTCCATACCCCGCCAGCTGGATTACCTACTAATGTTGCAGATGGGTCACCAGGACAAAAAGGTCCTATAAGATTGCTTGATAGACTCAGTACAAAGATATCAAGTATTATTGGTAATCCTGGACAGCCTGCTGCATTTGACTCTACTACCTCAATAGCACTTAAATATAGTCCAGATACTCCACCCCAATCTACTGTAATTAAGTCTGTTCCTTGGCCTGTTTGTAAAGCTCCACCACCACCGGTTACCGTCCAGTTATACGTCGATGTTGGTGTGTTTGTTACAAAGTATTGTTCTGCTGTTGCATTAGCACATACTGTGTCTGGGTTGATTGTTGTTTGGCCGAATACTGTTGCGCAACCTACCCAAAATACTAGTCCAATGACTAAAATAAAAATTTCTACTGTTTTCTTCATGGTGTTTCTCCTTTTTAATAGTGATAAATTAGTGATGTACTTATTGGATCGGGCAGTACTAACCCGTTATATATTTGAAAGGCTGGATCTGTACAGCATGCTCCTCCTCCACCAGTCCAACCACCAGTTGTACAATCATCTATTACTAGCATACTAATATTTAGAATATCTGCAGTACATGTGGGTGCAACTTCAATTGTAAAGCTCATAGTAAATGGTCCTTGAGATGATGTACCCCAATCCACATTACCTGTGTTATCAAATCTCCAGCCTGGGCCAAAGTTTAGTCCGCCAATAAATGTATGTTGTATATCCCATATCCAGTTACCAGCAGATCCCGTGGGATTAAGTGGAGTAGTTATTGGAGTTAGATTTATCCAACTTGGTGATAAGTTGATTTCAAATGCATGAATCCAATTAATGAATATTCCTGTGAATGTTGGTAATTCATATGTAACTAATACTACATCTCCAGGTTGATATGGAGGAGCAGGCAAAAGAGTCACAGATTCATTAAAGACACATTGTGAGTTTGATGTAATCGTTAAAGCTAATAGTAGTATTGTTAGTAACCGTTTCATATATATAAATATCATTATGGTGTTAACAAATTATTAAATAATACGTCAATATATTCTAGTGGATCCGTTGTTTTATTATTTCTTCGTATTTCATAGTGAAGATGTGGACCAGTGACAGCACCACTATTTCCAGCTCTACCAATTGGTTGGCCTTTGGATACTAATTCTCCCCTCTTTACAAATATTTTATATAAATGGCCGTAGACTGCTTTATATGATCCAGCATGGTTTATTACAATACACCTACCATATCCATAATTCCAAGAAGCAGTTGATACTATTCCAGTACCAGTTGCATATATAGTATCCCACCAAGCTGCATGTATATCTAATCCGCCATGAAATCTCCAACCTATACCTAAAGGATTTTTTCTCCAACCATAATTAGATGAGATTTTTATATTGTCTGTTATCGGTGATCCAAGGGGTAATGAATCAAGGGTTGCCAGTAGCCTTTCATTATCACACAACAAATACTGGTTTTCTTGTGTAATAAGGTCAATATGATTTAGTTGGTGTTTTATTTGCAGTTTGTGCAATTTTGTTTTTTTTGACTGAAGCAGTGCTAAAGCTACAAAACAAAGTAGTATCGCCAATAATATAATAAAATTATTTTTCATATGATGGATTAAATAAGTCATAAAGGTAAGATATCTTACCGGTTGATAGTTCTTTATACTCTTCCCAAACTTTTTGGCGTATATCATCTAGTTCTACTAAACCTGTCATGTCTAGTTTCAAAGATTTTGCAACGAATAAATATGTATCTCTATCCTGGTCAGAATCTGCCCTGTGCAATGTGCTTGTTAGAAATTCTCTTTTCTTCATATTACTTGAATATTGTTCATCTGCCTTTTCAGCAGGTTCTGACCAATAAAATTTCTTTTTTCCTATGTTTGATTTTCTTCCACTTCTACTTCTTGCCATAATTTATCTCCAATTTATTTAGACTCATACCAAATATTTTGCCTCCACCCTTTCCAATTTAATGAGCCTATTAATTGAAAATGACAATTATAACACAATAAGTATAAATTTTCTAATTTTCTATTACTTAAATTTTCATCAGTGTACTCTAGTATTAATGGTACCTTATTATCAGTTATTCTTTTTTCACTATATCCACAATTATGACAACATTCCTCTACATAACCCATCCTTATTAACCTATCCTTAAGTCTCCAATCTTTATATTGTGGGTATTTGCCTGCAAGAATATCATCTAGTTCATATTTTTTATCATAGTCTACTATATGCTTTATTCCTTTTCCAGTAGGATTTTTACAACCATCAAACAACGATTCACCAATTTCATTTTTATACATTTGAGCATACTTCTTAAACGTATTATATGATACGCCTAGAAATCTTGACGCAGCTTTAGCGCTTTGGGTTTTTGATATAGCTAATTCAACTTCAGCTTGAAGTAGTGGTCTTCTTTTTTTCATTGAATCCTTTTTTAATTGATGCATCACTAATCAATTCTGATATAGTGTTCCATTTTTTTATTCTATCCATACCATATTCATTAAATAAGTCTACAACACCCATAGACAATTTATCACTAGTAACAAAGGCGTCTGCATGGCATAAATAAGACTCTATTCCATTTATTCCTTCTGTCCTATATTTTTCTATCAATACTTCTTCTGTTACCCATCTTTTATGAAAACCCATTATCTTGGTCTCTTTGTATTGATTCTTATATTTTTCTTTTTTGATTTAACAGTATTATTGTGCTTATTTATTTTAGTTATATTTGGCCGTTTATTATTTTTAATAGTTTGCATATGATATACAGATTGTTCTTTAATTTTCCAAACCTTTATATTAGATGAGTTATCAAATAATCTATCTTTTTTAGGTCTTCTAATAGGTAATGTATTATCTCTATGAATATTTACATGGTGGGTTACACTGTATGTTGCAGGAGGATATATTGTGTAGTAATAGTACCATGGATAAAAATGGGGTTTACCATAATAATACCAGTGGCCACTATAATATCCCCAATATACATTTCCAGCATAATATGTTATATTTACATGTTCCTCTCTAGTATCATCAAATTCTGCGTCTGATAAGTAGTGAATACCATGACATCCTGAAAATAGCATGGCAAAGATGCATATTAGTATTATACCTATCCAACCTATACCACATGCAAAGACTGCATCTTCGTATTTTCTTAATCTTCTTGATTTCATTTTATTATACTCTATTATATCTTGTTTATTTGATTCCATATTATAGTGGGTCTCCTGTCCATTTATGTCCAAAAAATTCATAATTCTTTATTACGCTTGAGTCATCGCCTTCATTTTTAATACAGTCGTCTTCATCATCCCATATTGCATCGACTGGGCAAGCAGGTACACATGCTGCACATTGAATACAATTTTCAGGATCAATATATAATTGTAATCCTTCAATACTATCCAATCCCTTGACTTCTGTTCCTGCTCCATCAATATCAATTGGACCATGAATACAATCAACTGGGCATACGTCTACACAAGCTGTATCACATGTACTTACACACTTTGTTCCTATTATAAAACTCAATTTGTTATTCCTTTACCTAATATCAATGGAGATGAATCTTCTAACTTACTTATTTGAAAATGGTTGTCAAATTCTTTTATGATTGGTTGTTCATTACCAAACATCTTAGCATAGTGTTTAAGTACATATGCCGTTACTTGTTGTTTTGTTTCATCACTCATAATTATTTACTCATATTAAAACCAACTATTAATGATATTCTAGCTCCTGTTGGGTCACCGCCATCTCCCCATGCAGATGATTTACCTGGTACAAATGCTATATTTACTGGAAAGTTTAAGTCTCCTGATTTG
>Ga0209279_10001138_pt1 | contig 14682 bp, 19 predicted proteins | sample CoawatmetaG00DNA_3_FD_187508 | JGI IMG/M metagenome (GOLD analysis project Ga0209279, IMG submission 187508) | Marine microbial communities from the West Antarctic Peninsula - Coastal water metaG006-DNA (SPAdes) (version 2) | ecosystem: Environmental > Aquatic > Marine > Coastal ... | reverse complement strand
AGAGCTTCTGAAACAGGGGTAATCCCAGATGACGAGTTAAAACAAGCTAAGGATATAATGAGTCCTGAGCAGTACGAACAAGAATTTGAATGTTCATTTACTGCTGCAGTATCAGGAAGTTACTTTGGAAGATTAATAACTAAAGCAGATAAAGAAAAAAGAATTGGTGAAGTACCTGTAGACGAAGCTGTTGGTGTAGAAACTTGGTGGGACCTGGGTATTGGAGATTCTACTGCAATATGGTTTGCACAAAGAATTGGAGATGAAGTTCATTTAATAGATTATTACGAAACTTCAGGTGAATCATTAGCACACTATGCAAATATCTTAATGGAAAAAGATTATGCTTATAGTAGACATATAGCACCTCACGATATAATGGCGAGAGAGTTAGGAACAGGTAAATCAAGATTAGAAGTTTCAAGAGAATTAGGTATTGACTTTGAAGTAGCACCTAAGTTAGAAGTAGATCATGGAATCGAATCTGTAAGAAATACATTACCTAATTGTTATTTTGACAGAGTTAAATGTAAAACAGGATTAGATGCTTTGAGACAGTATCGAAAACAATGGGACGACAAGAATCAAGTTTTTAAAAATAAACCTCTACACGACTGGTGTTCACACGCAAGTGATGCATTTAGATATGGATGTGTACACGACCCAATTGATACATCAGACTGGGATAAACCAATTAATATAGATACAAAATACGTAGTATGAAAAACAAAAAATCAAATCAAGAAATATTATCAGTAGTAAGCAGAGAAATACATAACGCATCAGGATACATTGGTGGAGAACTTGTATCTGCTAGAAAAAAATCATTAGAATATTATTTAGGCGAACCTCTTGGCAATGAACAAGAAGGTCGTTCTCAAGTTGTTTCTAACGATGTTTTAGATACAGTAGAAAGTTTAATGCCATCATTGATGAGAATTTTTACATCAGGTGATAATGTATTTAACTGTGAAGGTATGGGGCCAGAAGATGAAGAAATGGCTAGACAATGTTCAGATTATTTAAACTATATTTTCTATAAAGAGAATGATGGTTTCCTTTGTTTATATACAGCATTCAAAGACGCATTAATTCAAAAGAACGGAATCTTAAAAGTATATTGGGATGATGCAGAAAAAATTGAAAGAGAAGAATACAAAAGATTAACTGAAGATGAGTTTAATGATTTAGTATCTCTTGATATGATTAAAGTATCAGCTCATACTGCTTACAAAGAACCTATTACAGATGAGTCTGGTAAAGAGATAGATAAAATTACACTACATGATGTAGTAATCCATAGAACAAAAATTTATGGTAAAGTAAGAATAGAACCAGTTCCACCAGAAGAATTTCTAATTGAACGTAGATGTAAGTCAATTGATACTGCAAACTTTGTTTGTCATAGAGTGAACAAAACAAGAACAGAATTAGTTGAGATGGGTTATGATAAAGATTTAGTTGACTCGTTACCTACTGGTGATGGAGATTTTTATAGTGAAGATAAATTTACTAGACATCAAAACGTAGACTTTTCTCATGGAGAATCTGATGGAGATAAAAGTACACAAGATATTTTAATTCATGAATGCTATGTTAGAATGGATGTAGATGGAGATGGTAAAGCAGAATTACTAAAAATTTGCGTAGCAGGTGATGGTAAAAAACTTCTTGATATGGAAGAAATAGATACTATGCCTTTTGTTTCTATGACTCCAGTTATCATGCCACACAGATTCTATGGTAGAAGTATAGCTGAATTAGTAGAAGATATACAATTAATTAAATCAACTGTAATGCGACAGATGTTAGACAATATGTATCTAACAAATAATAATAGAGTTGCAGTACAAGATGGACAAGTTTCAATGGATGATCTTTTAACAAATCGTCCAGGAGGAATTGTAAGAACAAAACAACCTCCTCAAAATGTGATGATGCCTATTCAGGCTCAACCCATTACAGAACAAGCAAGTGGTATGTTAGCATATTTAGATTCCGTTAAGGAAACTAGAACAGGTGTTAGCAGACAATCACAAGGGCTAGATTCAAATGCATTAAGTAGTACAGCAACTGGCCAAAACCAAAATCTAACACAATCACAAATGAGAATGGAGTTAATCGCCAGAATCTTTGCTGAAACTGGTGTAAAAGATTTAGCCTTAAAAATGTTTGAACTAACTTGTAAATATCAAAACAAGGAAAAAATTGTAAGAATCAGAGGTAAGTATATTCCTATGAGACCTTACGAATGGAAAGACAGAGTTAATATCACAGTACAAGTAGGATTAGGTACTGGATCAAAAGAACAACAGTTAATATTGATGAATGCAATTCTAGAAAGACAAATGTCTGCAATCAATTTACAACAGAATGTTCATGGCCCAATGGTCAATTTAAGAAATATTTACAACTCTTTGAAAAAATTAGTTGAAAATGCAGGTCTAAATAGTATAGAACCATACTTCATGGATCCAGAAGTGGGAGCAGCACAAATGCCTAAACTTCCTCCTAAGCCACCTACTGAATTTGAGAAGGTGACATTAGCCCAAGTACAAGGTGAAAACCAACGTGCTCAGTTAAAAGCTGAAACAGAAGCTAAAGGATTGGAAGGCAAAATGCGAAGTTCACTTCTAGACTATGAACTAGCCATCAAAGAAATGGAATTGAAATACAATACCAAAATTGATGAACTAGAACTTAAACGAAGATCCATGTTAGAACAAACTGATCTACAAAAATCAGGAGATCTAATGGGGCAAATAGTGAGAGGACAGAAGCAATTCTTTAATGATGGACAAGGAAATACTAATAAGGGAGGGCAAGAGAGCTCAGCAACTGCTGGACGATCCCCTTCTAAAGAAAGCATTTGAAGATCTTTCTGATATTTACAGACTAGAGATCTTTAACACAAGTTTCGCAGACGATGATACTCGTAGAAACCTTTGGGTAGCCTTTAATATGGTGGATAAAATCAAAGGACATTTACTAAGTGTTATGTCAAGTGGAAGGTTAGCTCAAGCCGATATTGAGCAATTAAATAAACGAAGTTAATCTAACGAAACTTCAAATTCGTCAACCCATAAGGAACGATCATGTCAGAAAACACAGAAGGTGCAGCAGATAAAATAGATGGAATACTGAATCCCCAAAAGGACAATCAAGTACCAGCAACTAATGTTGAACCATCAGAGCCAATTCCTGAGAAACAGGAAGTACCAGAAAGTGAGGAATCGAAACCCACTCCTGAACAAGCTCCTGAAAATACTGAGACTGAAGAAGAAACTACAACAGAATTAGAGACACCAGAACTCCACCGAGTAAAAGTAAGTGGTCAAGAGTTAGAGGTGAGCCTCGATGAGCTGAAAGCAGGATATTCTAGAGACTCGGATTACAGACAAAAAACTCACACTTTAGGTATGGAAAAGAGAGATCTTGAAAACCAAAAGAGTAGTTTGAGTCAAAGTTACGATACTCGTTTATCAGAACTAAACGATTTAATTTCGACAGCAGATCAATATGTGAAACAGAAACAAGGTGGACAAGACCTTGCTAAACTTTATCAAGAAGATCCCTCAGAAGCTTCTAGACTTGACTTTGAATTAAGACAAGAAAGTAGCAGAATAGAAGGATTAAAAAATAAAGCTAGACAGGTTCAATCTCAACAGTATGAATCTTATCTTAATACACAAAAGGAACTTGCTGCAACAAAAATACCAGAGTTTAGCGATCCAAATAAAATTGATACCTTTAAACTTAGTATGCGTAATTCATTACGTGATTACGGTTTTAATGATCAAGAAATTGGTAGTCTTGCAGACCATAGGTTTTTAATGGTAGCAAAAGATGCTATGAGCTTTAAAACTCAAACAGACAAAAGACCTATTGTATCTAAGAAGATAGCAAATGCTCCAAGGGTTTTAAAAGCTGGTGTTGCAAAATCGAATAGTAGTTCAGGTAGAGAGAGCGTAAGAAATAAAATCAATACGCTAAGAAAGTCTGGTCATATAAAAGATGCCCAGTCTGCCATAGCCGATATGATTAATCTTAAATCTCAACAAAGGAAATAATACAATGGCACAACCAACTAATACGTTCGATACGTATGATTCAGTAGGTGAAAGAGAAGATCTTTCAGACGTTATTTATTCAATAGCACCTACAGATACTCCATTTTTAAGCTCAGCAGCTAAAACTAAAGCAACTGCTGTTCTTCACGAATGGCAAACAGACGCACTTGCAGCAGCAGCATCTAACAATGCAGTTATTGAAGGTGATGAAGCAGGTTTAGACGCTTCAGTAGCAACAGTTAGACTTTCTAACAGTTCGCAAATTATGGATAAAACTGTAGTTATTACTGGAACTCAAGAGTCTGTTGATAAAGCAGGTAGAGCATCAGAAGTTGCATACCAAATCGCTAAGAGAGCTAAAGAGCTTAAAAGAGATATGGAAGCATGTATCACTGGCAATATTGCCGAAGTAGGTGGAAATGCAACAACTGCAAGAAAAATGGGAACTCTTGGAGCTTGGACTATCACTAATGATAACAAAGCTGCAGATGGTACAACAGGAGCTGGTATTGGAAACACTGCTAGAACTGATGGAACACAAAGAGCATTCACAGAAGCACAATTAAAAGATGTCATCAAATCAGTATGGAATGCTGGTGGAGATCCATCTATGGTTATGTGTGGCCCTTTCAATAAGCAGAAATTATCAGGATTTACTGGTAACTCTACTAGATTTGATGCAGGTGCAGACGCTACTTTATATACATCAGTTGACGTATACGCATCTGACTTTGGTCAATTGCAAGTAGTACCTAATAGATTCTCTAGAGATAGAGACGCTTATGTACTAGACATGGAATATTGGGGCATTGCGTTCCTAAGAGACTTCTCTATGCATGAACTTGCTAAGACTGGTGATTCAGAAAAAAGACAGCTTTTAGTAGAAGCTACTCTTGAATCAAGAAATGAAGGTGCAAGTGGCTTAGTAGCCGACTTAACTACTTCATAATAAATTACGTATATAGGGGAGTAACCTTAATACTACTCCCCTAGTACTTTTAAAAACATTGAAGATCAGAGATAGGTTATGATCGGAACAATAGGATAATACAATGAGAACATTAAACGATTACTTTATAACATCAGCAATACCTGACGTATCAGCAGCATCTTCAACATTTGTTACTGTACCAGACGCTGGTAGAATAATTAAAATTTTCGCACAAAACAAAGCAACTACTACAGGAACAGCAGCTATTACTTTTGAAATAGATACTGTAGCTTGTACAAGTGCAGCTATTAGTCATGTAGCTGCAAGTTCTGCATTAAAAAAATACACAGTAGAACCAACAGCTTTAAATGAAGTATTAGAAGGATCAATACTTGAAGTAATTACTAATGGTGGTTCTTCAAATGCATCTAAAATGGAAATCACTTACGTTATAAGAAGATAGTTAATTATGGGGATGGAAACATCCCCTAACAAAAGGAATAAATATGAATTACGGATTAAGACATGGAATTGTACAGAAATTAGTTTCAGCATCTTCAAGTTCTTTAGGTGCAGCATTCACAGATGGAACAGAATATATTAGAGTAGTTAGCACTATTGCTTGTCATATACATATAGCAGTAGCACCTACAGCAGCAGTAGCTACAACATATCTACCTGCAAATGAAGTTGAAATTATTAAAGTATCAGCTGGAGAAAAAATAGCTGTGTTAAGAATTGGATCATCAGACGGACAATTATACGTTACAGAACTAACTGAATAATTTATGGCTAAGATAAGATCAGTTGAATACGATGCAGGAGTAAAGACTAAATACATCCAAGAGTCTGATGGTAAATTAACTATCAATAATTCTCAAGATGTAAATCCTTTGTTAAAAAGAAACAAGGAACTTTACAACCATGATAGTGGATATATATCTGGTGCTAAAGAAATGAAAAGAGTTGCTAGTATTCCTCCTTTAATTCTTGCTATATGGACTAAAGAATATAATGGAACTAACAACTGGTTTCAATTACCAAAACAAATTCAAAGAAAGATAATGAAAACTAAACTTAATAGTAATGAGTTTAGATATTTTAGAACAGCTGAGGGAAATTTATAATGGCGTTAACAACATATGCAGGATTAAAAGCATCTATAGCAGACTGGTTAAATAGATCTGATCTTACTAATCAAATAGATGATTTTATTGGGTTAGCTGAAGCTGACTTCAATGCTAAGTTAAGAATAAGGCAGATGGAGCAGATTGATACTATTACAATAAACACAGAAGCTGTAGCAGTACCAACAGGTTTTATTGGAGTTAGATCTCTTTACATACAATTATCAAGTACTAAATTTGCATTAAAATATGTAACACCTAGTACAATGTTTGATATTAGAGCAGGATCTACAACATCTAGACCTAAAACATATACAATTCAAAGTGATAACGCTGCAGAAACATTAAGATTTGGGCCTTCACCTGATACAAGTTATACTGGTTATTTATCTTATTATAAAAGATTTGCAGCATTAAGCGATACAGCAACTTCAAATTATATTTTAAACAGTCATCCTTCTATATATTTATATGGTTCTTTATATCATGCAGCAAACTTCTTGGGTGGTATAGATCCTAATCAAGTTCAGCAATGGTTACAAATGTATGTAGCAGCTCTAGAAAGATGTGAAAATAATGACAAACAAGATTCATATGGTGGAGCACCAGTTCAACAAAGATCAGATATACAAACTGACTTATCATTTTACAGGAGCAGATAATGATTGATAAAAAAGAAAAGAAAAAATTAAAAAAAGCATCAGCACATCACTCTAAGAAACACATGAGTATGATGGTTTCAGATATGAAATCTGGAGTTAGTTTTACTAAAGCTCATAAAAAAGCTATTAAAAAAGTAGGTAAATAGTGCAAGTACCTTTTGGAGAATGGTTACCTGATCAACCAGCTCATGGTATGAAAGGTGCTAATGTAGCAACTAATGTTTATCACGCTTTAGGATCTTATAAAAGATTTCCTTCTTTGGTAGACTATTCTGGTACATCAAACGTTACTAAAGACGCTCGTGGAGCAGGATCATTTAGAGATAACTCTAATGCTGTATTTAACTTTGTTGCAACTAATACAAATTTATACCAATTAGCTTCAGGAACTTTTACATCTCGTAAAGCAAGTTTAACAGGTGGAGATACTGACTTTTGGACGTTCACACAATTTGGTGAACACGTTATTGCAAGTAATGGTGTAGATGCAGTTCAATTTTATTTAATGGGAACATCAACTAATTTTGCTGCTTTAACATCTATACAAACAGCAGGAACTTGTCCTGTGTTTAGAGTCTCAGGAGTAATACGAGATTTCTTAGTAACAGGTAATATAGTTGGAGCAACTAATAGAATTCAATGGTCAGGTATTAATGATATTACTACATGGTCAGGTAAACAATCAGACTTTCAAGACCTTCCAGGTTCAGGTGGTAAAGTTGTTGCAATTACTTCTGGAGAAGTAGGATATGTATTTAGACAAAATCAAATAATTCGTATGGATTATGTTGGTGGTGCAACAATATTTAGACTATCAGTTATATCTCCTAATAGAGGTGCAGTATATGCTAAGTCAGTATGTCAAGATAACAGACGTGTATTTTTCTATGCTGATGATGGTTTCTATGAAATACAAGGTGATAATGTACAAGGTATTGGTGTAGAAAAAGTTAACAGATTTTTTGATTTAGATTTAAACAAAGCATACACAGATAGAATAGTAGCAGCAACAGATCCTTTTAATACATTAGCTATGTGGTTATATCCTTCTGTAAATGATACTAATAATACTACAGGTATATGTGATCGTATGATTGTATATAATTATACTACTAAAAAATGGTCATTAGTAAAAGTAAATGCTAGTCAAATATTTTCACAGTTTATTGGAGCTTATACTGTAGAATTAATGGATATTATATCTGAAAATTTAGAAAATATTAATGCATCATTAGACACAGATTTTTGGTCTGGTGGGCAAATGTTTTTAGGTGGAATTGATGCAGATTATAAAGCTGCAATTTTTTCAGGAACTTCTAATGAGTGTGAAATAGAAACAGCAGAGATAGAAGGATTTAAAGGAGCCAGAACTAACATCACAGGTATAAGACCAATAGTAGATGCTGAAGCAACAGTTATTGTAAAGACTAGAGATAAATTAGCAGATACAGTTACAACATCAGCATCAAGTTCAATGAATGATTCTGGTATTAATCCAGTTAGACAGTCAGGAAGATACATAAGAGCTAATGTAAAAATAGCTTCAGGCAAAACATTTAATCATGCACAAGGTATAGACATTGTTGCATCAAAAGCAGGGTACAGATAATGAGTGATATTATAGATATAGATAACGTAAGATATTCAATGGAAACACAAGAATTTTTTCAAAGACAAATTGAAGAAGCAATTAATACATTAGTAAATAAAAACAATACTGAAAGCGATAAAGCATTCAGTTGGTTCATGAATTAGGGAGAATTATGGCAGGAACATTTTTAGGTAAATACGATACAGCATCAGCAAACAATACAGCTACAGGTACTAATTCCGTCTCAGTCGCAGAAGGAATGTTGCCTTCCAATATCAATAATGCTTTTAGAAGTATTATGGCAGATATTAGACAGCATTACAATGTTGCTGAATGGATTGAATACGGAGATGGAGCAGGTGCATATACACCAGCTTACGTTTCAGGAACAAGTTTTACAATAGCAGGAGTTAACGTAACAGCTATTTATCATGTTGGACGTAGAGTTAAAGTTACTGCAAGTACGCCAGGCACTATTTATGGAACAATAACAGCAACAGCATTTTCTTCAAATACAACAGTAACAGTATCATGGGATTCAGGATCTTTATCTAATGAAGCTATTACAAGTGTACTTATTGGTGCTTTAAGTAAAACAAATAGTTCTATACCTGTAGCAGTTATTGCAACAGCTAATGTAATTGATGGATCTGTTACACTTGCTAAACTTGCTGCAGACTCTGTAAATGGAACTAAGATTGTAGATAATGCTATTAATTCTGAACATTACACAGATGCTAGTATTGATACTGCACATATAGCTGCTGATCAAATAGTTGCTTCTCTTATTGCTGATAACGCTATTGATAGCGAACATTATACAGATGGTAGTATTGACAATGCTCATATAGCAGATGATGCTATAGATAGTGAACATTACGCAGCAGGTTCAATTGATACTGCTCACATTGGAGCAGATCAAATTACAAATGCCAAAATAGCAGACGATCAAATAGATTCAGAACATTATGTTGACGCAAGTATAGATCTTGCTCATTTAGCAGCAGATTCAGTTAATGGTACAAAGATAGTTGATAATGGAATAGATTCTGAACACTATACAGATGGCTCAATCGACACAGCTCATATTGGAGATAACCAAGTCACTACAGCTAAGATACCAGATTCAGCAATTACTTCTGCTAAAATAGCAGATGGTGCAATTGTTAATGCAGATATTAATTCAAGTGCTGCAATAGATGCAACTAAGATTGCAAATGGTACAGTAACAACTGCAGAATTTCAATATATTAATACTTTATCATCTAATGCTCAAACACAAATAGATGCAAAAGCTGCAACAACTTATGTTGATAATGCAGTTGCTGGATTAAGAACTAGAATTATTGCAGAGTGTGCTTCAACAGCAAATGTAAATGTATCAAATGGTTTAGAAGCTGGAGACGCTATTGATGGTATTACACTTGTAGCTGGAGATAGAGTACTTTTAAAAGATCAAAGTACAGGTTCTCAAAATGGTTTATATACTGCAGTAGGATCTGGTGCTGGTGCAGCATCAAGAGATACACAATTTAATTCTATTGCTGAATTATCAGGTCAAATGGTTGTTACTAATCAAGGAAGTGTTAATGATAATAAAATATTCTTATGTACTACAAATAACACAGCATCATTAGGTTCTGACACAATTACTTTTACTGTAATTACTCCAAATAATACAGGAACAGTAACTCGTATTACTGCTGGTACTGGTTTGTCTGGTGGTGCAATTACATCTGCTGGAACAATAGCAATTGATTCAACTGTTGCTACACTTGCAGGAGCACAAACTTTTACAAATAAAACTTATACTTCACCAAAAATAAATGAAAATGTAGCAGTAACTGCTACTGCAACAGAACTAAATAAAATGGCTGGTGGTACAAGTGCTACTGGAACAACATTATTAGATGCAGATAGATTAGTTGTAAATGACGCTGGTACTATGGTACAAGTAGCTTTGTCAGATGTTAAAACATATTTGAATACTGCTGGATATGTAACAGACGACCCTACAGCTTTAGCAATAGCTTTAGGATAATAATTAATAATAACAAATAAAGGATAATAACAATGGCAAACACGTTTAAGGTAGTAACCTTTGCAGCCGAACCAAATTCAGCAGGTACAGCATACAAAATGTATACTGTAGCAGGAAGTACAACAACTGTTGTTCTTGGTTTGATTCTTACTAATATACATTCAGCAGCAGTAACTGTTGAAGTAGAATTAGTTAGTGATACAGCAAATAGAGCTATAGCTAATAATACTGCAAATGGCACTGCATTTTTAGTAAAAGATGTAACAATACCAGCAGGTAGTTCACTTGAACTTTTATCTGGTGGAAAAGTTGTATTAGAAACAACAGACGAAATTAAAATAGATTGTTCAGTAGCAGATAAAGTTTCTGGTACATTATCTATAATGGAAATAACATAGGATTAACATATGAGTTTTATTGGACGAGTACCTGCAAACGCAGCACTTACAGCTAGTGATTTAGCAGATGGAATAGTAACTACAGATAAATTAGCTGCAGATGCAGTAACAGATGCTAAGATAGCAGATGATGTAGTTGGCACTGAACACTTAACAGCAAACGAAGTAGACACAGCTGCTCTTGCAGCAGATGCTGTAACTGCAGCACAAATAGCTGATGATGCAATTTCAGAAGAACACCTAGATGTTACATCTATAACTGGTCATAGTGCTTTGACATCTGTTGCTGACGATGATTTAGTTTTAATATCAGATACTTCAGCTAGTGCTGCATTAAAAAAAATGACAGTAGCAAATTTAGTTGCTAATGCTGGTGGTGGGAAAGTTTTGCAAGTTTTAAATGATACTGCAACATCTGCTGTTGCAACAACTGCTGGAACTGGAACTTTTGTTGATACAGGTTTAAGTCAAGCCATAACTCCATCAGCAAGTAATAGTAAAATATTATGTATAGCAAGTATTTTTCATATAAGAAAAAATGGAGATACAAGTCTTAATTTTCGTTTAATAAGAGGATCAACTAACATTATAACTCCAATGGGTAATTATGATACAGGGGATGGTCAACAATTAACTGAAACTTTTAATTTTCAATTTTTAGATAGTCCAAACACAACAAGTGCCGTCACTTACAAAATTCAATATTCATCTGGCAACGCTAATATAGGTGCAGATACTTGTCCTGCTCAATTTACTTTAATGGAGATAGGAGCATAATATGATAACAAACGCAATTTTAAAAATAAATCCAAATGCAAAAGTAGTAATTAGAGGAAGTGATTTAGATACTTGTACTATTGAATGGTTAGATGGAACTGCTGAAATTTCTAAAGCAGATATACAAGCTAAAATAGATGCAACTAAATATCAAAGAGATAGAGCATTAGAATACCCATCTATTGCCGACCAACTTGATAAAATTTATCACTCTGGAATAGATGAATGGAAAAAAGTAATTAAAACAACAAAGGATAAATACCCCAAATGAGTTATATAGGTAGACAACCCCAAATAGGAAACTTTCAAATCTGTGATGCAATATCAACAGTTAATGCTCAAGCTGCATACACTATGCAAGTAGGTTCAGTTAATGTATTACCAGAAACTGCTAATCACATGATTGTATCTTTGAATGGTGTTATACAAGCACCAATTACTTCTTATACTGTTAGTGGTTCTACAATTACTTTTGCAGCTAACCTAGTAACTGGTGATGTTATTAATTTTATTCAGATACTTGGTGATGTTCTTGATCTTGGTGTACCTAGTGATGGTACAGTTACATCTGCTAAACTTGCAACTAATATTGATGTATCTGGAACTCTTGGAGTTGGAGAAACTTCTCCTTTAGGAAAACTTCATGTTAAATCTGCCGATAGTGGAGCTTCTGTTTCAGCAAATGCAGATGAATTAATTATTGAAGGAAGTGGTAATACTGGAATAACTATAGCTAGTGGAAATGATAGTGGTGGTAATATATTTTTTGCTGATGATGGTGGAGTACAACAAGGTAAAATTCAATACGATCATGATGCCAATGCCATGTTATTTAGAGCCAATAATGTAGATAGAGTTAAAATTCATAGCAATGGAGTAGCAGCTTTTAATAATGGAATTGCTCTTGGAGTAGGAACTGCAAACACAGCTTCAAATGTTTTAGACGATTACGAAGAAGGAACTTTTACACCAGTAATAAGTTTTGGAGGAGGTACTACAGGTATTCAATATGATACCCAATTAGGATTTTACACAAAAATTGGAAGAAAAGTGATGATACAAATTAATGTAGCTTTAACTAACAAAGGTTCAAGTACTGGCAATGCTGTAGTAGCAGGATTTCCATTTACTTCAGCATCAACTTCAGTAGGAGTAGGTGCTGTATCTGGTTATAAAGTAGCAAACACTGGACATATGTCTATGAGATTAAATGATAATAATACGACAGGTACGTTTCAACAACTGAATTCAAGTGGTGTTTTAGCAACATTACAAAATTCTGCTTTTTCAAATGATTCTGAATTTCAGGTATCAGGAACATTCTTTACAGCTTAACAACAACAATGGAGAAACAACATGGCAATAACTAAAGAGACACAGATTGGTAAAATCGAAGTGGTCGGACAATACAAATCAGTTCAAGTAAGAACAGATACTGTAGTTATCGAAGATGACGTAGAATTAACAAGAAAGTATCATAGACATGCTTTATCTCCAGACGCAAACATATCAGCAGAACACGCAGAAGTTCAAGCAGTATGTAACGCAGTTTGGACAGACGCAGTTAAAAGTGCTTATGAAACTTTTAAAGCTAATCAAGGATAAAAAATTATGGCAATAATTAAACTAAACAATAATACATTATCAGCAGTAACTGCTTTACCATCTGCGATTGCAACTGGTAAGGTTTTGCAAGTTATTAATGCTACAAGTACAACAGAAGTTGTTAATAATTCAGCTAATTTTACGGATACAGGATTAGCTGCTGCTATAACACCAAGTGCTACATCTTCTAAAATTTTTATTACTGCTAATATTCAAGGTGTTGGAAAAGATGGTAGTGCATATGTAGTATTAAAATTATTAAGAGGAACAGCTGATATTGTAGCAAATTTTGAAAATAGAGGTGCAGATACAGATACAAATGACACTAATAAAATTGGAGGTTGTTCTGTAACTTATTTAGATTCTCCTAGCACAACAGATGCAACTACTTATAAAGTTCAACAAAAAGGTAATGGAGATACTTATGCACAAACAGGAGATAGTAACCCAAAACATAGTATTACATTAATGGAGATAGCTGGATAATGACAACAATGTTAAAAATATATAATGCAATAAAATCAATTAATTCAAATGCTAGTGTTTCTGTTAAAGGAACAAGTTTAGAAAATTGTGAAATTGAATGGCATAATGGAACAACACCAATATCTAAAGCTGACATAGAAGTTAAAATGTTAGAGTTACAAGTAGAGTATGATGCTAAACAATATCAAAGAGATAGAGTTTATCCTGGCATTGGAGATCAACTAGATATGCTATGGCACTCTATTGATCAAAACCCAACATTAAAATCTCAGTATTTTGCTTTCTATGAAGCAATTAAAAGTGTAAAAGTTAAGAACCCAAAATAATTACATGGCTAATAGTTATAAATTTAAAGGTGTTGCATTAGCAACTACAAATAAAACTGCTTTATTAACAGCAGCTGCAGATGAAACTTTAATTATTAAATCTATATTAGTTACAAATAATACAGGTAATACACCTACAATGTCTTTAGATGTTTTAGATAATTCAGCAAGTACAGAGTTTAAAATATTAAGAACACATACTTTATTAGCTAATACCTCTGGAGAAGTTTTTACAGGTTCACCATTAATATTAGAAACAGCTGATGCATTAAAAGCTACAATGAGTAGTACAGATTCTACCCATATAGCTATATCTTATATGTCAGTAACGTAATGAAATTAGTACAAGTTCCGACAAAAAACATTGAAGAAGTATGGCATATAGTTGTTAAAGACATAGCAGACGCATTAGCAAGATCTAATGGATATGCTTTAGCAGAACACATTAAGAAATGGATCCTAGAAGAAAAAATGCAGTTATGGATTCTATGGGATGAAGAAGATAAACAAAAGTATTTTGGTACAGTAGTAACAGAAGTAATACAAAGACCATTACAGCGATGTCTTAATATTAGAATTATGACTGGTAAGCATCGTGAAAAATGGCAACATTTAATAAAACATATTGAAGAATTTGCATGGCAAAACAAGTGTGATTTATTAGAGTT
>Ga0209279_10001134_pt1 | contig 14722 bp, 6 predicted proteins | sample CoawatmetaG00DNA_3_FD_187508 | JGI IMG/M metagenome (GOLD analysis project Ga0209279, IMG submission 187508) | Marine microbial communities from the West Antarctic Peninsula - Coastal water metaG006-DNA (SPAdes) (version 2) | ecosystem: Environmental > Aquatic > Marine > Coastal ... | reverse complement strand
AAACGGTGATTGTCACTCTGAGGATAGAATGTTTAAGCTTTTTAAAAAAAATGGAGCTGATGGACAATATGTCACTCAAACAGTAACGCTTCCAGCTGGAACCTACAATTGGTCGTTTTGGACGAAGTGGGGAGCAACGGTAGATTACGACGCTGGAGACGCGAAAAAGCCTACCTTCAAAATCATGACTGATGATGATGCGAATGATACTTGGACAGCTGTCCAAACCACGATTACGACGCAGCCAACTACAGCCGAAACATGGGTTGAACAAACCGGTACTTTTGTGAACGATATCGAAAGAGAAGTTAAAATCAAGTTTCACAAAAATGGCGGAGTTACCAATGCAGAAACAAACCTTAATCAATTAATGTATATTGATGATGTTAGTTTTAAGTATGCTAGTGATGAAACATTAGGTGTTTCAGATAATGATATTTTGTCATTTTCAATCTATCCAAATCCTGCATCAGGCCTTATATCAATTAAAGGAATTGAAAACATCAATTCTATAAAAGTATATTCAATATTAGGAGCTTTAGAGAAAGAGGTTTTCAATACCAATCAAATTGATGTTTCAAAACTAGCATCTGGTATTCATTTGATTAAAGTTGACAATGGAACTGTGTTCTCTAGAAAGATCATTAAACAATAAGTAAAAACATTAGAAAAGCTGATAAGATCAAAATTAAAACTTTTTGATTTTATCAGCTTTTTAACTTCTTTAAAATTCAATTTGTGTACTACTTTAACAAACTATTCGTTATATTTTTTTGTGTAACGGCTATTAAGTGTTTTGGTCAAAATCAACCCAAACCCAACATCGTATTCATCTTTTCAGATGATCATGCTACAAATGCCATATCTGCTTATGGCGGTATTTATAATGACCTAGCAACGACACCCAATATAGATCGTATTGCAAATGAAGGAGCTTTATTAACCAATACCTTATGCACGAATGCAATTTGTGGCCCTAGTAGGGCTGCCATACTTACCGGAAAATACAGCCACATAAATAAATACTATAAAAATTATAAAGGAGGAATTTTTGACAGCAAACAATGGACATATCCGCAGGCATTAAAAGAAGCAGGTTATCAAACAGCTTTGGTTGGTAAATGGCATTTAGCATCAGAACCTGTTGGTTTTGATTATTATAAATACCACGTATCTCAAGGACAACAAGGCCTGTATTGGGATCCTGTATATAACGACAATGGTAAAAAAATTAAAGAAAAAGGGTATGCAACAAATTTAACTACTGATTATGCCATAGATTGGCTCAACGGTAGAGAAGAAAAAGAACCTTTTTGTCTGTTATTACAATACAAAGCTCCGCACCGTGAATGGTCTCCAGATACTAAATATAAAGACTTGTGGGAAGATATAGAAATGCCCTATCCAGCAACCTTTAATGATGCTTATAAGGGAAGAGAATTAACTGCAGGAGATACCGAAATGACGATGGATTATTTCTCTAGGAAGGACATGAAAATGACGCCTCCAGACTCTCTGTCTAAGAAAGAACGGTTAAAATGGCTTCGGTTTGGGGTGAAACCAGGTGAAACAGTAGTTCCTTCAGAGAATTTATCTACTGAAGAGATTCGTAAGTGGAAATACCAGAAGTATATCAAAGATTATTTAGCAACTATAAAATCTGTAGATGATAATATTGGACGCGTATTGGAGTACTTAAAGGAAAATGGACTAGAAGAAAATACCATCGTTGTCTATGCTTCAGATCAAGGATTTTTTCTAGGAGAGCATGGATTCTTTGATAAGCGTTTTATGTACGAAGAAGCATTGCGCATGCCATTTATTATTCGGTATCCAGGAAAAATAAAACCAGGGATTATCTTAAATGATATTATTACAAATATTGATTTTGCCCCAACTTTATTAGAAATGGCAGGTATTCCTGTTCCTGAAGCGGTTCAAGGCAATAGTTTTTTTTCCAATCTTAAAGGAAAAACCGCTGAAGATTGGCGACAATCTATGTATTATCATTATTACGAATTTCCTTACTATCATCGCGTCCAACCACATTATGGTATTAGAAACCAACGCTATAAACTAATTCACTTTTATTATGATGTTGATGTTTGGGAATTTTATGATCTTCAAAAGGATCCGTCAGAGATGAATAATCTAATAAGTTCTGACACTCATGCTGAACTCGTTGATAGTTTGAAAACCGAATTATACCGTTTGAAGAAAGAGTACGGCAATAATATGTCACTAACTGAACTGAGAAAGATTTCCGATACTGACTTTGGAGGTTTAGAATCAACTAAAAACTAGACAACACGTTTGGTAGAAAAGAAGCTTAAAAATAGTTAATAAAATTATGAGGCAGATAAACCAGAATACGGAAAAAGCCATCAAAATAACAATGAAAAAAGCGTTATGGTTCTCATAGAACGAGTAATCGATCAGCATCTTGAAGCATCTTGCATTGTTTAATTTTATCAGTAAACTCGAACAAAAGTGATAATTACAGTTAAAAATTTTACATTTTGTATGGTTTTTTTAATTCATAATTTTGTATTCGCTCAAGATTATTATTGGACAGGTAACGGGGGGGATGATAATTTTTTTAATGAATCCAATTGGTCTGACCCCAATTCAGGGCAATCTCCTCAAAATGGAAGTATAGACCCTTCACAATCCATCGATTACAACCTGTTACTCTCTTGCACTGTTAGCGCAGTTTCTAACGAAGCAACGGATATAGCTTCTCAAACCTCATCGCTGTTTAGTGAAGTACCCAATAATGATGATTGGTCTCACTTTTACACTGTTACAGCACTCAATGATGGAAATAATGGTGTGCAACAAACTTTTGTTATCAATGTTACAAGTGTACCTCCTGGAGGTGCAAACTGGCGTATGACACGAACTGTTGCAAATGGGCAATGGGCATTTGGTAATGCACAAGCACTCACTTTAGGATCCAATACAATTACTGTAAATGAAGTTAGTTTTGACCGATCGGTTCTAGTTCAATTTAGTAGTGGTGTTGTAGCTTTTGATACAATTTCTCTCAATGGAAGTTCCGTTTATTCACCTCCTATTGAGCCCATAGTTTTTGAACCTTCCAAAACATTATACATTTCTAATGGAACTCTTAATGCCGCTAGTTTTTCTGGAGGAACGTTAATATTAAATGAAAACTCGTATGTGCATTTGCGGGATACGCATCCGCTTTTAAACAATGCTGAAATCCACTTTAACGCTCCTATAAGTTGGTTGCGTTTGGATAGTATCAACCCAAATCAAGTCAATGATAATTATTTGTCGCATCTTTTTGTAGATGATACAAATGCTACATATCCGACAAATATCCGTTTGGATAATTACTACGATAATGGCACTGTTATTAGACCTCAAAGTCTCGATGCTACCCCTTTAACCATTTACTCCAATGAAAACAACACAGGCACTTCGGCTAACATTGTAATTGATCAAGTATTCAAGGGATCATCAATTCCAAATCAAATGAATAATAGCATCCGTTCTTTTTATTTGAAAAGAGGGTATATGCTAACCCTAGCGGTAAATGATGATGGCACAGGAAAGAGCAAAGTTTTTATTGCTTCAGAAAAAGATTTGGAAATCCATGCTTTGCCCAATTCTTTGCAAGAAGGGGTCTCTTTTATAAGAGTTATACCATGGAACTGGGTCTCTAAAAAAGGTACAGGTGGAGACATTGCAGGCTTGGATAATACTTGGTTTTATAGATGGAATAATCAGGGTCTTTCTGATTTGCAACGCGCATGTTCCCCTATGGCTTGGGGGTATTCTGGGGCCAATGATGACGATGATATTAATGTATATCAATCCAAATATAAAGCTACCCATGTTCTAGGTTTTAACGAGCCTGATGATTGTGATGGCCAGTCGGGTCAATACGATAATTTGTGTGATGTACCTACTGCCGTGGATGTCTATAAAAACCTTATGAAAACGGGGCTTCGCTTAGTTTCTCCAGCTTGCAGACAGGGCGCTGTATTTGATTGGCTTAACTCATTTAATCAGCAAGCCGTTCAAAATGACATTAGAATCGATGTCATTGCTATGCATTGGTATGATTGGTGTTGCAGACCTCAAGACTCACCAAATGCTGATCCAAACGCCATTTTTGAACGTTTTAAAACGTTTTTGAATGCTGTTTATGCCTTGTATGGATTGCCTATTTGGATTACGGAATTTAATGGAAATAAGTACAGATCAATAGAGACGAACCGTCAATTTATGGAGTTGGCTGTTCCGTATCTCGAAGGTTTAGATTTTGTAGAGCGCTATGCTTGGTTTGAACCGCATAATGTCGACGTAAGTGAAGATCCAGGAAATGCAGAATTTTACGACCAGAACATGAATCTTACCGATATTGGAATGTTCTACAAAAATTATCAATCAACTCCTTCTATTCCTGAGGCTTTTTATGCAGGACCTAATAACTTGAACGAGGCTGTTGAAGTTAATCAATATGCGTATTCATGCAATCCTGTTAGCTCCCTAACAATTGACCCAAGTGTTTACAATCAAAATGTACTATTAAAAGTTTTTCCGAATCCAGCAACCGATAAAATAAAAGTACTTTTTTCTGAGCCTATACAATCGATTAAACTATACAGCATTAATGGGTCATTCATTAAAAAGGAGCTTGTAAATGGCTATATAGATGTTTCTGATTTAGCAATGGGACTTTATTTTATATCCGTAAATCAATATCATATTAAATTTTTAAAACAATAGAAATGTAGTAATGTCTTTTGACAGCAAAATAATATTTAATAAAATAATTTAATTTAAAATAGTATGAAATGAAGACATTAAAATATATATATATTCTTCTCCTTTTAATCATTTTACCGGCATCAACATCTTTAGAAAAGACATCAAAACTGAATGTTTTATTTATCATAGCTGATGATTTAAATTGTGCTATTGGTGCTTATGGTGATTCACTAGTAAAAACTCCAAACCTTGACAAACTAGCAAAAGAGGGTGTTCTTTTTGGCAATGCACACGTTCAGTATCCGCTTTGCGGACCCTCTAGAGTTTCTTTAATGACTGGTTTGTATCCAGATCAGACAAAATCAAAGAAATTAAGATTATATGTTAGACAAACCATTCCAGATGTTATAACTATAGGGCAAAAATTTAGAGCAGAAAATTATCATTCTGTAAGAGTTGGTAAAATCTACCACTATCATAATCCTAGAGATATTGGAAAGGCCGGACATGATGATTCTTTTACATGGGATAGAACAGTTAATCCGTATGGGCGAGATAAAAAAGAAGAATCTAAAATTAAAACCTTAAAGCCCAAATTAGATGGTGGCACTTTAAGTTGGTTAGAAGCAGCAGGAAGAGATGAAGAACAAACAGATGGCATTGGTGCAACCGAAACAGTGAAATTTCTTGATGAATTTGCCCAAAGTGGTGAGAATTTCTTTTTAGCTTTTGGTCTTTATCGCCCTCATGTGCCTTTTGTAGCACCAAAAAAATACTTTGACCTCTATGATTTGGAAGATTTTAAAATACCTGAAAGTTCAGATACGTATTTAAAAACCATCCCAAAACCAGCTGCTATTTCTGTTCGTTCTAAAAAAGAACAACTGTATTTAGACAAAACCTTAGCAAAGACAATTAAGAGAGCCTATTATGCAACCACTAGTTTTATGGATGCTCAAATTGGGCGTGTGTTAGATAAATTAAAAGAAACAGGGTTGGATAAAAACACTATTATTGTCTTCACCTCAGATCATGGATATCATTTAGGAGAACATGGCCATTGGCAAAAACAAACCCTGTTTGAAGATGCTACTCGAGTTCCTTTAATCGTTGCTGGTCCTGGAGTTCTTAAAAATAAAAAAATAGAATTTGCACCTGTTGAACTGGTAGACCTTTATCCAACAATGATGGATTTAGTTTCTATGGAGACTCCAACATTTGTAGTAGGCAAAAGTCTTGTTCCAATGTTAAAAAACACTCAATATCGAGTCCGTGAAAGTGCCTTGTCTGAACTACAGGTAAACACAGGAAATGGTTTAGCACAAGGGTATTCAATTAAAACAAACCGGTATAGATTAAGCAAATGGGTAGATAAAGGTATTCTAAGTTATGAATTATATGATCATCATTATGATAAAGCTGAACTTAATAATCTTGCAAATCATATTGATTATCTAAAGGTCAAAGATTCACTAATTAATATTTTAGATACCAGAGTAGTAGAAGCTCAAACTATTCCTAGAGGTCTAGGAAGACAAATTAAGAATGCCAAACCATGGTTTGAACCTAAAAAAATTTACTCAAAATCTAAAAAGTAGTAATTATTAGATTTAATTTAAAACGAACTGATTAAAAATATTAATAAAAACAATTAAATGAGAATACTAAGAAAAAAACATCCACTAATTACTATGATAAAAATGATCATTTTAAGTGCCGTACTAATGTTATTTGTTTCTTTTAAAACAACTAAGGATGGTGATCCTATATATTTAGACCCCTCTAAGTCGGTAGAAGTTCGTGTAGCTGATTTAATGAGTAGAATGACTTTAGAAGATAAGGTATATCAAATGAACCAATTTGTTGGATTGGAGCATATGAAACAAGGTAACCCTAACGACGATAAAGAAAATAATGATGCACAAGGCTTTTATAAAACACTTTCTGTAAATGATGTTTCAAAAATGTGCGAAGAAGGAAAGATAGGTTCCTTTTTACATGTATTAACAGCTAAAGAAGCAAATTATTTACAAGAATTAGCTTTAAAATCACCACTTAAAATTCCTGTTTTAATTGGGATTGATGCCATACATGGTAATGCTTTGGTATCTGGCACAACGGTATATCCATCACCAATTGGATTAGCATCCACTTGGGATGATGATTTTTTGTATTCCGTGGGGAAACAAACCGCCAAGGAAATGCGTGCTACTGGAAGTCATTGGGCGTTCACTCCAAACATTGATGTATTACGCGATCCTAGATGGGGAAGAGTTGGAGAAACATTTGGAGAAGATCCTTTTATGGTTGGTAATATGGGAGCAGCTATGATTCAAGGATTTCAGCAAGGTGATTTTACAGGAACTCAAAAAGTAATTGCATGTGCAAAACATCTTCTTGGCGGAGGTGAATCAATCAATGGATTAAATGCAGCTCCTGCAGATATATCTCTTAGGACTTTAAGAGAAGTGCATTTTCCACCTTATAAAAAAGCTATTGATGCTGGTGTATATTCTATTATGGCTGCACATAATGAGCTCAACGGAGTTCCTTGCCATATGAACAAATGGTTAATGACAGATGTATTAAGGAATGAATTAAATTTTAAAGGGTTTTACGTAAGTGATTGGTTAGATATTGAACGTATTAACACATTACATCATACTGCAAAAGACATGAAAGAAGCCTCTTTTTTGTCTGTTGATGCTGGAATGGATATGCACATGCATGGACCAAAATTTACAGATGCGATTATTGCTTCGGTAAAAGAAGGAAAACTTTCAATAAATCGTGTAAATGCTGCTTGCCGTAAAATTTTAACAGCGAAGTTTAAATTAGGGTTATTTGAAAATCGATTTGTGGATTTAGAGAAAAAGAAAGAATTACTTTTTACAGAAGAACATAAAGCTACCGCTTTAGAATCTGCAAGAAAAGGGATTGTATTACTTAAAAACAATGGAATATTACCTTTACAAAAAACGACTTCAAAAAAGAAAATATTCGTAACAGGACCCAATGCAAATAACCAATCTATTTTAGGCGATTGGCATGCAGTTCAACCTGATGAAAATGTGACTACTATTTATGAAGGAATTAAAACTTTAGGAGAAACCAAAGGCTATGCTGTAAACTTTTTTAATTCTGGAGAAAATATTAGAAATATTCAAGGTTCTAAAATTAAAGAAGCTGCAAAAAAAGCAAGAAATGCTGACTATGCGATTGTTGTTGTAGGAGATAATTCTATGCGCTACAAATGGAAAGATAAAACGGCTGGTGAAAATATGGCTAGAGCGTCTTTAAATTTATTTGGAAAGCAATTAGATTTAGTGAAAGCAATTAAAGAAACAGGAACACCAGTCATTATTGTTTTGGTAAACGGAAAACCAATTTCAGAACCTTGGTTGCAAGAAAATATTCCTGCAATTATAGAGTCTTGGGAGCCTGGTAATATGGGTGGGCAAGCAGTTGCAGAAGTTTTATTTGGAGAGGTGAATCCAAGTGGAAAATTACCATTAACTGTTGCAAGGAGTGTTGGACAATTACGAATGATTTACAATCACAAACCCTCTGCTTATTTTCATAAATATGCTTATGAGAAAAAAACTCCATTATATCCTTTTGGCTATGGTTTAAGCTATACTAATTATAAATATAGTGCGCCTTCATTATCAAATAACACTTTAAATAAAAAGAATGAAATTACAGTTACTGTTGAAATAACAAACATTGGTGATGTTGATGGAGAAGAAATTGCTCAACTTTATATTAGAGATAATGTAAGCAGTGCTACAAGAGCTGTGAAAGAATTAAAGGGGTATAAACGAGTGGTACTTAAAGCAGGAGAAACAAAAAAGGTAACTTTTTCATTAAACGCAGAAAGTTTGGCATTTTATGATATTAATATGGTCTACTGCGTAGAGCCAGGTAAATTTACTATTATGACAGGTTCTTCCTCAAATAGTAATGATTTAAAAAAGGTTATTTTAACTATTAATAATAGAATTGAATTATAGATGAATTATTTTAAATTAATACTTGTAGTCTCTATTTTATTTTTTAGTTGTAAAACAACCAAAGAAAGCAATCAAAAAATAGCCTCATCAATAAAGAAAAATTTACTCTTTATTATGGTTGATGACCTACGCCCTGAGCTAAATAATTTCGGCAAAAATCAAATTATCAGTCCAAATATAGACGCATTAGCAAATTCGGGTGTTACTTTTAATAGGGCGTATTGCAATGTGCCAGTATGTGGAGCGTCAAGAGCAAGTTTATTAACAGGATTAAGACCTACTTCAAACCGTTTTTTAACATACTTTTCAAGTATAAAAAAGGAAGCACCAAATGTATTAAACTTGGTACAACATTTAAAAAATGAAGGGTATACAACCATCAGTAATAACAAAATTACACATTTAAAAAATGATATTGATGAGTGGGATGAAGAATGGTATCCTTCTGAAAATGGATGGAGAAATTATATTTCTGAAGAAAATATTACTCTAGAAGAAAACGGGAAACATGGGTATGCGTATGAAAATATTGATGTTAAAGATGGTGCATATAACGATGGTAAAACTGCGAATAAGTCAATTGAAGACTTAAAAAAGTTAAAGAAAGAAGGAAATCCATTTTTCTTGGCCGTTGGTTTTGTAAAACCACATTTACCTTTTAATGCGCCAAAAAAATATTGGGATTTATACGATGCTGAAAAAATAGCATTACCGAAAAATTCGGTTTTCCCAAAATCAGCTCCGAAGATAGCGAATCATAAATGGGGAGAATTACGCTCTTATAAAGATGTCCCTAAAAAAGGCCAAGTTTCGGAAACAATGGCTAAAAAATTAATTCATGGGTATTATGCTTCCGTAAGTTATGTAGATGCTCAAATAGGTAAAGTAATAAATGCTCTTGATAATTTAGGGTTACGAGACAATACTGTTATTATTTTAGTTGGTGATCATGGTTGGAGTCTAATGGAACACGGTTTATGGGTAAAGCATAGTAATTTTAGAGTAGCGCTTCAGGTTCCTTTAATTGTAAATGCACCTACGATTCAGAAAAATAAAAGAACAAACTCAATCGCCGAATTGGTAGATATTTACCCTTCAATTTGCGATTTAATAAATGTGGCAAAACCTAAACATTTGGAAGGTGATTCCTTTATTGAAGCGTTAGGAAATCCTTTAGAAAATTATAAAAACACAGCATTAGCTCGCTATCTAAGAGGAGAAACTTTAATTGCTGATAACTATTTTTATACAGAGTGGAAAAAAAAGAGTAAAACGATTGCTAAAATGTTATACGATCATAAAATAGATCCCGACGAAAACAGAAATTTAGTACTAGAAAGCGAATACAACCACATAGTAGATAGTTTGAGTATACTACTCAATCAAAAAATATCAAAAAATTAAAAATTATGAACAAAATATTTTTCTTATTAGTTTTTTTACCCATGATGGTCTTTTCACAATCTAAAACCATAACAGGAACCGTAAAAGGCGAAACAGGATTGCCTTTGCCAATAGTTACCATTCTAATTAAAAACTCCAAAAACATAGGAGCCACTACAGATTTTGATGGGAATTTCAGTATTAAAGTACCTAGTAATCAAACTAAAATTTTAGTGTTTTCTTATCTAGGATATACAACCCAAGAGGTAAACGTTTCTAACACTACAAATGTTAATTTAATAATGATTTCAGACCAAACACAATTAGATGAAGTTATAGTGGTAGGTTATGGAACCGTGCTTAAAAAAGATGTTACGGGAGCATTAACATCTTTGAAAGTTAAAGACAATGTAGCAAATCAATCAGGTACCATAGATCAACTATTACAAGGTAGAGCAGCTGGTGTTCAAGTAACTCAAAATGCAGGTGCTCCTGGATCTGGTGTTAGTGTAAAAATCAGAGGAACCAATAGCTTACGTGGAAATAATGAGCCTCTTTATGTCATTGATGGTGTTATTATATCATCAGCCGGAGAAGATGTATCATCTGCTGGTGGTATTGGTAATTCAGGGCAAGAAGCTCAAAATGGATTAAATGGTATAAATCCGCGCGATATTGAAAGCATGCAAATTTTAAAAGATGCATCCGCAACGGCTATTTATGGATCTAGAGGAGCTAACGGAGTCGTTTTAATAACGACTAAACAAGGTGTTAAAGGGAAAGTGAAAATCAATTCCTTTATAACAACGTCTATAAGAACTATGGATAAAAAATATGATGTTTTGGACGGTAATGGCTACGCTAATTATCAAAATGAAATATCGTTACTTAATGGTCTTAACCCCCGATACCAAACAGGCGGTTCTCAAATATTTGGAATAACCTATGATACTGCAGATAATCCAAATGTATCAAACAGACCCGCTCAAATTTTAAATTGGCAAGATGAATTATACCGACAAGGATTTAGTAAAAAAGTAGGTTTTTCAGCCTCTGGAGGTAGTGATAAAGGTAATTATTATATTTCAGCAGGATTTGATGAGCAAGAAGGCATTGTAAGTAATTCAAGCCTTAAAAGCAGTGATCTCAGAATTAATTTAAATCAAGACCTTACGGATAAATTAAAGTTAAAAGCTAGAGTTAGCGCTTCTTTTAATAATACAAACTTTTCGGAATCTGGAGATTTAATTGGTGCCAACCGAAGTTTTGTTAGTAACGCTATTTTATTTAGACCCGTAATTACTGAAGAAGTTGAAGATTTGGGAGAAGATTTAGAGGCTTCAAACCCGTATTCTTGGGTAAATGATTTTGAAGATGTATCGAAAGCAAAGCGGTACATCGCATCTTTAGGACTGACTTATAAACTACCTGTAAGAGGACTAAAATATGAAATAAAAGCAGGTGGTAATGTTAGAAATAAAGATAGAAGACGTTTTTATGGGTTAACAACATGGCAAGGTGCTAATGCCAATGGAGCATTGCAGATATCAACCTTAAACGCCACATCATATCAAATAAATAACTTTTTAAGGTATAATAGAACATTTAACAGAAAACATAGAATAAATGCTGTCGCAGGTGCAACTTATGATGTAAGAAATGTAGAGAGAAGTATTTATGCAGTAGAAGATTTTGTTACAACTGAGCTTACAATTCAGCAACCTTTTTTGGCTTCGATAATTACGCAGCCATTACAATATTTAAAATCTGATCAACAAATATTTTCTTTATTGGGTCGTTTAAACTACACTTTCAATAACAAGTACATACTTACAGCATCTTTTCGTAGAGATGGTGTTTCTAAATTCGCAAAAGAAAACAGATATGGTTTCTTTCCGTCATTTGCACTAGCATGGAGACTTGATAACGAGCGCTTTATTAAAAATCTAAATATTTTTGAAGATTTAAAATTAAGAGCAGGTTGGGGGCAAATAGGAAACCATGGTATTAGGGCATATGGTGCTTTATCTGATTATGGTATAAACGGACAACTATATGGAACTCCAGGAAATGGAACCAGTGTGGTTTTGACGCTTAACAATATTGCAAATCCTCAATTAACATGGGAAACAACTGAACAAGTAAATTTTGGGCTTGATTTTGAAAGTAAAAACAATAGAATTTCTGGTAGCATTGATCTTTATAATAAAACAACTAAAGATTTATTACAAAGCGCTCCAATTCCAACTTCCTCAGGGTTTAGTAATATTCTTGTAAATAGAGGGACAATTTCAAATAAAGGATTAGAAGTTGCTTTGAATATTGCTGCTGTTTCTACGGATGATTTTCAAATAAATATTGGTGGAAATATTGCATTTAATAAAACAAAGATAGAAACTCTAGGTATTCCTCTAAAGGATTTTTATATTGATGGAGTTGCGGAACAACGCTCATTTTATTTAGGTAATCAAATCAGTAGAGGTCAGTATTTTAGAACACCTGCGAATGTATTTATTGAAGGGGAAGAAGCCAGTCTTTTTTATGGTTTAGAATCTAATGGAATCTATCAAACAGAAGATACAGATCTAGTTGATGGAGCCGTACCAGGAGATGTGAGATTTGTAGATCAAAATAGTGATGGTGTTATCGATATTTTAGATAAAACTTTTATAGGAAATCCAAACCCTGATTTTGTTTATGGGTTTAATGTAAACTTTAAATTGAAAGGTTTTACTGCAAACTTTCTTTTTAATGGAGTTTATGGAAATGATATTGCGAACGGAAATTTAATTAAACTTAATAATGCTGAAGGATTAGGTACTAATATTAGCCCTAATGCATACAACAATGCATGGAGGCCAGATGCTCAAACAAACGTATACCCTAGATTAGGTTATGAGGCAATTCCTAATCAAACAATAGCAATTTCAGACCGTATTATAGAAGATGGTAGTTATTTAAGATTAAATAATGTGACTGTAAGTTACGATATTCCTGTAGAAAACAGTTTATTAACAGAACGTATTAATGTATATATCGCTGGACAAAATTTATTTACTTGGACAGATTATAGTGGTTATAATCCAGAAGTTTCAAGCTTCTTAAATAATGGTCTTATAAATGGAGTAGATTGGAACGGCGCACCAAATGCTAAAACTATTTTATTAGGGTTAAACATTAATTTCTAAGTACAATTGAATTATAAAAACAAAAAATAGAAACACATGAAAAATTTAAAATTTATTTTAGTATTGATTTTCGGTTTTTTATCGAGTTCATGTAACTTAGATGAAGAACCAATATTTCTAGATGCCACACTTTATGATAATCCAGAAAGTGCAACCGCTGCTTTAGATGGTATTTATGAAAAACTAACAACGTATGATTCAATGGAGAGACGCTATTGGATTAACAATGGTTTTTCAGGACTTTTTGTAACTCACAGACAAGGAAATAGTGTTAACAATCCTCACAATAGTAATCTAATGGCCTTGAAACCAATTCAAGATCAAGATTCAGAATCGTTTTGGAGAGGTTTGTATAAAGCTATTGCACAAACAAATGCAGCAATTGAAAATATTACAGTAGTTGAAGACCCAACAACAAATGATGAATTACTTTTTAGCGATATAGTTGGACAAGCATACTTTGTACGCGCTTGGGCATATTTTGATTTAACTCGGCTTTTTAAAGACATCCCTTTATGGACGGAGCTTCCAGATGAAAACAATCTAAATAAAGCAAAATCTACAACAAAGGAAATATATGCTCAAGTTATTAGTGATGCTAAAATGGCCGCTAGTTTAATAAATGGTTCAAGCGGTATTGGCTATCCAAAACAATATGCTGCGAATATGTTATTAGCAAAATTGTATATGACATTAGCTACCAATCCTGATTTAAGAGAAGGGTCTTTAACAGAAATGAATTATTGGCAAATGGCATACGATGAAGCTGTTAAAGTTTACGGTCAATATTCTTTAGTTACTGATTATAGCAGCATATTTACAGATTCTAATGAAAATAATTCTGAGTCTATTTTTGAATTACAAATGAGTCAAGATGCCAGTAATTCTCAAATGGGAAGAAATTTTACGCCAAACGGCTATAAAGTGGCTCAAGCTTTTGGATTGCTTAGGGTTCATGCAGATGTTTTTGAAATTCATAGAGATATGTATCCAAATGATCCTAGAATTGATGCCACTTACTTATATGATTACACAAATGCAAATAATGGAAATCGTCTACGTACATATCCAGCGATTACAACTCGTTTAAATTTAAGAGCAAGTCACCCTTTCTTTTTTAAGTTTGCTGAAAAAGATAAGACACACAGCAACCAATACAACAGTCAAAATATAGTTGTTTACAGATATGCTGATTTACTCCTTATGTTAGCTGAAATCTCTAACGAATTACAAAACGGCCAACAGTTAGGCTATGTTACAGAAGTTTTAAATAGGGTTGGGATGACTCCTCAAGTTGGTTTTTTAGCTTCGCAAGAAGAGTTTAGAGACGCTATAATGAATGAATATCGTTTTGAATTAATTGGTGAAGGTGAAGACTCTCATAATAGTAGAAGA
>Ga0209279_10001132_pt1 | contig 14724 bp, 19 predicted proteins | sample CoawatmetaG00DNA_3_FD_187508 | JGI IMG/M metagenome (GOLD analysis project Ga0209279, IMG submission 187508) | Marine microbial communities from the West Antarctic Peninsula - Coastal water metaG006-DNA (SPAdes) (version 2) | ecosystem: Environmental > Aquatic > Marine > Coastal ... | reverse complement strand
GCGTTGGCCTTGTTGGACCGTGGACACCACCAGATTGGCCAGAAACCGAAATCGGCTGGATGATGTTTGATCCGGCAATCGAGGGCACGGGCATCGCGACCGAAGCAGCCTATGCGGCCGTCACGCACGCCTATGACGTGCTGGGCTGGCAAACCGCCGTTAGCTATATTGCGCACGACAATGCGCGGTCGATCCGGCTGGCTGAAAAGCTGGGCGCGAAGCTGGACATCAACGCCAAACCCCCGACGGACACCACACTGGTTTACCGCCATCCTGTGCCAAAGGGAGTTCACATATGACCGATGACGCAACGCGCGCAGCCGCGATTTTGGCCGAGCACCGCGAAAGCATCGACAGGCTCGACGCGATCCTCGTCTATACGCTGGGCGAGCGGTTCAAGCACACCCAAGCCGTTGGGGTGCTCAAAGCGACCCATGACCTTCCACCGTCTGATCCGTCGCGCGAAGCCGCGCAGATTGGACGGTTGACCGACCTTGCAGATCAGGCCCATCTGGACCCCGAATTTGCCAAGAAATTCCTGAATTTTATTATTCAGGAAGTGATCCAACACCATAAACAACATCAATCTTGATGATGGGTTGAAACCCATCCTACGCATCAAAACAAAGGACTATCTATCATGGCTATGAAAATTCGTCTCGCACGTGGCGGTTCCAAAAAGCGCCCTCACTATGCAATCGTTGCTGCAGACAGCCGCATGCCACGCGACGGCCGTTTCATCGAAAAGCTCGGCACATATGCACCAATGCTGCCAAAAGATTCCGAAGAGCGCGTGAAAATGAACATGGAGCGCATTGCGTACTGGATGTCCCAAGGCGCACAGCCAACAGACCGTGTTTCACGTATGTTGGAGGCTGCTGGCGTTCTGCCTAAGAAAGACCGTGCAAACCTGAAAAAGGGTACACCGGGCAAAGCCGCGCAGGCACGTGCAGAAGAAAAAGCTGCGAAAGTTGCTGCTGCTGAAGAAGCTGCAAAAGCACCAGTTGAAGCGCCTGCCGAAGAAGCACCAGCTGAAGAAGCCGCTGCTGAGTAAGCGATCTATTTGCGCGGACCACATTGCTGGCCCGCGCACCCTCCCGCTATTTTGCAAATCGCCTTGAACTGGCGCTTCGCCAAGGAGCAATCACATGTCTGACCGGATTATCGTTGGTACCCTCGGTGGTGCATTTGGAATTTTGGGTGAGGTTCGCCTGAAATCGTTTTGCGCCGACCCTGCCGCTATTGCGGATTACGCCCCCCTAACGACCGAAGACGGCAAGGTATTTCCGATGCTTGTGCTGACAGGTCAGGTCAAAGGCGGGTTCACCGCGCGCGTCCAAGGCATCGACAGCAAAGAAGACGCTGACACGCTACGCAACGTCTCGCTTTATGCGCAGCGCGACAAACTGCCCAGCCTGCCTGACGATGAATTCTACTATGCTGATCTGGTTGGGCTCACGGTCATCGACACTGGCAACGAAACGCTTGGCACCGTCAAAGCGATCGAAAACCACGGCGCTGGCGATGTGCTCGAAATCCAACTGGCCGGCCAATCCGACACCATGCTGTTGTCATTCACCCACGAGATCGTGCCGACGGTTGACGTTGCCGCTGGTCGGATCATCGTGAACCCACCAGAAGCGCGTTAAAACAAAAACGTCGACAAAATATGGATTCCTGCCCAGCGGTGGCGATGCAATGCATTGCGCGCCTCAATATCTTTAGGGATGCTCGCCCAATCTTTGATGATTTGCATCCGCAGCAAATACCGAAACGCCGGATCATTCCGCCCGTCATGTCCATATCCTGCAAAGAACGCATCCAGATCATCCTCTAACCACTGCGCATCGCCGTCGGCCGCATCCAATGGGTAAAAGAAGTTCGCGAAATTCGCGACGAACCGCGCAAGGTCATGGCCAATCGGGGCGGTGTGAATAGCGCCAAAATCGATGCCATACGTGCCCTGCGTTCCCAAGATAAAATTGCGCAAATTCATGTCACCGTGGGTTGCAGCCAGCTTGGTCACTTGGCCCCGCGCGGCCTCTGCCATGTCATCCACAACAGCAGCACAGTCCAAAAACGCACGTCGCCCGACAACGCCGCGCTCACCAGACGCTACTTTGTCACGCAAACCCCGCAGCGATTTCTGCACAGTATTGGGATTAATCGGATTGTCGCGCTCATAGGTTTGACGATGCCAATGACCCATCCATGCACCACACGCCTGCAATACGGTGGCGCGGTTGGTGTCATCATCCGCGATCAGATCATGGGCAGTTAGGCCATCTGCGGCCTGCATCACTAGAAACTGAGCATCTGGATCAACATGCAACAACGCGGGCACATGCAGCGCGTCTTCACCGTCAAACACATCGGCAGCACGGACATGCGCCGCAACGCCATTATCAAAGTGTTTTTGATGCTGACCCGCCAACGAATGCTTAAGAATCAGATCAGGAATATCACCATGGCCTTGGGCCAATATCACAACGCGCTGATGTGGGTCGGAAAACCGGGCGCGGATCAAATGCAAATCATGGTCGGTCAAGGCGAACCCCAATGCGGGTACAGTCCGCTCCCATAGGGCCGCAGTCAGTGCAAAATCGGGCGTTGTCAGCACATCATCCATACGCCCCACGTTGCACAATCCACCGACCCAAGACAAGCAACAGCAACGCAACAACCCACACACCTGTTCACATCATGCAACGGTTTGCACGACACACGCACGGCCAGCCGAACTTGATGGTTGGAAAACCTTTCCATTTTGTGGCAAACGGGCTGACATGACAGACACAGCCAAATCCACTGGTCGCAAAACCATCCGGCCCACGTTCACCCCGCGTGAATTGATGACCGACGCACCCGACCTTGCGGGCGCATGGACGGCGCAGATCATCACGCTGTTCCCCCAAGCCTTTCCAGGTGTGTTGGGCGAAAGCCTGATGGGTAAGGCGCTCAAAGACGGACTATGGCAGCTGCAAACCTTTGACCTGCGTGACTACGGAATCGGTAAACACAAAAACGTCGATGACACTCCGGCTGGTGGCGGCGCGGGCATGGTCCTGCGCGCTGATGTCCTAGAGGCGGCGATCAATGACGCGCGCGCTGGTGCAAAAGGCGTCATGCCGATCTTATATCTGTCGCCACGCGGCAAGCCGATGGATCAGGAAATGATGCGCGGCTTGGCTGCAAACACCGACGGGGTCACCCTGCTTTGTGGACGATTTGAAGGCGTGGACGAACGCATCCTCGAACACTTCGGCATCCAAGAAGTCTCGCTCGGCGACTTCGTAATGACAGGCGGTGAACTCGCCGCCCAAGCCCTCATCGATGCGACAGTCCGCCTGCTACCCGGCGTACTCGGTAACGCTGATTCTGCGATTGAGGAATCGTTCTCCAACGGCCTGCTCGAACACCCGCAATACACCAAGCCCGCGCAGTGGCAGGACCGCAAAATCCCCGACGTGCTGCTGTCGGGCAACCACAAAAAGATAGCAGCTTGGCGGCAAGATCAAAGCGAAGAAATTACCAAAGCGCGTAGGCCAGATTTATGGGATGCACATGAAGCGGGTTTAAAGAATAACAAAGCACCTCAAGATTAGCGCACCACTTTTAAGTGTCGGCACTGCGCGGCGGTCTCAACTGATCGACGCAACACATGCATTGCAACGCTCTGCGGGCGTTACGCGATATTCCCAGTCGATCATTCCCATGTAACACCCTATTAATTTTACTATTTGCGCATGAGCGATTAAGATCAATGAACGGCTTGGCAAGTTACTTCCACCAATTTAACGAAGGCTTCCCCATGGCCACCAAAACTCCGCTACATCCCCGTAACCAACACAAAGAAGGCTACGATTTTGTGCGTTTAGTGGCGCATACACCGGAACTTAAGGCATTCACGATCAATAACCCCCTCGGTCAGACGACGATTGATTTTCAAGACGTGTCGGCGGTCCGAATGCTTAATCGGGCCTTGCTCAAGGCTCATTACGATATCAATTTTTGGGATATCCCTGCCGACTATCTATGCCCTCCGATCCCCGGTCGCCTCGACTACATCCACTATCTCGCGGACTTGCTTGCATGCGGCAACAATCAAGAAATCCCGCGTGGGCGCAATGTCAAAGCGTTGGACATCGGCACCGGTGCTAGCTTGGTCTACCCGATCACTGGTCAAAGCGAATACGGCTGGCACTTCACTGGCGTCGATATAGATCCAGTCGCTATCAAATCGGCGCAGCAGATTAGTGAACTTAACAAACTGCAAATCGACATCAGGCTGCAGAACACGCATGAAAATATCTTTAGAGGCGTGATCAAACCCCACGATTCCTTTCACATCACGCTGTGCAACCCGCCCTTCCATGCGTCCATCGAACAAGCGAACAAAGGCACCCAACGTAAGTGGCGTAATCTTGGCAAGGGACAGTCAAAAAAGCTCAATTTTGGCGGTCAAGGCGCTGAACTTTGGTGCCCGGGTGGCGAGATAAAGTTTATCGCCCGCATGATTGAACAAAGCATGGAGTACGCCAACCAGTGCCTGTGGTTTACCTCGTTGGTGTCGAAAAAAGATAACCTTCGACCACTCTATAAAATTCTAGGTAAAGCCAAAGTTGCTGATTTTAAGGTTGTCGATATGGCGCAGGGGCAGAAAAAAAGCCGCTTTATTGCTTGGACTTACGTTCAAAAAAGCCAACGATCTTTGTCTCTGAGCAGGGCCAGAAAATAGACCAGATGGCAACCCACCGCCCGTTGCAAAAATCCGTGCGGCTTGCAGCATGAGACACATCGGACCAATAGCAAACACAGCGTGAATTCCCCAAAAATGGCTTATGCAAAACTTATGTGAAACTTATGCAATAATTACACAGCTTTTGCGGTGATCAGGGGGATTGCCTGACACCCCACAACCACCTATACGCTGCTAATCCTAACCGCTTGCGGATTCGGGATGTTGGTTTATGGAACCGCTGGATATTGCAGGCCTCTTCGTTGGGATTTGATGCACCAGACAGGCCGGACGACCACAATAAATAAACGATGACGGTATCTTTGGCGGCTCTTACGAGGGTCGAAAACGGCGCAAAGCTCTGCAATCACGCTAACAAGTCTCGGGAAAACCCGTGCTATATCAAGGAGCTATCAGATGAATCTGATTGCACAGATCGATGCGGAGCAAGTTGCTACGCTGGGGAATAAACACCCCGACTTTAAAGCGGGTGATACCATCCGCGTTGGTTACAAAGTAACCGAAGGCACGCGCAGCCGTGTTCAGAACTACGAAGGTGTATGTATCGCTCGCAAGAACGGTAAAGGCATCGCTGGTTCATTCACAGTGCGCAAAATTTCGTTTGGCGAAGGCGTAGAGCGCGTATTTCCGCTGCACTCCACCAACATCGACGAAATCACAGTAATCCGACGCGGCCGCGTCCGTCGCGCCAAGCTGTATTACTTGCGTGAGCGCCGTGGAAAATCCGCGCGTATCGCTGAAGTCACCAACTACAAAGCGCCAAAGGCGTAAGGGGTCCTGTCATGAAAAAAGGTATTCACCCAGATTATCACGAAATCGATGTCAAAATGACCGATGGAACGATTTTGAAAATGAAATCCACTTGGGGCAAAGAAGGCGACGTTATGTCGTTGGACGTTGACCCGACTGTGCACCCTGCATGGACTGGTGGCGGCACGCGTCTTATGGATGCAGGCGGTCGTGTTTCCAAGTTTAAGAACAAGTACGCTGGTCTTGGCTTCTAAGCCAACCCACTGTTATTTCAACGAAACGCCGTCCTTTTGGGGCGGCGTTTTGCGTTTAAAGGCGTGGAATGTTGGCGCATCCACCGGATGGAGCGTAAGCATCAAGCCCGAACCGAAGCCCCTGTCCAATCCTGTGCGCCAATGCCGACCATGCCTGCGCAGGCACGTGCGGAAGCACCTCAGTCAGGACAGTATCAAATTTAGCCAGCCAATCGTCGAAGTCTTCTGACCGCACATTGCCCGCGTTCATATGCGCCTGCATCGGGTTTCCGCTGTAGGTGCGTTCTAACAGGATTGCGTTACACCAGAATGACATGATCTTCTGCTCGTGCGCGGGCCAATCCGTCACATGAACGTCAAAACAGGGCCAAGTTTTGGATGATCGCGCACTCGCTGGTAGAAAATGGAAACAACCTGCGCGATCTGCGGCGCCGTTACTAAAAGTCGCGGCGGCAAGGTCATGCCAAGATGGCCCACAGCGCCGCCAACGTCACCAACAAGTAGAACAATGTGTTAAACATCCAGCGGATCAACCCAGAATCGCTGTCGGGATCAACGCCCATCCACTGGCACATCGTAGTACCTGGCCATAAAAAAATCTCGGTAAAGGACATGGATTTCTCCTAATATTAGGTATTCTGGTTACCGATTAACTACTGCTTTTAAATACGTATTACAAATGCTAATTTTAGACATGCAGCTTGATAAATTCACCGATTTTGGTCTTCGTATTTTGATGACCCTCGCAGCGCACGCACCTGCCCGCCTGTCGACATCAGCAATCGCCGAGATATTCCATCTATCCGAACACCACCTTGCCAAAGTCGCGTCCGAGCTTGCACGCGGTGGCTTTGTTATCTCTGAACGCGGTCGCAATGGCGGCCTCGTTTTGGCGCGCCCAGCACCTGACATCAATGTCGGATCTGTGGTTCGCTATTTGCAGAAGGACAAACCGGTTGTGTCATGTTTTGGGACTGACACATCGTGCCTCATCTTACCCGCATGCGGCTTGCGCGCCCCGCTGGCCGCCGCACGCGAAGCGTTCTTTGCAACGCTTGATGGTTGCACACTGGCCGACATCACGGGCCCCAAGACACGGCTTATGGCATTGATGGACACCGGCGCATGACCCATTCGCTTGACGCGTTTATCGATCAGATTGTTCAAGCTGCCGAAAAGCGCGGCGATTTTGATGATCTCGCCGGGGCGGGAAAGCCGCAGGTCCATCAAGAGAACCCAGCAGATGCCGTGCTAAATCGTCTCACGAAGGAAGCCGATGCAAAGCCCCCAGTCCGCGTCATCCGCCGCCAAATATTTCACGGGTGGGCCGTACTACAGGGTCTGACCGAGCCAGATGCTCGCAAGAATCAAATCCGGTATTTGAACGACCTGTAAGCCTGCCCGACAATCGAGATGGAAGCTTTTCGCAAATACGGGTAGCCGCCCACGAAAAAGGCGCAGGGTCACCTAACCACCGCGCCTTCGTTCATTATGCGGCGTTGCGACGCCCGCGCCCTGTTGGGGGTTTGCGCGGCTTGCCAGCAGGCTTACCAGCCCCACCGCCACCACCAGGTTTGCCACCGCGACCGCGACCACCTCCGCCACCGCCACCGCCGTTAGGTCGCTTTTTCTGACCAGGCTTCATTTCCCATTCACGACCCGATGCAACTGGGATCGTTTCCTTCATCGCTTTTTCGATGTCTTTGAGGTCAACAATCTCGTCTGGCGCACAGAACGCAATCGCGGACCCTTCCGCCCCAGCGCGTGCTGTCCGGCCGATCCGATGAACATAGTTTTCAGCGACGTTTGGCAGATCAAAGTTATAGACGTGCCGCACACCCGGAATGTCGATGCCACGCGCGGCCACATCAGTCGCAACCAGCACGCGGATTTTACCGGATTTGAATGCGGTGATCGCGCGTTCGCGTTGTCCTTGGGATTTGTTCCCGTGGATTGACGCCGCAGCGAACCCTTTGGATTCAAGGAACTTATACAGCTTTTCACAGCCATGTTTGGTCCGGCCAAACACCAGTGCCAACTCGTCACGGTGCGCATCAAGCAATTCAACCAACAGCTCGGATTTCGCGGCCTGTGCCACATAATGCAACGATTGGCTAATCTTTTTCACGGCCATGCCCGGTGGGTTCACTTGTACACGCATCGGGTCTTTTAGGAACGAAGACGCCAGTTCGGACATCAGCTTGGGCATTGTCGCCGAGAACATCATCGTTTGACGCGGTGTTGCCAGCAGTGGCGCAATTTTACGCAACGCGTGGATAAAACCCATGTCTAGCATTTGGTCGGCCTCGTCGAGCACCAGATAAATGGTCTCGTCCAAGCGCACGGCGCGGCGATCAATCAGATCGATCAAACGGCCCGGTGTCGCGACCAAAAGGTCAACACCACGTTCCAGACGCTTAATCTGCGCGCCGATACCAGCTCCACCTACGACCAAAGCGACCTTTAGGTGGCTCCCTTGGGTGTAGTTGGTCAGGTTGTCGGCAATCTGTTTGGCCAGCTCGCGCGTTGGCGCAAGGATCAGGCCGCGCGCTGTTTTCGCGGACGGGTTAACGCCAGCTTTCATCAGCGCGTCGATCATTGGCAGGCCAAAGGCGGCGGTTTTGCCGGTCCCTGTCTGCGCAAGGCCCATCACGTCGCGGCCATTCATGGCATGCGGGATCGCTTGGGATTGAATTGGGGTTGGTTCAGTAATGCCCTGCTCTTTGAGCTTGGCTACAAGACGGGGCGCAAGGCCCAGCATATCAAAATCCATTAGTATCTTTCTGGCGGGCATCGGCCCGCGCATAAGGGTCGACTTGCCGCCAAATGCGGACAAGCCTGTGCAGGTTGCGCCCATATGCTGACGGCCAGAGCCACACGCCCCGACGCCGATCAGGCGCTGGACCCCCTGCGTGATGTGGGAACCGGAATATCAATCGATGCCTTGCACAGACTTTTACGTCTTGCTCTGCACACGCGGCAGGATGCATCGGTTATCGTGCAAATGGTGGATCGCCAATAAAAAGTCAAGCCTTGTGACATTTTGCTTTGCATCCAGTTTGATTATTCATGAACGGTGTTCAATTTTATATTGACACAACTTCCAAGGTACGCCAAACATGAACAACGTTCACATAAGGGAAATCTAAATGCCAAAGTCATTAATCGCCATAGCCATACTCGTGACAGTGTCCACCGCCGCCTGCACTGATGCAGCAAGCACAAACGCCGGACAATCGGCCGGTCATAGCGTCGCCGCCGCCAACTTTGGTTCCGTGGCACTCGCAGAATCAACAGCCTCAGTTGTGGCAGTACCATTGGTGTTGTCAGGTACCGCGATGGTCGTGTCAGGTGCCGCAATTGCCGAGGTTGGTAGCGGATCGCTTCAAGCTGGCACTCAGGTTTTGCAGCCTCAAGTCACGTCCATGACCGTCGCCGCAAATGGTCCGCCTACGCTCAACTAAACCTCGTCAGGAATTAACATGATCCGTTTCACAAAACTTTGCGCCGCCATGCTTATTGCGCTTGTACCAACTGTCACCACAGCGGGAAGCAGTGCCCCTGGTCAATCAATCCTCCCCCAAGCAGAGGTCGCGACATTTGCCAACCGTGTCCAACAAGACCTTGCATCCCGAGGTGCAAGTGTCGCGATAGTCGCTCGCATGGGCCGTGATCCAGCCCAAATGTCCAATGGAATTCGGTACACCCACCTCGGTCTTTGGGTTTACTCCCAGATCACGCTGCCTGACGGCAGCAAAGGCCAAGGCTACCGCGTTTATAACCTCTACCAGCGCAGCAATGACCGGACCCGCAGTGATCTGATCCAAGATAGCCCAGCGGAATTCTTTGCCGGTGCCCAGCGCCTTAACGCGGGGATCATTATTCCCTATCCAAAACTACAGCAAAATTTGTTGGCGGTGATCGCAAGCCCGACTTATGTCGCCCTACATAATCCGCGTTATTCGGTCTTGGCCAATCCACGCACCAGCCAGTACCAAAACTGTACCGAACACACGTTGGATGTGTTGATTGCCAGCATCTATGGCACCAGCGACATCGGGCAAATCAAAGCAAATATCCCCGCCTATTTCGTTCCGCAGGTTGTCCAAGTTGGTGGCGTAAAACGCGCATTCGCCGCGATCGCTTCCCCCGCACTGAACACAGATGACCTTGGACAGATCGTGGAGACAGCGACATTCGGATCTGTCAGCCGCTTTTTGCAGTCTTATGGAATGGCCAAAGACATCTATCGGATCACCCCGACCAATGTGTCTCGTTTCTGACAACCCCCGCAAAAATGCAGTCAGCCGTTCAGCATTACTTCCCCCTGGCCGTCCCTGCCCATATAGATGCCTGTAAGGGTGAAAAAAGGGGCGGACCAATGGCGCATATTATCGTCGTAGGCAATGAAAAGGGTGGCGCGGGCAAATCGACCGTGTCGATGCATGTGGCGACGGCTTTGTCGCGCATGGGCCATAAGGTTGGCTGCCTTGATCTGGACCTGCGCCAGAAAACAATGGGCCGCTATATTACCAATCGGCAAAAGTATATGGCCGAAAATGGGCTCGACCTGCCGACACCTAGCTATCACGATCTACCAGAGGTCGATCAGGCAACTCTTGGTCCTGATGAAAACGTCTATGACCACCGCCTTTCGATGGCTGTCGCTGGACTGGAACCTGAAAGCGATTTCATTCTGATTGACTGCCCAGGATCGCACACGCGCCTAAGCCAAGTCGCCCATAGCCTTGCTGATACGCTGATCACTCCGCTGAACGATAGCTTTGTCGATTTCGATTTGCTGGCCCATGTGGACACCGATGGCGAAGATATCACCGGGCCGTCCGTCTATTCCGAAATGGTTTGGAACGCGCGCCAATTGCGTGCTCAAGCGGGCCTATCCCCGATTGACTGGATCGTTGTGCGCAACCGGATGGGTGCCCAAGCAATGGTTAACAAAGAAAAGATGGAACGGGTCATCAATAAATTAGCCAAGCGTATTGGTTTCCGCACAGCCCCTGGCTTTAACGAACGGGTCATTTTCCGAGAACTGTTTCCACGCGGGCTCACCTTGCTTGATCTACGTGATCTAGGCGTCAAAGGCCTGAACATTTCCAATGTTGCGGCTCGACAGGAATTGCGCGAATTGATCCGTGCGTTGAACCTTCCGAACGTGACTCCCGACTTTTAACGTTCGAATTTACCTGATCGTGATTCCTTTGAGTTGAAAGTTACTTTGACTGCGCAGCCTCGATCCCTAAGGTGTGTGTAACTTGGATTTACAGGTAGGATTCACCTTGCTGAAATCACTTACGACCCAACGCTATAGCGTTTTTACCGCCGTTATCGTCTTGACCGTCATATGCCTGATTGGCAGTTTTTGGGTCAGTTGGCTGATTGTACCGTTCGTGATTTTGGCAGTGTTGTCCGCCCTTGGCATCCACGACGTGCGCCAAAACCACCATGCAGTGACCAAAAACTATCCGCTGATCGGACACATTAGGTTCCTATTTGAAAAAATTCGGCCAGAGATTCGTCAGTACCTAATTGAAGGTGACAAAGACGAGCAACCGTTTAACCGTGAACAAAGGTCATTGGTTTATCAACGCGCAAAAGGCGCCGAAGACAAACGCCCCTTTGGGACCCAAGAACAGGTGTATGAGGCCGGCTACACTTGGCTAACTCATTCGGTTATTCCGGTGCATTTCGATAACTTTGACTTTCGCGTTACCATTGGCGGGCCGGACTGCAAGCAGCCTTATGATGCGTCGCTTTACAACATTTCCGCCATGTCATTTGGCGCATTGTCTGCCAACGCGATCAGCGCGCTGAACCGTGGCGCCAAGATCGGCAATTTTGCCCATGACACTGGTGAAGGTGGTGTCAGCCGCTATCACCGTGAAGGCGGCGGCGATCTGATTTATGAAGTCGGATCGGGCTATTTCGGTTGTCGCAATGAAGATGGCTCGTTCTCACCCGATAAATTTGCGGTACAAGCGGCCAGCGATCAGGTGAAGATGATTGAAGTTAAGCTTAGCCAAGGCGCAAAACCTGGCCACGGAGGCATGCTGCCAGCGGCGAAAATCACCCCAGAGGTTGCGGAGGCACGTGGTGTGCCAATGGGCGAAGATTGCGTGTCGCCCCCCGCACATTCAATATTTTCAAACCCGATTGAATTCTGCGAATTCTTAGGTCAACTACGCACGCTATCTGGCGGCAAGCCCGTTGGGTTTAAGTTGTGTATTGGGCACCGTCGCGAATTTATGTGCATGGTCAAAGCCATGATCAAGACCGGCATCGTACCTGACTTTATCGTCGTGGACGGAACCGAGGGCGGCACAGGTGCTGCCCCATTGGAATTTGCAAATCACGTCGGCATGCCAATGGTCGAAGGTCTGTCATTTGTGCACAACACGTTGCGTGGAGCGGGCCTGCGCGACCAAGTACGGATCGGCGCGGCTGGTAAGTTGGTCAGTGCGTTTGACATCGCACACGCCATGTCGCTTGGTGCGGATTGGTGCAACTCCGCACGAGGTTACATGTTCTCAATCGGCTGCATTCAGGCGCAGGCCTGTCACACGAACCATTGCCCCGTCGGTGTCGCGACCCAAGACCCACAGCGCCAAAAGGCGCTGAACGTTGGTGACAAAAGCCAACGTGTTGCGAGATTTCACGCCAATACGGTCAAGGCACTTGGTGAAATGGCTGGGGCGGCAGGGCTTCACGACCCTCGGGATTTCTTGCCTTACCACTTCATGACCCGCAAAAGCGATGGCCAGATGACCGAAGGCCAAGAAGCGAACCCCTATTTGCCAACCGGTTTCCTGTTGGATGCGGACGGTGGCGATTACGGCTATCGCAGTCGCTGGGACCGCGCGGATGCCCATAGCTTCGCCGCAATTCCGCTCGATTAGTGCTTGCGCAAACGCGGTGGGATTTTTCCGACTGACCGCATCAGCACACTGATCCGCGGACTTGATGCTGTGTCGCCGCGTGACCGCGTGCGCAACACTGGCGTGTTGTCTGAGCTGCCACGGCTTTCACGCAAAACGATATACATACCGCTGGAGATGATAATGCCAGCGCCGATGCCTGTTGTAAGATCGATCCCTTCGTCGAAGAAGAAAAATCCGTATATGCTGGCCCAAATGATCTGGCTGTATTGCATCGGCGCAATAATTGCGGCCTCACCTGCTTGGTACGCGCTAATGATCAAGCGACTTGCAGTCCATGCCAAGACGGCCACGATCCCAAACAACCCCAAATGTTCGATCGGCATGGGAACGTAAACGAGCGGTAACAAGAAGGCCATAATCACAAAATTGGCGACCATCGGATAGAGCAACATCACAACTGGCCGCTCAACTGATCCAATTTTTCGCACGATGATCGAGGCGACTGCCCCGCCAACCGCTGCAGCCAAAGCAGCCAAATGCCCAAGCGTCAGCTCGGTTTGCCCCGGGCGGAGCACGACGATCACACCGATCAGCCCAACGATGACCGCAACCCAGCGGCGCAGGCGCACCGTTTCACCAAGAACCGGAATCGCGAGAACGGTAATCAGCAAAGGCGCAGCAAACAGGATCGCATAGACCTCTGCCAACGGCAGGTTTGAAAATGCGTAGAACACGGTGAATCCGGTCACGACTGCCGCAAGCGTTCGCAGCGCAACCCACCACGGATGGCGGGGGATCAACGTGCCTTGGGTGCTGTCACGCATCAACATAATCGTCGCAAGCGGAAACGATAACACCACCGAAAAGAATACAATCTGAATTGGTGAATAGCTTGCGCCTAGCGTTTTGATTACAACGTCATGCGTTGAAAAAACACCAAAGGCCAACAGCGCGATTAACGCACCACGCATATTTCCAGACATGACGTTTCCTTTGTTATACTGGGAGGTAAATGGATCCGCCCTCAAAGCCTTATGGAACCAATAACAATATAACCATCTCATATGTGGTCACTTGTTAGATATCATCGGCAGGTGCGCTATTTCAATGTACGTTCAACATCTGCAAAACGTACCAAGCCCACCCTAAAGGACGGCCTCGGCACCTGTGACGATCAGTTATAAAATGGAGGCGTCGAGCGCTTCAAGGATCACATCGCCCATTTGGGATGTCGACAATGGCGTGCCGCCTTCTGGACCCATCAGGTCACCGGTGCGTGCGCCGTTGGCCAACACTGTTTCGATAGCGGCCTCAAGTCGCGTTGCCTCGTCGCCTAGATCAAACGAATAGCGCAGCGCCATCGCAAACGACAAGATGCAGGCAATTGGGTTCGCCTTTTCTTGGCCAGTAATGTCAGGCGCGGACCCGTGTACTGGCTCGTACATCGCCTTTGGACGGCCGTTGGCCATCGGTGAACCGAGCGACGCCGATGGCAGCATGCCAAGGGAACCCGTTAGCATGGCCGCGCAGTCGGATAGGATGTCACCAAACAGGTTATCGGTATAGATGACGTCAAATTGCTTTGGTGCGCGCACCAATTGCATAGCGCCGTTGTCAGCATACATGTGCGACAGTTCGACCTCTGGATAGTCGGCGTGAACTTCGGTCACGACGTCGCGCCACAGAATACCCGATTCCATCACGTTGGCTTTTTCCATCGAGCAGAGTTTCTTACCGCGCTTCATCGCCATCTCGAACGCAGCACGTGCACCGCGCTCAATCTCAGCTTCGGTATAACGCTGCGTGTTGATGCCAACACGCATGTTGTCTTCGATATGGATGCCCCGTGGTTCGCCAAAGTAAACGCCAGACGTCAGTTCGCGCACGATCATGATGTCGAGGCCGGTCACCAGTTCTTTTTTCAACGACGAGAAATCGGCCAGCGCGTCGAAACACTGCGCTGGGCGCAGGTTGGCAAAGAGGTCCATTTCTTTGCGCAGGCGCAGCAGACCCCGCTCTGGCTTGACCGAAAAGTCAAGATCGTCATACGCAGGACCGCCGACAG
>Ga0209279_10001112_pt1 | contig 14841 bp, 16 predicted proteins | sample CoawatmetaG00DNA_3_FD_187508 | JGI IMG/M metagenome (GOLD analysis project Ga0209279, IMG submission 187508) | Marine microbial communities from the West Antarctic Peninsula - Coastal water metaG006-DNA (SPAdes) (version 2) | ecosystem: Environmental > Aquatic > Marine > Coastal ... | reverse complement strand
TTCATAACTAACTCCCTAAATGTTTAAATATCTCTTCTTTTAAAAGCCACATTCTATCCTGTCCCCAAACGTCAAAAGGATTGCCTTCATCTTCATCAGTAATTTTAAAACTAGGAACCCCCCCCCCAACAATTTCCAGTATACATATCCTCCATATTATCATTTATATAGTATTGTCATACATTGTGTCAATTTATCAATTTCTTGTTTAAAATATAGGTTAAGATGTAAGTTATAAAATATAGGGGAATCAAATGAAAATGAGCAAATCATTTATTGGGCTGGTAGTTGTTTCAACAATTTTTGTAATTTATGCATCCGGTTTTTATACAAACTTTCAAACTGACTCAGCGCTAGAGATTGTAGACTTTTCAATAGATGCTCCTGCAAACAAAAATAGAGCTCCATCTAACCCAGATCGCATACCTCTTTACGGTGACTTGCACGTTCATACAAAATATTCTTTTGATGCATATATTTTTGGAGTGACTGCTACCCCATATGACGCATACAAATATGCAATTGGTGAGGCTATTAAGCATCCATTGGGATTTGACATGAAATTAAGAGAGCCTTTGGACTTTTACGCCGTTACGGATCATGGTTTTTACATGGGAATGATAGAAAATTATGCTGATACTTCCTCAAAGATGTCCAAAAATGAATGGACCAAGCCAATGCATAATCTTAATAGACCCGAAAATGTTACGATTGAATCTCTTGGCGATAGAGCTGATCTTTTTAGCTCTGTCTTAACTGAAGCAATCATCAAGCCTTATCCATATTGGCATCCAAAGGTTTGGAAAGCTTGGTTCACAAACAATATTCAAGTAGCCCTCCAATCATTTGATTATGATGTGCATAAATCAGCTTGGGCAGATGTTGCAAATGCAGCTGAAGAGTTTAATGATCCAGGGAAATTTACGACATTTATCGGCTATGAATTTACAACTTCAACAGATGTTGAGGGCGGTAATTTGCACAGAAATGTTATTTTTAACTCTTCGAATGCCCCAATAAGACCTTGGACCAGAATTGATTCCATAAATCCAGAAGACCTTTGGACGTGGATGGATGGCTTAAGAGACAAAGGTCTGGACTCTTTGGCTATGCCTCACAACAGTAACGGATCTAATGGTCAGATGTTTGAAGTGGAAACCTTTAGAGGCAAGCCAATTGATAACGAATATTCTGAAAAGAGAATGAGAAATGAACCTGTAGTTGAAATCACTCAAATTAAAGGAACTTCTGATACCCACCCTTTACTCTCGCCAGACGATGAATGGGCAGATTTTGAAATCATGGACAAAAGAGTTGGCAGCAGACCGCCAACATACAGCATGCCTCAGGGAGGCTATGTTAGAGACGCATATTTAAGAGGTCTTACATTGGAGTGGAGAGGTCAAGGCAATCCCTATAAATTTGGTGTAATTGGATCAAGTGATACTCACACTGGAGCTGGAGGTTTTGATGAAGATAACTATTGGTCAAAAGCTGGGGTGCTTGATGGAACAGATTTTAGTAGAGGAAGTGTGCCTCTCCCACAAGATCGAATTGATCAACTTAATGCATATGCTGATGTTTATGATCAACCCATAAGCATTCAAGAAATTAATGGCAGAACTTATTCGGATGTTGGATTTGATCAATGGAGCGCATCAGGCTTAGCAGTGGCTTGGGCAGAAGAGAACACTCGGGATTCTATTTTTCAAGCTTTTAAAAGAAAGGAAACATTTGCAACAACTGGAACTAGAATGGCAGTGAGGTTCTTTGCTGGCTTTGATATGGAGTCAATTGATCTAGATTCTGAAGATATGGTAAAGAATGCTTATGCCAAGGGTGTAACCATGGGCGCTGATTTGTTTGGTAGTAACGACCAAGCCCCACAATTTTTAGTTTGGGCTCAACGCGATAAATTAGGAGCCCCTCTTCAAAGAGTGCAAATTATTAAAGGCTGGGTTGAAAATGCATCTGGAACTCCAAAAGAGCAAGTGTATGATGTTGCATGCTCAGATGGACTATCGGTCGATCCTGTTACTAACCGTTGCCCAGATAATGGAGCAAAAGTGAACATTAATGATTGCTCTATTTCAAGCGACGTTGGTGCTGTAGAGCTAAAAACCTCTTGGAGAGATCCTGATTTTAATCCAACGATTAAAGCCTTCTATTATGTTCGAGTTTTAGAAAATCCAACGTGTCGATGGTCTACTTGGGATGCAGTAAAGGCTGGAGTCAAGCCAAGGCCTGACCTGCATAAAACAATTCAAGAGAGAGCCTGGTCTTCGCCTATTTGGTACATACCAGAACCCAATGAAATAGATATTATTCCTTTATAATTTTAGGAAAAACTCATGAATCTTAGGATAGTTGTATTTTTTGTAATTGGGCTATTCATATTTTTACTTGATACAAGCTTAAATTCTCAAGAAGATTCAAGGGACATTTATATATCTGATCAAGAGTTAACTAGCTTATTGTCTGCCTGGAAATCTCAAGTGGGAAGACCTCCAAGCGACGAAGAGATAGTTAACATTATTAATAACTTTGTCGAAGAAGAAATCCTTTATCGAGAGGCTCTGCTACTGGGTTTAGATCAAGAAGATCGAATTATTAAAAGAAGACTGGCGCAGAAAATTACATTTTTAAAACAAGAAACAATTCCTGATGAGCCTTCGCAGGAAGATCTAAAAAAATTCTTTGAGCAAAATAAAAATAACTACTTCGTCCCAACAACCTATTCTTTTTCACATCATTACTTCTCAAAAGAAAATGATGCCAAGGCAAGAGCTAATGAGGCTTTTGAAGACTTTCAAACAGAGGGAATAGAATTAAGGGGCGATCCATTTTTTCTTGGAAAAAACTTTTATCAGAATAGCGGAGATGAAATTCAAAAAAACTTTGGTGCATTATTCTTCTTCTTAATTGAAAAGCTTCCTATGAATGAATGGTCTGGCCCACATAAGTCAGCTTTTGGAGAGCATATAGTTTTTGTAAAAGATATATCTGCTGGTTTCTTACCGCCACTTGAAAAAGTGATCTCAAGCGTTCAGCAAGATTACCTAACGCAAGCTCAAGATGAAGCTGTAGCAAAATATATAGATGAGATTAGGTCTGAGTATAGTGTGGTCATAAATCCAAACTATAAGTTTTAATGATTTCTAGGCTGGCTCAGACATTTGCAATTCTTATTTGCTCAACTGCATTATTCTCTCATGAATTTAATCCAGCGCATCTGGTTGTGGACGAGCTTAATGAGAATGAATATAAAGTTAGCTGGATGTATCCCTCAAAAAATATTGGAGCTAGAGCAGAGATCATTTTTCCAACTAACTGCCAGAGAGAAAATCAAACACCAATTCAAAAAGGTAAATACTTAGTAGAAAAAATAGTACTTAATTGTGAAAATTCCCTAAAAGGTCAAAGCATTGAAGTAGAAAATCTCAGTGTTCTTAATGACGCGCTGGTTACCATTACTCATATGAATGGAGAGGTGTTTGAAGGTCTCATGAATCTCAAAAAATCCTCCTTAAAAATTCCATTTAAAGAACAAGTATATCCACTTGGATATTTCACACTTGGCATTGATCATCTGATGAGTGGAAAAGATCACATCTTATTTATTGTAGGGCTACTTTTTTTAATGTCAGGTTTATTGAATGCCATAAAAACTATCACAGCCTTTACACTTGCGCATAGCATCACCTTAGGTTTATCAGTCTTTGAGTTGGTTTCATTGCCCCAGGCTACTGTTGAGGTCATTATCGCGTTAACAATTATTTATCTAGCATTGGAGGTAAGTGAGAGTAAAAAATATGCATCGACTCCGTGGCTAATTGCCTTTGGATTTGGTCTGCTTCATGGCCTGGGTTTTGCCAATGCATTGACCGGGATAGGTATTGGCAATGAGCAGTTGCTGCTCTCGCTTTTATTTTTTAATTTAGGCATTGAAGCTGGGCAGTTATTTCTTATTCCAATATTTGGTTTTGCTATTTGGATGGCGCATAGATTCAATTTTTATAAGCAATCAGCGACATGCGCTTCATTAGTTTTAGGTGGAATGGGATTTTTTTGGCTCATCGGAAGAACAGCTAGCCTTATCTCTTAATTTGCGAGGTCGTAAGTAAGTACTGGGAGTTACAAAGAATTAGAATATTGCTTAATTATATAATCAAACAACCACAGGCGATCCTGCCCCCACAAAGCTAGGATTTCGCTCCCTTCTTTGTCTAACAACCTAAAGCTTGGAACTCCCCAAAGACCTGATTCATACATTTTTAACCTATTTGTTTCTAGCTCATCTTCCCATTCAGATTTGCCCAGATGCTCTTGAGCTTCATCCCAATTAAGACCAGCATTTTCGACAACTAATTTTAAACCTGAATTATTGTTTGTATTGACCCCATCGACAAAGGCAGCTTTTAGGAATCTAGACAGTAACTCAGTTCCCTTATCTTGCTGACAGGCCCAAGGGTAAAGTGAGTAACAATTGCGAACAGGCTCACCAATAGGATCATACATCTTGCCAAAAGGTAACCCTGCTTCTCTGGCTTCTCTTGCAGCATCTGAAAAAATATAAAAACCTTTCTCACGTGTTGCAGAGACTCCTCTCATGACCATAGGTAAAACTGGATAAACCTTTAGTTGAATCCCCTTGTCACGAGCAAACTGAACAGCGCGATCAAAAATTACAGCTGTATAAGGACTTCTTAAGGATGGATAAATTTCAAATGTTAGCTCTTCAGCTCTCGAGAATCTTTCAGAAGTTACCTGGGGTCTTGGAAATAATAAGCCTTCATCCGAAGATTGATCTAACCCTAGGGAACTCAATCTCTTTTCTAAATGATATAAACGATCCACACCCCAATACCACTCACCTTCAAAATAAAACATTGCCCCTGAGTAGTGTTTTAAATCTTTTTGACGCTTGGTGCCTTCAGCAACTTTAAGTTGGGATTTCTCATCACTCACATCTTCAAGTTTTTCCAGTCTAGATAGGGTGTGTGCATCATCTGACCATAATGCTTGTCCTACCTCAGTAGCCATGCCAATAAAACCTGAGGAATCTTGAGCAGCAAGAATCCTAGTTGCAAGATTGATATTGCTTTTAGAGGGTTCGGAATGAGTTGATGGAAATTTAAGACCATAATGGGATGCAACAGCAATGGAATCACGTTGGGATAACCCTAATAACAAATCTTTTTCTGGCGAATTATCGCCCTGAGGGCCATTAACTAAGTAGCATTTGATATCAACTTTGTAGCGATCTAATAATTGTTGGAGAGTTTGGGCTGCTAAATGGCTGTAACCGTCTTCAACTTGATGAAAATATTCAATAACAGCGCCTTGCTTTGATTTTTGTCTTTGCTGCAAAAACTTCGCGCGTCGTTTCTCTAAAACTTTTTCGGAAATAATTCGATTGAGTAGCCTAGAGGTGGCCCATCTATAAAATGGGTTAGGATTCATGCTTGCAGCACCACCCTGGTCTTTAAATTGCTTCGACATCTATTTAAAAATTACTTAATCTATTGCCTATAATTGAATCTGCTTCAGCCATAATTCCATCGATTAAATCTTTTACTGTTGGTATATCGTTCACTAAGCCTGCAACCATCCCACATGACCAAGCGCCAACTTCCATGGTTCCTTCGTGCATAATTTTTGGGTAAACCCCAGCGACTTCATCAACAATATCTTCAAAAGTTAACTGATCACCTAAAGCCTTTTCTTTTTCAATTAGACGCTCTACGGCCTCATTGTTAAGAACTCTTTCGGTATTTGTGAGAGAGCGCATGATTAATCTTGTATCTAACTCTGATGCATTCACAATAGCTTCTTTAACATTTTGATGGACAGGCGCATCTTGAGTTGCGATAAATCTTGTTCCCATATTCACGCCCTCAGCTCCGAGAGCCATAGCAGCAACGAGGCTTCGTCCGTCAGCCATTCCGCCTGATGCAACAAAAGGTATCTCAAGCTCATCTGCAGCTCGCGGCAATAAAATAAAATTAGGGATATCATCTTCTCCTGGATGCCCTCCACACTCAAAACCATCTACGGAGACTGCATCACATCCAATAGATTGAGCTTTAAGAGAATGTCTAACTGAGGTGCATTTATGAATTACTTTAATTCCAGCTTCCTTAAGTGCGGGAAGGTACTCAGCAGGGTTTCTACCTGCAGTCTCGACTATCGGAACGCCTGCATCAATTATGACTTTAACCAAACCAGGGTAATCTGGGGGAGTTAATGAAGGCAAGAATGTAAGATTAACCGCAAAGGGTTTATCGGTCATTGCCTGACAACGAGCAATTTCATTAGCTAATTTTTCCGGTGTGCCCTGAGTTAAACCTGTAATGGTTCCAAGTCCACCTGCGTTAGATACTGCTGCAGCTAGTTCTGCAAAGCCAACGTGATGCATTCCGCCTTGAATAATTGGGTGCTCTATACCAAATAGTTCTGTAATTTTTGTTTTCATGATCTCTCCTATTTATTTCATATCAACTGGGGTTAAAAAATCTTCGTATTGTTTCTGAAGTCTTTGCATGCCTGAGATCCATCTATCTCTGTCATTGCCTTTTCGTGAGACATATTCAGCAACCTCAGTGTGAGGAAGAATTAAGAATGTCTCTTCCGCAATACACTTAAGAACCTCTTGCGCAACCACATCTGGCTCCATCATCCCATCAACACCAGCTACTCCTGGGCCTTGAGCTGTCATGGCAGTTCTTACAGCCTGAGGACATAAACATGAAACACCGATTCCTTTTTCTCCATAAGTAATCTTAATCCATTCAGCAAAGCTAACTGCTGCTGCCTTAGTCACCGAATAACCTGCAGCTCCAAGCTGAGTGAGTAAACCTGCGGCGGAAGATGTGTTCACCAAATAGCCCTCTCCTCTCTCAATCATTTGAGGTAAGACATGTTTGGCAGCAAAAATATGGCCTTGGACATTCACGTCCCAGATATTTTGCCAATCAGCTGCGGTTACCTCAAAAAATCCTGGCACACCACCAATGCCTGCATTAGAACAGAATATATCTATCCCACCAGCGTGCTCATTAGCTTTCTCAACGACATTAATAATATCTTCTTCTTTCCCTACATTGGCTTGAACAGCAATACCATTAACTGAATTAGCGGTTTCTTGAGCGCCCTCTATGTTCATATCGACGGCGACAATAGATTGAGCCCCAGCTTGATGGAAGGCTTCGCTCAAAGCTTTACCAATTCCGCTGGCGGCACCTGTTACAACTACTCTTTTATCTTTAACATCCATTAATTCACCTTAGTAATTTTTATCTCATTTGAGTCTAAAGGCAAAACAACCATAGTTCCATCCTCGGTAGCGCTCCAATCTTTTCTAACTTCATTGACGCCTCTAAAAAACATTCTTTCCATCATCTTATTTCTTGGGGCTGGAGTCAGGTGATAGAACATCAAATGATCAACATTAGCCAAGTTAGCCGCTTGAGCTGCTTCAATCGGAGTCGAATGGTAAGTCACAATATCATCTAGCACTTTCACCAGCCCTTTATTATCTGCTAAGGCATCTTTCATAATATCTAGTTGATGATTTGCTTGAGCCTCATGAAATAAGACATCTGCATCTTTAGCATTTTTTATTAAGTTTTCACTGTAAGAGGTATCTCCACTAATGACTATTGATCTACCCTTGTAGTCAAAGCGATAGCCCAGAGCTGGCTCAACTGGATCATGAGGCACCCTAAAAGCTGTAACCTTCAAACCATTCTCATTAATGATGACAGGATTAGATAAATCAATTGGGTGAGGATTAAAGCCAACGATATCTATAGGAGCAACCTCATCACCATGATGATCATGTCGATATTGGTAATCAAGCTGATAGGCATCCTCAAAACCTTGAGTGACTAATTGAACTCCCTCCGGACCAAAAACATCTAGAGGTTTTTTATGAGCGGAATTAACCCAGGTCATCATATGTAAATCTGCTAGGTCTGAAATATGGTCTGAGTGAAGGTGAGTTAATAAGGTAGCTCGAATTTTATTAGCATCTATCCTCCAATTATTGAGATTTGCTGCGCTGCCGTCTCCAATATCCACAACATAATAATTCCCGCCTGCATTGACTAAGATGCATGTTTGCGCTCTTCCAGGAGATGGGATTGGAGATCGAGAGCCACACACAACTGCGGATAGTGAATCATCATTTAGATCAGCAGTTGAGCCGCCTAAGCTTAAAATCAAGCTAAACATTAGGCGATCTTGAACAGCAGGAACTCTTGTCAAAACTGATACCAAAATAAAGCCAACAAGAGCAATGATAAAGATATATTTAAGCAGCTTCATTATTTAATCTTCTATTGCAATCCTTGAGCTTGCAAAAATTAAAAATAAACCTACAACTACCTCAAGAGCAATTGCTGAGATTACAAATGGTGCGCCGTATAGCAAAGTTGAAAGCGTTCTATATAAAGCTGCTACCAATAAGAGCATCGATGGTGCATAGAACCAATGACGAGTTGTTGTAATCGCACCAATTAATGTCATGGCACCTACAGTAATAAAGAAACTTCCGAGGTCTCCTATCTGAGTGCTAAGCCCTACTCCTTCCAACAAAGGCATACCTAAAGATTCAGCAATATTTGCAGGACTTAAAATCCACTGCAAACCCATGACAAAAAATAAAGCTCCTAACAACCCCGCAACCACTCTTAATACATTTTTCATTTTCTTCTCCTTTTAATTAGACCAGTAAATATGTTCATCGCTTGTTCATTTTCTTATCCATTCTAAAAATGGCTTTTTGCTCTTTAGAAAATCCCCTAGGATTGCCATCAATAAAGTCAATTATAAGTCCGGCATATTCAGGACCAGCTTCTTCCTGCAAAAAATGACCTGGGCCTTTAATAACAATTTCTTGAGCAGTTGGAATTCTTTTTAATATTTCGAGCAATCGAGGGTTGTTACCAGTAACAGGATCATTATCGCTGTTTGCAATTAAAAATGGTTTATCCCATTTTTCTAAAACCTCTCTAAAAGCTTTTTCATTTTTTCTTAATTCACTTGGAATTAAATACGGAAAAATTTGCGCTCCAGCTTTATATGTTGCATTAGGATATGGCGCTTCATAAGCTGCCTTTTCAGCATCAGATACAGATCCTAGTGTCTGCATAACTCCTCCAACATCGATATTATCTGCATATCTAGAATATCTAATCCAGCTAGTAAAACTATTGCCACCAACAAATTCTTCCCATGTGGCTGGACCTTGCAACCATATAGTAAGTTTAAATATAGGCCCCATAACAAAACTTCTTAAATCATTAAAAAAACCCCTCCCCAGGGCCATTAAACCAGTGTTTGATGCTATCACTCTTGCAAACCTATCTGGCTCCTCTGCTATGACTCTCAGTCCAACCATTCCACCCCAATCATGAATATGAGCAGTAATATTCTGCAAATCGAGTTCAACGATTAATTGAGTCATCTTATCTACATGCATTTGATGCGAATAATCTTCTATTGAGATGTATTTGTCAGATTTTCCAAATCCAACCATGTCAGGAGCTATCACCCTATACCCTGCTTCCGTAAGAGTAGGAATCATTTTTCTAAATAAATAACTCCAAGCAGGTTCTCCATGAAGTAAAAATATAATTTCTCCATCTTTAGGGCCTTCATCTAAATAATGAATGCGAGTATCACCGATAGTTAAATAATTCTCTTCAAATGGGTAATCTATAATATTTTTAAAGCGCTCCTCAGGAGTTCTTAATATACCTGGAGCAACTAAATTAAACCTATCATAGTTAACGTTATCTTCTGAATTTCTTGAGTATTGAAAGATCCCTATGCAAAAAATTGTGATGAAAAATAAAATTGAAATTAACTTATTCATTTTAAACCTCTTATAAATGTTTATAACAACATAAACTATTGACATATATAATGTCAATAGTTTAAACAACCCTAATTAGAAATAAAAAATAGAGTTATAAAAAATTTATTAAACATTTTTTAAATTAACGATAATTCCTTCGTTAGGATTAATATTTCCTGCAACCATCTCTTCGTAAGTGCTAGTAAAATTTTCTAACCCAGAAATCTCTTTGACCTGCATCCAATCTTTACTTTGCAGCGCTCTGGCAGTCATGAATAAATTTGTTTTTTCAGCATAACCTTCATGACCCCAGTCACCGATGCGTTTTTGAATATGCGCTGGAGCAAAAAAGAATTCTGTTCTATCTCTTAGCATTGCTTCCCCCAAAGCATCCTCTGCAGTGGTCTCATTATCCCAATGAGTCATTCCGACAGTGAGGCACTTGAGCATGTTATCTCCAAGCTCTCCGTGAAGGGTTCCTAGTATTTCTCTGTTGCCAGCCATATCAACCATGACAGAGCCTCGAGAATAATCTACACGCTTAAGCTCATCGTATGAAATCACCTCGTCATAACAGCCCAAACTTTCTACAAATTTAGCGTTGCCGGCAGATGTTAATCCAACAATTTTTGGTGAATTATCAGTATCAGCTAAACCTTGAGCCAGGCCAATTGCTGTTTTGCTCGAGGCACTGACAATAATTACCTGAGATGCTCCAAGATATGAGTCTTCTGCTAGAGAGTCGCACAAACAAAAGGCCGTAATATGAAGTGGAAATAACAGTGCTCTGACTGCATCCATCGATGAATCATAGTTTTGATCTCCGGCAAGTCTGACATAATTATTGTAAACAGGTGGCAGTTCTTTTCGATGCTCTTTGCCATCACTAAAACTTTGATCAGAGATTTTAATTGGGCTTAAAATTAATGAGTCTGCAGCTGGAAAATAACCAAATAGTCGCTCTCCAACATTTAAACCTTCATTGTTTGAGTGAGTAATTTCTGCAAATCCCCACATAGGTATACATCCCCATTCATTCTTTTCATCATGTTCTGCTGGAAAAAATTTCCAATATCCAATGGTGTCGCCCGCGACGCCATAAGTAACGTTATTCGCTGTAAAAGCATAACTTTCAATCCTGACAGCAATTTCACCATCATCGATGGCAGGGGAATCAATATCTATAATTCTTGATTGAGTTAAATCAGATTTTAAAGTTTGAAATTGGTTCATGGTATTGTCCTAATGTTATTTTTTTGTACTAGCGAAAGACTGAAAAGTATAATTAAAAGAAAAGTAGCATAAGGAGCACCAACCTCACCAGGAGTGGCGCCAAGGGTATAAATTCCTTGAATAGTTATGTCTTCCCTTATTAAAGGATATCCAAATGTTCTAAAGCCCCACTCAAATAACCACAGTAAATACATTAATGGAATGAGTGCTCTGTATCGAAAAATTACAACCCAGCAAACTAAACAAAATATTAACTGCACAAAACCCCAAAGAGAAAAAAATCTATAGATTAGTAGCATAGGATCAGGATCACCTTCAATGGGTAGAAAATTTGCTATTTCATGAAATCCATATTTCTCAAAAAACATATGAAGAATTGACCGCCATGTCATTAGGAGTGTGAATAAAATAAATCCCCAAAGAGCAATCTTATGACCATTAAAGTTATTATCAGCCACGGGGGGGAAAATTTTATTGAGCACTACATAGCTCCTTCTTTAGTTTCTATATTTAATTGCCCAAGAAGTCCCGCAGATCTATGTTTCTCACTTTCTTGATACGCAGGGTTCATGATCATCTCAAGCATGGCTTTTCTGCTTGGATATCTTGCAATTGCAACGCTATCCCAGAGATCTTCTACCTCTCCCAACATCAACCGATTTACCTGACCACCAAAAACCATCTCTCCACCAACTTTTTGAAGGTGCTCTTGGACTTCCATTGCATAAATTGTATAAGCCTCTTTGCCAGTCAGCTCAGTATCCCTTCCATCTTCATACTGCGCTTTTTCTTTAAACTTGAGCAGGTTTACCATTGCTATGGGTGCTTCAGTATCGCCTTCTAGAAATCCATCCATTTGGCCTTGATTGGGTGTCAAATGATTTTTAACTTCCATTCTTACTCACCCATTGTGATAGCTTTTTTGAAGGCAGGCCTGGCATCAATTCTAGCGACATAATCTTTAATGTTTTGCATATCATCAGTTACGCAGCCCAATCTATTAGCCATAAAGCATGAGTGTCCAAGCATCAAATCTGCAGCAGAGAAATCTCCAATTAAATAATCTTTACCGGCAAGAGCATCATTCACTGGAGCAAGTGCCTTGGAGAGTAATTTCTTGGCTTGATTTAACACAGCTTCATCTCTTCGATCAGCTGGTAATAAAATTGTTTGAACAACAATTTGATTCATGGGAGGCATAACCATGCCCTCACAATAGTGATACCACTGAAGATACAAAGGAAACTCAGGAGCATCTGAATTAGGCTTCAATCCTCCATTCTTGTGTCTCTCTAAAACATAATCAATGATTGCGCCAGATTCAAAAATTGAAATATCACCATCTTCCAAAACAGGAACTCTGCCAAGAGCATGTCTTGATCTATGCTCTGGAGATTTCAAGCCTTCTTTGGTGAATGGCATAATATTTACTTCGTATTCAAGCCCTAACTCCTCTAGAAGCCAGACCACTCGTCCCGCTCTAGTTCCTGCAACAAAATGTACTTTTAGCATCCCTTTCTCCTGTTTATTTTTTTACCATTTTTGCGGCATTCTTTGTAAACTCTTTCATTTTTTCATCGTCATCTAGAAGGCTTTCAATTTTTATAGGAACTGCTATGCCTTCAACCATTCCAGGCTGCTCGTACATTGCTTTTATCCAGCGATCAAGATGATCCAATCCCTCAACTGAAATTCCTGACCATTTGTGAGTCCTGACCCAACACCAATTTGCTATATCAGCTATTGAATAATCAGTTGCAAGCCACTCCTGTTTAGCTAAATGAGTATCAAGAACTTCAAACAGTCTTCTGCCTTCATTTTGATACCGATCTATGGCCGGTTGAATTTTTTCTGGAAAATACCGAAAAAAAACATTTGCTTGACCCATCATGGGCCCAACTCCGCCCATCTGAAACATCAACCATTCTAGAACTTTTGCTTTTTCATTCGGGTCACTTGGCATGAGCTTGCCAGTCTTTTCTGCAAGATAAATCATGATGGCTCCTGATTCAAAAATAGCTAGGTTGTTTGCATCCCTGTCCACAATTGCAGGTATTCTTCCGTTCGGACTAATTGCAAGAAAATCAGGCTGCTTTTGCTCATTCTCGGATAAATTAATAACGTGGGTTTCATAATTTAATTCCATGGCTTCCAGTGCGCAAGAAACTTTGTGACCGTTGGGGGTTGGGGCTGTATAAAAATCAATCATTGTCACTCCTTTATAAAAGATATTAGAATATCAGAAAGTTCTTCTGCTCGAGTCCATTGATAAAAATGCCCTCCCCCAATGTGAGGAGCGCTTTTAGCATTAGGAGCCATTTCAAGAACATCTTTTTCAATACCGTTAGTTACAGGGTCATCGCCGGCAAACACTGCTAAGAATGGTTTGGTTGAAGTTTTAAAAAACTCTCTTGCTTCTTTTTGTGCATCCAAAGATGCATCTGGAAGAATTGGTACATGGCTGGGCATGGCTCGAGGACCCATTTTGAAGGATGTATCTGGGAAAGGGGCGTCATAAGCCTTAACTAGGTCCGAGGTAAATGGTGAAATCTTTTCTAAGCCCATTTTTATAAAAAGGTATTGACCTATCATTGATAATTTAGATCTTTTTTCCATCATGGTTGAGTTGATAAATCCGATTGGTAAATTTTCAGTATCCCAGCAAAATTTTTGCCAATACATAAATTTTAATGCTGGATGAAAATCGGAAGATGAATCTTTTGAAAGACTTTTTCCATCCATGTCCATCACCTCTTTTTGCATGCTCATTGGAGTAAGTTTTAAATCACTTGCTCTAAAATCTTTTACCTTATCAATAACTGCTTGAGGGACATCTGGGTTATATGGCAACCCAGTATTGCCCATTGATATCTTCAGAAATCTTTCGGGATCTTGTGCAATCATTCTCAGCCCTATAAGCCCTCCCCAATCCTGACCAAAGAAAGTTAAATTTGAAAAATTATTTTCTTTTAGCCATTCACCCATCCAATCCACTTGTCTTTGATAGCTGTAGTCCTCTCGAGCTGAAGGCTTATCCGATTTGCCATACCCTGGTAAATCTGGCGCTATCACTCTAATACCGGCTTTAACAAGGAATGGGATCATTCTTGCATAGAGGTAACTCCAAACAGGTTGGCCGTGCATAGCTAGAAGTATTGGGCCGTCTTGTGGTCCTTCGTCAATATGATGGATTCTTAAATCTGAGCCATCATGAGTTTTGATAGTCGTGTAATGGGGCTCAAAAGGATACTCCTCTAAACTACTAAACCTTTCATCCGGTGTTCTTAGAATTTTCATGTCGCTGTGATTATTTCCCCGTTACCTGTTTTAGTTAAAAATTCTTTAATTTGCTTTTGGTCGCTTTCATTTAAAGTTTGAAACTCGTCATTGATCCATTTCAAGCACTTAGCCTGATAAGGGAAACTTCTTTGTTCCCATTTAGCCCCATCAATTTCAGCGGTCCAAGTTTTCTCTTCTTGAGCAACAGCCTTTGAGTTTGCTAATAAAGCGGGTAAATATACTTTGCCAACTTCTTGGAAAAGACTTAATAGATTTTGCTTTGCATCTTCAAAGTTAATCCAATCACTTTCACTTGGCTCTAAACCACTTAAATCCTCCATAAGATCCTGCCAAGCAACAACTCGAGGAGATATTTCATGCGCTAAAGCTCTTGAGGTTGGATCAAAACCTATTAATGCCGATAACTGACCAAATAGAGCGTAGTCTGCAGATGACGGACGGTTGCC
>Ga0209279_10001110_pt1 | contig 14856 bp, 18 predicted proteins | sample CoawatmetaG00DNA_3_FD_187508 | JGI IMG/M metagenome (GOLD analysis project Ga0209279, IMG submission 187508) | Marine microbial communities from the West Antarctic Peninsula - Coastal water metaG006-DNA (SPAdes) (version 2) | ecosystem: Environmental > Aquatic > Marine > Coastal ... | reverse complement strand
TCAGTAAGCAATACTTTAATTGCGCCTTTAGTTGGATTTTTAATACCATTAATTATTTATTTCACCTACTGCTTTTGGTTTGATAAATTATATGTTTTTATTAATCTTTTTTATTTTGACACCTTTTCTAGTTTTATTTTCAAACCAGAAAACACCTATTATTGGATTATAGCATTTATTCTTGCACTTTCTGTAATGGCTATATTTTTAAAATCTCCAAAAGCATTTTCCGTAAAAAATTCATTTAGAAAAAGCTGGATTCTCTTGATAATAAACTTGCTAGTTGCTTTGACTTTTGCTTTATTAGTTCCGAATAAAAACAATACAGAATTATTGTTTTTATTATTTCCGGCAGCAATTATTATTGCAAATGGCTTCGAAAGTATAGGTAGCAACTTCATAAAAAACATACTATTTGTATTGCTTTTAGCTAGTGCAATTATTTTACCTTTTATGCTATAGCTTCGTTCCAAAAGACAAATCTCCAGCATCGCCAAGGCCAGGAATAATATATCCTTTTTCGTTTAAATCGTTGTCTATTGCAGCAATCCATAAATGGGTGTTTTCTGGAAAATGTGCTTTGATGAAATCGATACCTTCCCTAGAAGCAATTACAGCAACAATATGCAATTCTTTTGGCGCACCATTCTTTATTATTGCTTCATAGACGGCAACCAAACTTTGTCCGGTAGCGAGCATTGGGTCTGCCAGTAATAATGTTTTATGCTCTATTTTGGGTGCTGCAAAATATTCTACAACAATTTCGAATGTTGCATCATTATTAGGGTGGTGTCTATAAGCAGAAATAAAGGCGTTTTCTGCATCATCAAAATAATTTAATAAGCCTTGATGTAAAGGCAACCCAGCTCTTAAAACTGAACATAATACAATGTTATTAGTAGTTTTGTTTATCTTTTTTATTCCTAAAGGTGTTACAACATCTTTAGAAGTATAGCTTAAGTTTTTACTTAATTCGTATCCTAAAACCTCACCAATTCTCTCAATGTTTCTTCTAAAACGTAAAGAATCTTTTTGAATGGTAACGTCTCTAATTTCCGCTATAAATTTATTTAAAATAGAATTATTTTCTGAAATGTGGTGTATTTGCATTTTGTGAAGATAAGTAAACAAATTTATTAAAAACATTTGAAATTTATTCTCAACTTTGTGCGTTAATTTTAAGAGGTACATTATCTAATGAATCAAAGAACATTTGCATTAATTGCAGTTTCAATAGCTACATTAATTTACGGAATAACGTACACAATTGCTAAAGACGTAATGCCTAATTATATAAAACCTTATGGCTTTATATTGCTGCGCGTTTCTAGTGCAACTTTAATTTTTTGGACTGTAGGTTTATTTACAAAGCAACAAAGCATAGAAAAATCTGATTACAAAAAAATCTTGATTGCATCCTTTTTTGGAATTACATTAAACATGCTTGCCTTTTTCAAAGGATTAAGTTTAACAAGCCCTATTAGTGCCTCTGTAATGATGGTAACTTCGCCAATAATGGTCTTAATTTTTTCTAGCATTTTAATCAGAAAACCAATTGGAAAACAACGTATTTTAGGTGTATTTATTGGTTTAGTAGGTGCCCTTTTTTTAATTACATTGGGTAATTCTTCTACCGGAAACTCCACAAACAGTGCATTCGGAAATTTTTTAGTGTTTTTAAATGCTGCCTCTTATGGTTTGTATTTGGTATTGGCTAAAGATTTAGTTAAAAAATACAATCCCATTGTATTTATAAAATGGTTGTATTTATTCGGTTTAATTTTTGTAATACCTTTTGGTTATAGTGAATTAACGGCTGTTATTTGGGAAGAAATTCCTACAAATATCTATTGGAATATTAGTTTTGTATTGCTCTTTACTACCTGCATTACCTATCTTTTTAATTTATATGGTTTGTCAAAATTAAAACCAACTACGGTAAGTGTTTTTATTTATTTACAGCCTGTAATCGCTACCATTTATGCATTAATTGTGGGCAGCGATTCTTTAAATTTCGTAAAGCTTTGCGCTACCTTATTAATCTTTCTTGGTGTTTATTTAGTAACCAAACAAGTAGAAAAATCTACCAAATAAAACTATCTTTACAACTTATTTAAAATGACGATTTTATGATTCAATCTATGACGGGTTATGGAAAAGCAGTTTTACAATTGCCTACCAAAAAAGTAACTATAGAAATTAAATCTTTAAACAGTAAAAATTTAGATTTAAATGTTAGAATTCCTTCTTATTACAAAGAAAAGGAATTGGCTGTTCGTAAAAAATTAGCAAGCGCTTTAGTACGTGGAAAAATAGATTTTTCTATTTATGTAGAAATGACTTCAGACGAAACCTCTACCAAAGTAAATAAAAGTGTTGTGAAACAATATGTAGCACAATTAAGAAATACCCTTAATATTGATTCTGTAGAAGATATTGAGCTATTAAAAATGGCGATAAGAATGCCTGATGCCTTGGCTACAGAGCGAGAAGAATTAGATGAAAACGAGTGGACTCTTATCAATAAAAATATAGACATTGCAATTACAGAAATTGTACAATATAGAATTGATGAAGCCGCTTCTTTAGAAGTAGACTTCAGAGAAAGGATAGCAAATATAAACACCTATCTAGATGAAGTAAAAGCTTTAGATAGTGACAGGGTAGAAAATGTAAAAACGCGTTTAAAAAAGGCTATTGATGATTTAAAGGTAGATACCGATGAAAATCGTTTTGAACAAGAGCTGATCTATTATTTAGAGAAATTAGATATTAATGAAGAAAAAGTTCGTTTGGCAAATCATTTAGATTATTTCCTACAAACGTTAGCCTCAGAGGATTCTAATGGTAAAAAACTAGGGTTTATTGTTCAAGAAATGGGCCGTGAAATAAATACAACGGGGTCTAAAGCAAATTATGCGCCAATGCAAAAAGCTGTTATTCAAATGAAAAACGAGCTGGAACAAATTAAAGAGCAAATTTTAAACGTACTTTAGAGTAACTAAAGTAAACTGAATTTATTTCAGTTTTTAATTATAAAATGCTGAAACTAGTTCAGCATGACAAATAATAAATTGTATGTCAGATTTTAAAGGAAAATTATTTGTGTTTTCAGCACCCTCTGGTTCTGGTAAAACTACTATTGTTCGTCATTTATTAAAACAAGAGAAATTTAACTTAGAATTTTCCATTTCTGCTACATCAAGAGATCCAAGAGGTTTTGAAAAAAACGGAGAAGACTATTATTTTATAGATCTTTCAGATTTTAAAAATAAAATTAAAAGTGATGCGTTTTTAGAATGGGAAGAAGTTTATAGAGATAATTTTTATGGTACTTTAAAAAGCGAAATAGCGCGTATTTGGGCATTAAAAAAACATGTTATTTTTGATATTGACGTGGTAGGAGGTTTAAGAATTAAGAAGAAGTTCCCAAATGAAACACTCTCTGTATTTGTAAAACCACCAAGTGTAGACGAATTAAAAATACGTCTAAAGAAGCGTAAAACAGAAAGTGAAGAAAAAATAAATATGCGTATTGCAAAAGCTTCTGTAGAATTAGCAACTGCACCCCAGTTTGATAAAATTATTAAAAATTATGATTTAGACGTTGCTTTAAAAGAAGCAGAAGATTTAATGAGTACGTATTTAGGTTTAAACAAATAGCTAAAAACATTCAAATGAAAATCGGTTTATATTTTGGCACTTTCAACCCTATTCATGTAGGTCATTTAATTATTGCCAATCACATGGTAGAAAACTCAGATTTAGATGAAATCTGGATTGTTGTTACACCCCACAACCCCTTCAAAAAGAAAAGTTCTCTATTAGATAACCATCATCGTTTAGAGTTAGTGTATAAAGCAACCGAAGAATACACAAAGATAAAACCATCAAATATTGAATTTAAACTACCACAACCAAACTATACTGCGCATACATTAGCACACATTTCTGACCTATATAAAGACAAACAATTTTGTTTAATTATGGGAGAAGACAATTTGAAAAGTTTTCACAAATGGAAGAATTTTGAGACTATTTTAGAACATCATAAAATCTATGTGTATCCGAGAATTTCTGAAGGAAAAATAGCAACACAATTTGACGAGCATCCTCAGATTCATAAGATAACAGCACCCATTGTGCAAGTATCGTCTACCATGATAAGAAACGGAATTAAAGATGGTAAGAACGTAAAACCTATGCTAACTAAAGAAGTCTGGAGTTATATAGACGAAATGAATTTTTACAGAAAATAGTTTCAGGAATTTTTCGTTGTATATTTGTAATCCACAAACAATTATTTTGGCTAAAAAGAATACAAAAAAAAGTAAATTCAAACAAAAACTAACTGATAAATACCGGTTAGTTGTTTTAAATGAAAATACGTTTGAAGAACGATTTTCTTTAAAACTATCTCGTTTAAATGTATTTGTTTTAGGTGGATTTTTTTCGGTATTACTAGTTATTTTAACCATTATGTTTATAGCCTTTACGCCAATCAAAGAGTATATTCCTGGTTATGAATCTTCTCAATTAAAAGCAGATGCTGTGCAGCTTACATTTGATGCAGAAGCTTTAAAACAAAAATTAACAATTCTAGAAAATTACACCATTGCACTACAGCCTGTTTTAACAGGAAAAATATCTTCTGAAGAAATAGATTCTCTGCAAGTGAAAGCTAGGCAATCTGTAATAGATGAAAGTAAACTAAACGCAACAAAAGAAGATTCTTTATTTAGAGAGAAAGTAGATAGGGCAACTCGTTTTTCACTTTTAAACAATGCTAAAAGCAGTGTAAAAATAGTATTTTTTGCACCTTTAAAAGGTAATATATCGCAAGAATTTGATGCAAATTCTAAACATTTTGCAATAGATATTGCTTCTAAAAAAGGCAACCCAATTAAAGCTACGGCAGATGGTACTGTTATTTTTTCTGATTGGAGCGCAGACACTGGTTATGTAATTATCTTAAAACATAGTAAAGATTTTATTTCTGTATATAAACACAACGGAAATTTACTAAAACAACAAGGAGATTTTGTAAAATCTGGAGAAGTAATTGCTAGTGTAGGATCAACTGGAGAACTTACTACAGGACCACATTTACATTTCGAACTATGGAAAGGTGGCTATGCCATAAACCCAACAAATTTTATAGATTTTAAATAATGAGTATCAAATCTTTCTTTGCAATTCCATTTGCTAAAATTGCGACTAAAAAAGTCTATAAATGGGCGAATAAACCTCATAAAACGCAAGAAAAAGTTTTTAAAAATTTAATCTCCAAAGGAAGTAAAACAGCTTTTGGTAAAGATCATGATTTTGCTAATATTACTACGTATGAAGAGTTTAAAAAACAGGTTAAGGTAACTGATTACGAAGGATTAAGGAAGTATGTAGACAGAATAGTAGCAGGAGAATCTGATGTTCTATGGACGGGCAAACCGCTTTACTTTGCAAAAACCTCTGGTACAACTTCTGGCGCAAAATACATACCAATTACCAAAGATTCTATGCCAACGCATATTACCGCGGCAAAAAATGCTATGTTATTCTATATTGTAGAAAAAAATGATGCAAGTTTTGTAAATGGAAAAATGATTTTCTTACAAGGCAGTCCGGTTTTAGAAGATACAAACGGCGTTAAACTGGGACGATTAAGCGGCATTGCGGCGCATTATGTTCCAAATTATTTACTCAAAAACCGTTTGCCTTCTTGGGAGACAAATTGTATTGAAGATTGGGACACAAAGGTAAATGCAGTCGTAGAGGAAACTGTAAACGAAGATATGTCGGTAATTAGCGGCATTCCTTCTTGGGTGCAAATGTATTTTGAAAAACTAATTGAAAAAACAGGTAAATCAATTTCAGAAATCTTTCCAAATTTTAATTTCTTTATTTATGGTGGCGTAAATTTTGAACCTTATAAAAATAAATTCGAAAGTCTTATAGGTAAAAAAGTAGATTACATAGAATTATACCCTGCCTCAGAAGGCTTTATTGCATATCAAGATTCACAAACTGAAAAAGGAATGCTCTTACAATTAGATTCTGGTATTTTTTATGAGTTTATTCCTGCTTCAGAATTTTATAATGAAGACCCTAGAAGAATCTCTCTTAAAGATGTAAAGATTGGCGTAAACTATGTTATTATTTTAAACACAACTGCAGGTCTTTGGGGGTATAATATTGGCGATACTGTAGAGTTTACAAATACTAAACCGTATAGAATTAAAGTTACTGGTAGAATTAAACACTTTATTTCTGCATTTGGTGAACATGTAATTGGCAAAGAAGTAGAGAAAGCATTAAATGACGCTATTAAAGAAACCGCTATAAATGTTAGTGAATTTACCGTTGCGCCCCAAGTAAACGCAACAAATGGTTTGCCTTATCATGAATGGTTTATCGAATTTGAAAATGAACCTGAAAATTTAGATGAGCTTGCCACTAAAATAGACGCATCTATGCAAGTACAAAATATTTATTACTTCGATTTAATTAAAGGAAAAATTTTACGCCCATTAATTATTAGAAGAGTGAAAAAAGGTGGTTTTCATGAATATATGAAATCTATTGGTAAATTTGGAGGACAAAATAAGATACCACAATTATCTGATAATAGAAAAATTGCGGATGTTTTAGATGCCTTTTTAATTAAAAATTAATAAAATAGAAACAAAATGGGAGATTATTTATTTTTAGGACTAGCAATTATGCTGGTTGTTGTGTACTTTTACAATAAATACAGAAATAAAAGACGCTAAAATTTTCACGAAATAGCAATACAAGGCTATCATAAAAAATTAAATCGAAAATTAAAGGCTTCACAGAGAAATATCAACACAAAAGAAATGAGCACAATTAGAATTACAAAAAAGTTCAATTTTGAAACAGGACACGCTTTATACGGTTATGATGGGAAATGTAAAAATGTTCATGGACATTCTTATAAGCTTTCCGTTACGGTTTCTGGAAAACCAATTACAGACAGTACAAACGTAAAGTTCGGAATGGTAATTGATTTTAGCGATCTGAAAAAAATTGTAAATGAAGAAATCGTAGATATTTTTGACCATGCCACTGTTTTTAACAAAAACACACCTCATGTAGAGTTAGCAAAGGAATTAATGGCAAGAGACCATCATGTTTTATTGGTAGATTACCAGCCCACCAGTGAAATGATGGTGATAGATTTTGCACAAAAAATTAAAAGCAGATTGCCAAAAAACATAAAGTTACATGCCATAAAATTACAAGAAACAGAATCTAGTTTTGCAGAGTGGTTTGCTAATGAAAACTAATTTTAATAAAAAATAGACTTATGAAAATACTTAAATTTATCTTTTTTTTATCCTTTATATTATTAATCACTAGTTGTAGTGACGATAATGCAGATACAACACCATTTATCTTATCAAATGAAAATATTATAGGAACCTATAATATTAGTGAACTTAATATCGAAACAAAAGTAACCTCTACAACAGATGTATCTGGAGTTTCTATACCGTTTACGGTAGCTACCTCAACAAGTAATGGAGATGTTTTTCAATTTTCTTTTGTATTAGATTCAGACGGTACCTTTAGCGCCTCTGGGCAATTCGTAATTGAAACTGAGGTAACGCCCGCAACAGGAGATGTAGTTACAACTCAAGAAATTAAAAATTACACAAACTCTGGTACGTTTACCTTAAACTCAGAAAATGCAAAAATTACTTTTTTTTCTTCTATAGGAGATTTCTTAGAAGGTACGTATACTATTCTTTTATTTAATGAAACTACCCTTAGTTTAAATCAGGAAGTAGAGGAATCATCTGGTGCGATTACAAATGAAATTAATAGAAGTATCAGCTTTGTAAGATAAGAGATACAACTACTACAAATAAAAAAGCTGTCCATTTTAAATAGACAGCTTTTTTGTTTCTTAAAATTTAAATAGATACAAAGCCTTTTACTTCCCGTTAAATTCGTTCATGGTATTTGACAACCCAGCTGTACCAAAAGATGTAATTATATTCGAAGATGTTGGTAAGCGCTCTATTAATTGGCTAGTTTCTTCTTTACTCCATTGACCGAGCACAAAATCTGCCTGCCTTCCTTTAGAGTAGTTTGCTCCCACTCCAAATCTAAAACGAGGATATTGTTGCGTATTTAGTTTCTCTTGAATATCTTTCAATCCGTTATGACCTCCAGCAGAACCTTTTGCTTTTATACGAATGGTACCAAAATCGATATGCACATCATCCGTAACTATTAAAATATTTTCTACAGATATATTTTCTTTATCCATCCAATATTTTACTGCTTTCCCACTCAAATTCATATAGGTACTTGGCTTTAAAAGAATAAAAGTTCTTCCCTTTAATCTAAAAGTAGCTACATCTCCTAACTTTTCTGTTTCAAAACTAGTTTTGTGCACTTCAGCAACTTCCTCAACAATTTTAAAACCAATATTATGGCGAGTATTGGCATACTCTGCGCCAATATTACCCAAACCTACAATTAAAAATTTCTTCATTAACGCTTCTTTCGTTTCTGTATTAAGACTAAAGGTGTTTTTTAAAAAAGTCACTATATTCATTCATCAAAAATACTAAGAAAAAAAATAGCATTGTTATGAGAAAAATAAGCATAAAAAAAGCGCTACAAATATTGTAACGCTTTCTTGTTTTCTATAAGTTGCTAAATTATTCTGCAGCTGGTGCAGCAGCTTCTGCAGCTTCTGCTTCTTCGTCTTCCGCATCATCAGTTGCGTTTCTAGAAGTTCTAACTTGCACAACAACAGTATTGTCTGGGTGCATAAAAGTATAACCTTCATTAGCTAATGAAGCTACTACTAATTTACTTCCAATTTTTAACGCTGAAATATCAGCAGTTACAAAATCTGGTAAGTTAGCAGGCAATGCTTTTACTCTTAATTTACGGTTTGTAAAACGTAAAGAACCACCATTTAATACTCCAGGAGAAGTACCAGTTAATTGTACTGGTATTTTCATTGTAATTTCTTTATCATCAAATAACTGATAAAAATCTGCGTGTATGATTTTATCAGATACCGGGTGAAACTGGATGTCTTTTAAAATAGCAGGTATTTTTTGTCCATCAACACTAATTGTTGCAGTATAAACGTTTGGAGTGTATACCAACTTTTTAAATGCTAATTCTTCTGCTGAAAAATGCATAGCTTTATCTCCTCCGTATATAACGCAAGGAACCATACCAGCATTACGTAAGGCTTTAGTTGCTACTTTACCTACGCTTTCTCTTTTTGATCCTTTAATTGTAATTGATTTCATTACTTTTTTTATTAATTTATTTTACATTAAAAATTGTCCACTAATTGAAGTATTGTCTTGCACATTGTGCATAACATCAGCAAATAATGGCGCGCAAGATACTACTTTTATTTTAGAAGTCTCCTTCTTTAAAGGAATAGTATCTGAAACTATCAATTCTGTTAAACCAGATTTTTCTATTTTATCGTATGCTTCTCCAGATAATATTGGATGCGTACAAATTGCACGAACACTTATGGCGCCTCTTTCCATCATTAAATTTGCAGCATGTGCCAAAGTTCCGCCTGTATCTATCATATCATCTACTAAAATAACATTCTTCCCTTTTACGTCTCCAATAAGTTCCATATGAGAAATTACATTGGCCTTTTTACGTTGCTTGTAACAAATTACTACATCGCAATGTAAATGCTTAGAATAAGCATATGCTCTTTTAGAACCTCCCATGTCTGGAGATGCGATTGTTAGATTATCTAAATTTAGACTCTTAACATATGGCATAAAAATAGTAGATGCATATAAATGGTCCACTGGCTTTTCGAAAAAACCTTGAATTTGATCTGCATGTAAATCCATTGTAATAATTCTTGTTGCACCGGCAGACTGTAATAGATTGGCTACTAATTTTGCACCAATAGCAACTCTAGGTTGATCTTTTCTATCTTGTCTCGCCCAACCAAAATAAGGCATTACTGCTGTAATATGTCTAGCAGAAGCTCTTTTTGCAGCATCTAACATTAAAAGCATTTCCATTAAATTATCTGCATTAGGAAATGTAGAACCTATAATAAAAACACGTTTACCTCTTACAGATTCTTGGAAAGCGGGTTGAAATTCGCCATCACTAAAATAAGTAGTCTTTACTTTTCCTAAAGTAGTGTTGTATTCTTTTGCAATTTTCTCTGCCAAAATTAAACTTTGCCTACAGGCAAAAATTTTTGGGGCTGGTTGATTTTTAGGCATTTAGTGCGTGTTTTTTAGTGAGTTGTTGTGAGGAAACAAAAGTAGAATTAATTTATTTAGTTTGGAATTAATTTAGTGACTTTAAAATAAAATAATTTAATACATTTGCACTGCTAATAAAACTTGCTCAAGTGGCGGAATTGGTAGACGCGCTGGATTCAAAATCCAGTTTTTTCGGAAGTGCGGGTTCGATTCCCGCCTTGAGTACTTTTAAAAACCCTAATAAATTGAATTTCAATTAGTTAGGGTTTTTTGTATTTAATAATTGTACGATTTATGTATTATGGATTATTTTTAATCTAATATTATAATAAATTAAACAGAAAAAAAAGATTGTTTTTTAGGCTTCATTTCGTGCATTTGTTACATTACTATTTTGAAAGAAGGAAGACAACTCCTTGTTATTTAGTTAAACACCCATTAGTAGGCTATAATGTTAGTCAATAGTTGTCAGAGTTAGATAACTAAAAAAAAGAATTTACAGCATAGGTTTATAAAAAGCCAAAAAAATCCAACTAATTTATTTAATTTCATACCCCCCATACTCATAAATATCGGTTTTCTTTTGAGGGGTATCCTTCCTGAAACGGTATATAACCCGATGCTTCTATATGTCTGAGATATAAAAAAATGATTGTATTGCTTCGTTACACCTAAAAACACCTGTAAACCCTTATAAACATTGGTTTTGCTGATATCATCTTATATATGTTTTGTTTAGGGTTATAAAACACCGTGCAGAGGTAATGCTCTGTCTCTTGGTATATGCTATTTTATATCTACGTATTGAATAATATCAACCAAACACCAACCGTCTTTATATTCTACTTTTAAGAAGTTTAAACCCTTAATCAAAAAATAATTATTACTTTTACTAAGTATTTCGAATTCAACTTTTGTTGAATACCAACCGAGTGAAGACACCACGGTGGTAAAACAATACGGACGCAAGGTCAAAATAAACGTAAGTTACCTCTATCCTAATATTAGTCTCGAAGTACAAATAACAATTGTCTAATTAATTATTATTTGTATGAAATTTTTAAAACCAATCAATGATGGTAAGTCCATCAATGACAAAAGAGTTTTCATTTTAGAAACTGAAGAAACTATTTTTGATGTATCAGTTAAACACTATCTAATAGATGAAGGAGATTGTCTGAGGCTACACTATCAGGTTGATGACTCTAAAAAGTTAGCGGAAACGAGATACTCAGTAACATCAGGTGATTATTTAAATGAAAAAGAAGTTATTGATATTATAACAATGCAGTTTGAATCAACTCGTCTTTATAATGGTTTACCAAGGTTCGGGTCTCCCGGTTTTTTAACAGAAGAAGATTTTAATAAAATTATTTCAGGGATAAAAAGTGAATTGGATAAAAACAATGATTTAGCAAATGCATCTACAACTCCATTTATAAACTATCTTGACTCACAGTCCCTGAATCCAAAGCCGAGTGGTCACAATAAGTATTCTTGGCTCGCAGATTGCCCTTTTTCAAACCACGGGCATTATATGATGGTTTCTACTAAGGAAAACACATACGGATGCGGATGGTGTAAGAAAAAAGGAAGCCAAAAAGATTTAGAAGAGTACTTCAAGAATAAACCTTAAATAATCGACTCTGTAAATTCAATAACTTCTAAAGACAAGGGGAATGTTTTATTATCCGGTGATATTTAATCAAAAAAAAATATATTTGTTTACATATAACCCGTTACCACCAATTAAAAAAATGAAGAACTTGAAACAAACTTTATTACTGATATTAACATTATCAATTTTCACAAGCTGTGATTTTATAAATAATGCGTTTACTTATAAAGACACTACAAAAGGTTTTGTAGAAGCATTAATAAAAGAAGATTATGAAAAGAGTTTAACTTTTATGGCTGTCGAAGAAAAGGCTTTTGAAAATACAAATCTTGACACACTAAAATTAGGTTTAGCGAATTATCAAAAAATAATAGTTAATAATTTTGGAACAGAATTAAATTATAAGTTCATAACTGCTGAAAAAACTTTCTCAACAACCGAAGGAGAAAGTACAGCGCCAAATACAACAAGAGCTCAAATTGAATTTTCAAACGAACAAGAATTTGGAGTATTTGAAATTATATTTGATGATAGTTCTAATAAAATATTAAATATAAAAACTCTTGATATTAAAGAAAAAATCCCGAATATGACTATGTTTTGGATATTTGGAATTTTAGCAATTTGTGTTCCTGTTTTTAATATTTTTATAATTAGAAAAATTAAAAAAAGTAATTTAAAGAAAAAATGGCTGAAATATATTGCTGTAATATTTCTGAATGTTCCTGCAATAACTTACGGCGCAATTAATGGAGTTTCTTTTAATCTATTAAGTTTTCAAATTCTATTCGGAATTAGTTTTTCATATATGGGATATTTAAGCTCTTTTTGGACTTTTGGAATACCACTTGGCGGAATTTATTGGTTGTGGAAACTTAATAAAAAGCCGAATGAAGAAATAATAAACGAAAATGAAATAATATCGGAATAAAAAACTGGTGGTAACACCGTACAAAATTAATTGCTTTGGTTCTGGCTTATTTAGGAAAGTCCTCGCGGACTTTCTATCTGTGATTTATTTATTAACTTTAGTGCTTAACAACAGCAAAAAATCTTGTACCACAACGTTGTAGGTAATTAAAACCAATCTCTTTTTTTTCCGATTGTTGTTTTAAAATAATAATCTGCCAAATCATAACCATTTTTAAAGGGTGTTTGCTCCAGTAGGTTACTAACTTCAATTTTAAAACCTTTTGTTTTTAATGCTATTGCTTTCTTATTCCAATTTATAAATTCGCCTTTATCAGGAAACGCAAAACACTTTCTTTTTTTTAAGGGTTCTAACAATTCAAATTTAAAATTACTTTTACTACCAGTAGCAATCCAAATGAAATCAGGTAAAAACATATTCATTATAATTGCGGTCTTTTCACTTTCTACTATGGCAATGCTTTTTTGATAGTCTTTTTCATTTAAAAGTATGAATTACCAACATCCTCACATCATAACAGAAGCCTGCGTCCAATAACAACAATTATTATTATTATTATTGCTTTTATGATGGGAGTAGAGACAACAGGAAGACATTTCGGAAAAGATTGTAATGTGATGGGGAAAGTTCTCTTATCTCGTTACGATTTATTTCTAAAAAACAACATTACAACCCAAGCGACAACCAATCTAAATGTACAAGAATTAGAAGAAAGATATGGTAATCCTGTTCGTTCTCGTTTGCGTCAACTTTTTAACCTCATAGCTTTTAAAAATACTTCAATCGATAAACGAAGGTAAGTTTATACCATTTTATTTGTTTTTTATTTTTGTATTTAAGCAAATTTTACACCTTTTGTTTTTTAGCTATTGCTAGTTTACATTGCCAAAACAACCTAAAATTTATTTTAACTCAAATATAACCAAAGGGGTTTAATTATGCTTAATGTATCATTTGGGGAGTTATTACGGTTCTAAAACCTGTATGATCTGATCCAGAATCTATTGCAACACCCATTTTTGCAGAAATTCTAAAACTTGCGCAATAGGACGCATGGCATAAAAAAGAGCCCCCTTTCATTATATGTTCTATTTGATATGGATTTGATGGACTGTATGATTTTTTTGCTCCTTTTGGATTTGTAAATATTTCAGAAGTATCTATTTCTTTGTAATAGTTCACATTGAACAAGTCACTCGTAATCTCCCAAACATTTCCCAATAGGTCATAAACACCAATACTGTTTGGAGGATACGATTTTACAGCAGCTATCAATTCAAAACCGTCAATACTTTCATTTTTTACAGGGAAAGTTCCTTGCCAAGTATTAGCGTTTGCATTTAATAATTCTGGGTTATTTCCCCAGGTGTAAATGGTATTCTCATTATTTCCTTGTGCAGCAGATTCCCACTCTGCCTCTGTAGGCAATCTTCTATTTGCCCATTTGCAATATGTCATCGCATCTTCATAGGCAATATGAACTACTGGAAAATCCTCTTTCCCTATAATTGTAGAACTTGGGCCCTCTGGATGTTTCCAGTTTGCACCAATTTTCCAAATCCACCATTGCTGATAATTATTCATATTAACAACGGCATTCACTTTCTTGTTGAAGATTAAACTTCCTGGTTGCAAAATAGAATCGTGAGGCTTTATAGTTCCTTCTGATAGTTGCTTTTTAATTTCCTCCCAATCTATTTTTCTTTCTGCAATTGTAATATATTTAGTTGCGTCCACGAACCTTTTAAACTGTTTGTTTGTTACTTCTGTAATATCAATAAAAAAACCATCAACGGTCACTTTATGGGCGGGTTTTTCTCTTGGCATGGCATACGTATCTGTATCTTTTGCTCCTTGTAAAAATGTTTTTCCTGCAACCCAAACCATACCTTCTGGTGCCTTATTATGATGGTAAATCGTTTTTAGTTCTTTTTTACAACTAAGAAAAAGTAAAAACACTAAAGACATGGAAATTTGTGAAATTCTATACATTCGTCATCCTAAATAATTTATAAATATAATAATTTAAAAGAGTAGCTAAGCAAAATATATATAAACAC
>Ga0209279_10001109_pt1 | contig 14870 bp, 20 predicted proteins | sample CoawatmetaG00DNA_3_FD_187508 | JGI IMG/M metagenome (GOLD analysis project Ga0209279, IMG submission 187508) | Marine microbial communities from the West Antarctic Peninsula - Coastal water metaG006-DNA (SPAdes) (version 2) | ecosystem: Environmental > Aquatic > Marine > Coastal ... | reverse complement strand
ATAATAACTATATCTAGCTGGTATATTAGTAGGTGATTTTTTCTTAGATCCTTTTTTTGATTTTTTTGATTTAGATCTATGACTACTAATTTTTCTGTATGTTTTATGATTACTCTTGGATTTAGATTTTCGTTTACTTTTACTTTTACTTTTACTTTTACTTTTACTTTTACTTTTACTTTTACTTTTACTTTTACTTTTACTTTTACTTTTACTTTTACTTTTACTTTTACTTTTACTTTTAACATCAAATAAGTCACCAATATAATCTGTTAAGGATTTATCCATATTTATATAATATGATTATAAATTAATTCTATATTTATTTAATTTATTCATTAACTCAATCATATATGGAATATCGTCTTCGATTGCTTTTTTGTCATTTGTGATTGTTTTCTTTAAAGTTATACTCTGTAAGTCTTTTGCTTGAATTTTCTTATCTGATTGTATCTTATTTTGGACCGCATGGATTGGTACACCCATTTTAATCATTTTATCATATTTAGTTAATGGAGGTGGGGGTGGAGGAATACTTTTCCCTTTAGTCCCTTTCCCTTTAGTAAATACCTTATCAGGAGTATCATCTATGAAACTGTATTCAGTTAAGTATAATGGAATGTCTATTTTACATTGTAATAATTCCCAATGATAATATATGTTCCCATTTTTATTAACCCATAAACCTTGTAAGTGTATTATAAAGTTTCCATATGTATTATTTATTATTTTATCAATTACATTTTTATTATGATCATAAATCAATATGTCCTTATTTATTTTCAAACGTAATAATTTATTATTATTATACGTTTTAATTAAATCATCAACTATATATTCATCAAATACTTTGTTCACCTTCTTATCAACTATTTCTAAATTATGATAAAATAATTCTATATTTTTATCATTATCAATATTCTGAAATGATATATCTATATATTTCTTACTATAAAGAAATTTCTCCCCATATGGTACATACATCTTAGGTGTCTGAATAATAAGATCATTATTTTTATATTTAATAGGAATCAATGTATAATTATCTGAATATTTAAGGAATTTCTTTATATTAATATCTTTAGATTGTATAGGTTGATTATATATCATAATTATTATATGATATAATAATTAATCAAATTTATTATTAAATATATATGTTATATTATAAACATGGGTGCTAATTTATCCGGGATACAAGAACACGAAAATCATCGGACTAATCGCAATTCTAAACTACGATTAACACCCTTAGGTGAGTTTACTGAAAGTAGTGATAGCTCAGATACTAAAACACGTAAAGAAGCACGTAGAAATGCTACACATGCTCTACGAAACCCTAAACCTAAAAGCAAATCTAAATCTAAATCTAAATCTAAATCTAAATCTAAATCTAAATCTAAATCTAAATCTAAATCTAAATCTAAATCTAAATCTAAATCTAAATCTAAATCTAAATCTAAATCTAAATCTAAATCTAAAGAAGTAAAAAATAATTCTAACCTTCTAGCGCGTGCAGACCATAAGTTTGTTCCTGAAGGATTAGACGTTTTTAAGAAAAAATATGGGCGATTCAATAAATCTATTAAATATTTAATGGACAAATTCAACAACAACGAAGAACTAGTCGAAGCTGTTTTAAAAAGTAACCTAATAGAATTTGAAGATGAATTTATAGCCGAACGTAATAAGGTATCTAGGAGTAAGAAGATGGCCCCTGATATGAGTCATAGACCACGTGATAAGTTGATGCTACTTATCATTAACAGTTCTGCTAATCCTAATAGTAGTAGTGGGTCAAAGAAGAAAAAGTCTAGGAAACATAAGAAAAAGAAAACAATGAGAAGATAATTATTTAAGAATTTACTGATATACATTAATAAATATGTCGTGTATTATTTGCGGAGAAGGTAATAACGTAAAATATTCTGTGCATTTAGAATGTCAATGTAAATCTAAATTTCATTATGAATGTATTTATAATACTTTGAAAAATGATAAATATAGAAAATGTCCATTATGTTCTACTGCAGATATGAAATTACCATTAGTAAATGGATTAAAAAAAATTGATAACCATATCCATATGATTGATCCTAATAATATATATGAAAATCAGATGTGTCAAACAATCTTAAAAACAGGAAAAAATAAAGGCAATAAATGTGATAAGAATTGTAAATTAGGGTATCTAACGTGTCAAAGACATTTTATAATTAACACCCTCCCCGATGTTTCCGTGTGAATTTCTTAAGATATTGTTCAATTGTGATATCTTCATCCCACCGTTCATTATAGTCTTTTACAATTGATTTGATGGATCTATTTACATTTAGGTCTCCACAAACACGATCACCGCAATTATCTATATTTGCCAGATCAACTTTTCTATTAATATTATCATTAATTTGCCAACGACCTAATACAGGTAGGTTTGAGTAAGGTTTGTATCTATTAATAATATTGCGAATCATACTACTAATCATATTAATATTATGAAATATTTCAATCAAATTTATTTGAAATACTTATAATAATCATCAACAGTAATATTTTTTTTCCATCTTCTGTTATAATCATCAACTATACCCTGTATTGTCATATATCTATTAGGTTTAATATTTTTTTCTTTTGTTATTTTACAATCCCATTGTAAATATATGGGTTCATTCGATGGTTTAAATTTTGATATTTTATATTTCTTGATATTGATGTTAGTCATCAAATGAGTAGATTGTCTGATAATATTACTAAACATTATTAATATAATATTTAATTATTATATTAATCAAATTTATCCACGGGTTAACGCGTACACCTTTTAGATATCATCATAATAGGCAAAAAATTTGATTTATGATTGAGTTTTCTGTATAACCAATAAACGATGACTACAATGACTGATACCGACAATATGATCATTCTTGAATCATCTGACGGGGATACATTTCCGATCGATAGAGATACCATAGTGAAAATGTCATTACTCATTACTACATTACTCGAAGATATAGACGAAGGAGACCATATCAACTTGCTCAATATCACAAGTGAACTTTGCCCACACATTATAGAATTTTGTAACAATTACCCACAAGGAGATAAAGAAAATGTTTGGGCAAAGGATTGGGTTAAAAAATTTAGCCTTCCTACACTTTATACTTTGATTGTTGGGGCTGATTATATGGGTATTAAACCTCTAGAAGATATTGTAGGTCAAACACTAGCCGATATGATGGTAGGCAAAACACCTGATGAAATCCGTGCACATTTCGGGATTGTAAAAGATCTTACTCCTGAAGAAGAAGCACAAATCATCAGTGAAAATACTTGGGAGAGTTAAGCAAATATTAAAAGTATATTATTAAATATGTCAATCAACTTTATTTAAGTATTTATTGATAAGTATATTAATGAATGGTCTGTTCTATTTGTTTAGATGATATTGATAATGATCATATTTGTAAGACTTTAAGTTGCGGACATAAATACCATTTTGTATGTTTTAAGAAATTAGTTTATAGCAATCAAAATTTTTTCGTAAGATGTCCTTTATGTAGAGAAATGAACACAGATGTTTCTAAACCTTTTATAAATGATCATAAAAGAAATATTATGATGATGTGTTTAGGTAATTTAAGATGTGTATGTAAGAATAAGAATGGAAAGAGATGTAAGAATAAATCATTATTAATGAATTATGGAAAATGTTATACACATAACAAAGATATTATAAGAGAAAAACATTATAGATTATATTCAGATTATTTATATCATATATTATGTTCAAATTATGATTGGTTAACAATGATTTTTTTAATTGATGTTGGTAAGAAAATTATGATTAAATTCTTAAGTGAAGATTCTTGTGTTACAGATATAATTCAATATTATTATAGGTATTTAAATGATAAAGTATATAGAGGAGAAAAACAAACTCATTATATGAATGGTATATATGAATATTATGATTTAGAAAAGGTTCAGAAGAGTTGGTTGGATTATTGTGTTAATAAAAATGTTATAATATAATATATGCTTGGTGCTGCTGGTCCACCGGATTTTGGGGGAGAAATAGATTTTGAAAGATATACAAATATTCTTAAAAATAAAGGGGGTTCTAATATAGTTGATTCATATTATATAATATCTGAATTATCATCTGAATCAGATAGATGTATGTTACATGGTAAAACAATTATTCATTATGTAATAAAAGTTTTAAAATTTATAATAAAAAGATTAATTAGATTGATAATTCGGGTAATTTTTATGTTATTGTTAAATCCATATACATATTTAGTATTAGCAATATTATTTATTCTATATGCAATATTCTTACCTATATTAAAAGCCCGCTGGAAAAAATTTAATGATTTTATATGTGAGATCAAAAAAGTAGGTTTTGATCCCCTCAAAGTACCAACCATAAAAATATTAGGAAAAACTATTGGTGGTCAAGAGATTTTTGGTGAATTCAAACCATTTAAAAAAGTAATTGATAATTTTTTCCCAGGTGTCTTTAATTGTGATGAAAAAGGAGAAAAATGGAACGCCATCGAACACGGAACTTGTGAGAACAGATTTGCTGGTGGATATCCTGGGGGACTACCTGGTTGTGAAAAAGAATTCGCCACTGATTATTCATTATGGTCAAATGATTCTTTAACTATTGAAGATAAAGATAAACTTGGTAAAGATGATGACGATACATATATATTATGTTATAATACAATATTTTGTCCAGATGCCCCTCAAAACTATTTAATATCTAATACCTCTATTGGTGGTTTCTCACCAACAATTGAAAATGGGTTTGGAAAAGGAACAGCTCCGTATAAATATCTTGCTTGTTGTCAGAACTCTTCTCAACCATGTATTTACCGTGAACAAGCTAAAAAATCAATAAATTTTGCTAGTGAAAGACCTGATTTAAAATATGACAACATAAAAAATAGTGATGCCAGCAAAATTCCTGACCCATCTGAAAGAAAAATGATATTTCCTCCGAATCCCTTGACCGGTGATACTAAAAAAGAATTTGGACCATTTATGCCATTAACAATGTATCAAATAACAAATAAAAATTTTGAAGCAGTATCAGTAATCAATATGGGTGATGTTGGTGAAAATGGAGGTGAACCTGATAAATGTACCCAAGTTACTGGTATTATGTTATCAATTAAAAAATGGATATGGATTTTTATAGTAGCATTCTTTATATATGAATTATATTGGTTCATATATGATATAATTTATGCTGATAATATGATTGCCAAAGCCGGTGGTGATAATGAAAAGATTGAAAAGAATGTTAAAAATTATTTATGTGGACGATCTTTTGATGCAAGTGATGGACCTTGTAGTAATGAAGATAAAGTCACAGTTGCTGTGAAAGCATTTATGAAAAAGTTCAAAGCTGGCGCCGCGGCGGACAAACCTGAACATAAAAAAGGATTGTTTAACAATCTAATGCACGGACACAAATATGATAAGAATGATTGTAGTATTCACCATGTGATGAATAGTAAGAAATGTAATCATACGACAAAACGAAATACAGGGGAAGGAAAAGGAACTGCTACAGGAACTGCTACAGGAACAAATGAAATCGATATAATGCATATACAAATACTATTTGGTTTTATGATCATTTCATCCATATTAACATTTATAGTCATTTATATTAGGAATAATAAGAAAGTCAAGAAAGTTAAGAAAGTCAAGAAAGATAAGAAAGATAAGAAAGATAAGAAAGATAAATAAGTTACGCCCAATCACTAGTCATTATACCAGGATTAGAGTAGAAACTAAATAGATCAGAATATTTACTTACTTTATCACCATACAATACACCAGGAGCGTCATAAGGATTATTTAATATCTTGGTCAATGCGTTATTATTCGCAATACAACTATCAGGTAAGTTATTATTTTGTTTAGGAACGCCTTCAGTGTTCCAATTATTAGAATCTTTATCACAGAAAGATGGTGAAAATAGATCAGGGACACCATCTGGTAAATAATATTTACTTAAATCATCTAATTTAAAGAATTCATATTGTTTATTCTCTATATTTATAAAATCTAAAATATTATTATTAGTTCTATAATGTTCATTCAATGTGTTTTCTAAATCATCATTAACCATATCATAACTCAATAATATTCCTTTTGTTTGGTTATCGACTTGTCTAACATCATATTTATTTATAATATTATTAGTAGCTCTTTCATCTATATTGAGGTAATTAAGATAATATTCATTATTAATATATACAACATCCATTATAAATTTAACCTGATAATAATTTTTAATATCATATATGAAACTACTAACAATTATTCTAAAATTATCATTATTATCTTTAATAATATATAAACCTTCTAATTCTTTAATAAAATATTCTGATTCTTTTAATATAATATTAAAATGTGATATTACTTTTTTTAAAATATTAACAACCTTTTCATTAAGGTCTGAACTAATAGTATTTTTATCTAAATAACATTTAGACACATTATTTTCTAATAAAATTTTATCAGAATTTTTAATATCATTCATAGCTTTTAAAAACATGTTATTAGGATCAGTAAACGATTGAGTATTTTTAAAACTTTCAACTACTTTTTTAGTAGATTTAGATCCTTTAGGTATTTTACTAAATAGTTTCCATAATAATAAAAAAATTATTAATATAGCAATGAAGTGAAGCGGACACATATATATATTAATTATATAATATTATTAATATTATTAATAAAATCAGTAATAAAATCTTTACATGTTTCTAATTGATATCTATGCTTTGCTCCAGTTATGATAATATTACCTGCTTTAAATACAGCAATAGTTACACGCTTACATTCACCATCACCATCAGATGTTCCTTTGCCGCCACAAATAGCATTACATTTACAAATACCATCACAATTATTACTATTAAAGTAATATTTAATATTAACACCTGGATAAACACATGGTTCAAATGTTGAATAATAATCTTTATCTACTAAATGTTTCTGAAGTAAATCTCTATTAACACCTTTATTGAGTGAGAAATCACTATTAATTAATACTATTCTATAATTTAATAAATCTAATCCACCATCAAATGTTTCTTTATAACATTTAAACATATCAGATAATACTGTATAAAGTTTAGAACCTTGTTCTTCATATTTTAATCCAGTCATCTGAATTTTTCCATTATTAAAGAATTTAACATTAATAATCTTATCATCATAGAAACAATGTAGGGTTACCTGATTAAAGAATGTTTTCTTTGCTTTTTCTTTTCTTTTCTTTTTAGTATTTTTTAATGCGAAACCCTTGTAATTATTATCACCGTGTTCAACATATTTAATAAAATCACTTAAATGAGTTTGTTCATATAGTTTGCCTAAACAGATATTAGATCTAATTTCAGCACAAGCAGTCATTGTTGAAATTCTAAGAGTCATCTTAAGTATTACAACTTGTTATTATAATAATGCTTTAAGTATTAAATCAAATTTTTATTTAGAAAAAGTATTGAATCAATAAATTAATATATATCATATTCAAAATAAATTACCGTCCATGAATCATCATCAACCCACCCATAACGTATTATAATATCACTATCTATCTGTCTAATAATATCAGATACTTCATTTAAAGCCTTACCCCAAGTAAAATCATCTATTTTATCACATAGTGTATTCCATTCTAATTCTTCGATATAAATACATTGATCATCTTCACAATATGTGAAGTCAATTGTAACCATTTTACTAAACTACATTTATTTAATCAAATTTTATTAATTTATTCATTAATCTTATTTCCTTTTCTTGTGTTTCTATTATATCTTTGGATAGTTTCTTTATTTTTTTATCATCTGTTCTCTCATGTATTAATTTAGATGTTGTTAATGCTGTTGAATGATGTGGTATCATTCTTTTTAACCATTGTTTATCATGTACAAATAATTGTTTCCTTAATAAAAATACACTAATAATACTAAATAATAAACCTATAAAAAAAACAGTCATATTGATATGTCCCATTGCTAGATAATGTATTATTTCATGTGCCCATATCATATTAGAAGCCATCAATAACCCACCATAAAATAACGTTATTGAAAAATATAGATCATTTATTTTGAAAGCTAACATATTCATAGGATTAAATAACATTCCAACAATTACCATAACTATAAACATTATAAAATGTGATTTAAGACTTTTATTCATATATTATATTTAATATTTTATTTCTTTGTTTCATCGTCTGAATCACAAAGCATGAATTCGGGCACCAGTTTAGCCTTTTCATTCTTAACCAACCTTGCTTCTAATTCTGGGATTTTGTCTTTATAATAGACATAATGATCATAAAATGAAATCACTTTATCAATAATTGTATTCCACCAAACCTTATCTCTTTTAACTAAATCTATTTCATATCTAACGATTTTCCACCATTTTGTTTCAACAATATTATATCCTTTCTTAATATATCCATCAATCCATTCTAAATATCCGTCATCCGATAGAAGTAGTTTAGGATATAAATAAGAATATTTATCTTCTCCTTCTTTAATATAGCTAATAGTACAACCTTTTGGTAGATTCTGTTTGGTTTTACCGTGGATAGTTTTATCATAATCTTGAACATTAGGATACGAATATCTTAAGGGTTTGGATAGATCAAGAACATCTTTCTTAAAATCATTATGGGTTTTGTATTCTTCTAGTTTGACTTGGAGAAAATCACATTCATCAAGATCACATACTTCCATTTGACCTTGCATTTGCATCCAATAATGATGAGGCATCCATTTTGATTTATTCTTCTTCATCCAAAATTCTCTACTAGTTGGACATTTGATTTCTAGCATCCTACCTACATACTCAATTGGTCCAGTATCATCACAGATACCGTCGGGTGATGCCCCGAATATTGGGAAATCTGGGTGAGGGATCATACCGAATTCAATAACATTTGTTTGGGTGATAAGTTGATAAAATAGTGTGGCTATTTCTTCATATTTAGTACCCCATTCTGTGTGAATATTAGAGATGTGCGGAGCATCTGTTAGTTTATCATGGATTAATTTAAATTTAGACCTATAGTGATCATCACCTAGAGCAGTAGCGAATGAACTAGCAGTTAATTTATCTCTCCGCATTTCAAACCATTCAGGGGATCGTTGTTCAGGTAATTCTAATTCAAGAAGATTATAATATTTATTTTTACGAACATTATATGTTTTGATATCACCTATATGTTCTTTAATAATAGATCTAATAAAATATTGTTCTGATTTCACCTGATTACTATTTTTATTTAGATTAACTGTATCAAAGATATCAATTAGTTCATTTACTATTTGTTCTTCAAACATATGAATATTTTCTAGACATTCGTTGTAATTGTTATCAATATAATCGATGATGTTTTGTTTAGATATCATTTTATATTATTTTATTTAATCAATCAAATTTATTTATTATTATTAGCGATGTATTCTTAAATATTGAGAACATCATCATCAAAAAATTTGATTTACGTATGTAAGATAAGTTATACTCAACAACTAATGACTTCATTCGCAAACAAGCTTCTTAACAAGGAAGAGGTGACGGATACTATCGCTTCTTATAAGTGCGACCGGTGTTCTGAATGTCGGAATACATTCTTCATCCAGATGAAGGTTCAAAACATGGATAAGTTCATCTGTTCCTATATGTGTAGCAAGGATATGCATATTGACTACGGAAAGGACTATTGGAGCACAGTGGTCAACCTAGAAGATTTCAAACACCTTACCCCTATCCAGAATATGAAACAAAGTAAAGAGAAATTTTCGGTAGAATATGATCCAATTGATAGTGACCGTAATGAATTCGTTCAATCTTTGCTCGAAGAGGATGAACGGGTTGAGAAACTGATTGAAGGATTCAATAATGAATCATCCTCAAGTGATTCAGAGTAAATTAGAGATTGATAGATTATATTAAATTTTTTTAATAAATAATATATATGAATTTAAATGTTATATTATTAACTTTTTTGTTATTGATTATATGTATAGTTATATTAATAATTATATCACCAATCATAGATCATTTATTTTATATTGATGATAAAATAGATAAAATGGATAAATTAAAGATGTATAGTATTGTTATTACTCATATAATAATATTAGGAATTTTTATATTGTTTATTCATTATTTTGTGATAAATAAATTTATGAAATATTTCAGAATTATAAAACATGAACAATATATAAAATTATCAATTGACCTTGTTTTGACATTGACATTAGTTGGTCTTCAAAGAAATTTAACATATAAATTACAATATATATCAAATATACATCCAATTAGGTCTAAATTAATTAAATAAAATATGGTTTATGATATAATGAATCAGATTGGTGGTTTTGATAATCTTAAAAAATGTTTAGATGTAGATAAATATGTATTACTTTTTTTTACAGCATCATGGTGTGGTCCGTGTAAAAAGATTTATCCTGAATTAGAAGAGTTATCTAAGAAATTAAATAAAGATTTAATAGAAATATACAAGGTTCAGATAGATAATGATGATAATGAAGAAATATGTAGTATATTTAAAGTAGAATCAGTACCATCATTTTATTTAATGAAAAATAAAGAATGTATTAATACTCTGAAAGGTGCTGATATGAATGAGATAAAAAAAATGTTAAATATTAAAGATTAATAAAAAAAAATCTAATATATATATATGAATAATTATAAAAAAAAATCAATTAGAGTTAAATTGTCTCGTAAAAAAAATAAAAAATCATTTAAAAATAAGTCTTTAAAAAGATATTCTAAAAGAAAAATATCAAAAAGAAAAATATCAAAAAGGAAAATATCAAAAAGGAAAATATCAAAGAAAAGATCAAAAAAAATATTGATGAACGGAGGGATGAATTGGCCGTTTACGAGATACTTGGCGGCTAAAATGGGTTTATTACCTGCACCTGCACCTGCACCTGAACCAGTAATGGATAGTTATAAAAGTTGTAATCGTGATATAAATGATAATATATTATCACAAATGAGATGTATGGTAGATGATGGTGAATTACCTTTATCTGAAATTAATAGGGATACCACATGTCATCAAAGTCAAAGAGGATTATTTATTGTATTAGAAAAATATTATAATCCTGGGGGTGGAAATATATTAAGTAAGTTAAAAAAACATTATACATGGAGTAAAACTAAAGAGTTATTAGAATCAGGTGAACATTATATAATTGAAGCAAGTATATTTGGTGTGCATTCTTATTTTATAGAAATAAAAGATAAAAAATTTAGAATTATAAGTTTATGGGAGCTACAATACGGTTTTTTAGATTTCCCAGAGTTGTCTATATGGGGAAAATTTCGTGATTATAATGATTATGATGTTTTCTTAAATAAATTAAAATTAATTAATGGTGATGATATTGATTTAGATACTTCTGGTAATCATAATTTATATGAGTATAAAATGACAATAAAAGAATCTAAAATATGTGCGGCTACAATTAGTGAAATATTTGCATCAAATGTAATATGGAGTGAAATATATGATAGTATTACTAGTCAAAAAGGAATGTTAAGTCAACCTAAATATGTTTTACAACTTGAAAGAATTACTTGAATACATGCCATCATTTTGTTTAATGAAAGATAAACAATGTTTAAATACATTTAAATGAGCTGATATTAATGGAATAAAAATGATGATTTACAATTTATATCATTGAGTGGAATATGATAAGGATTTTATGTTGCAAATGTATGGTAAACCCAATATTTTAAAAATAAATTTATATTCTATTTGTTAAAATTTAAAAAGTAACTAGTGATAAAAAAAATGTTAAATATTAAAGATTAATTAATAATTTATATATAAGATGACTACATTTGACGCATTCGATTTAAATGATAAATTACTAAGAGGAATATATTCGTATGGGTTTGAGAATCCATCTGATATTCAAACTAAAGCATTACCGATTATTAATTCTAAAAGAGATTTAATAGCACAAGCACAATCAGGAACTGGTAAAACTGGAGCATTTACTATTGGTGCCCTGAATCTATTAGATTGTGAATTAAAGAAAACTCAAGTATTGATCCTGAATCCTACATATGAATTAGTAAACCAAAACTATGATGTATTAAAAGCACTTAGTCAATATATGGATTGTAGTATTATGAAGGTAGTAGGTAAAACAAGTGTAGAAGAATGTAAACGAGATTTACAAAAAGAACCTCAAATTATAGTTGGGACACCAGGAAGAGTATTAGATATGATTAGTAAAAGATATTTATATACAAATGATATTAAATTATTTATATTAGACGAAGCTGATGAAATGTTGTCAGGAGGATTTAGGGAAAATATTTATAATATAATTCAATATATTTCTAAAGATACACAAATATGTTTATTTAGTGCTACTAAAAATGATGAAACTTTAGAACTATGTGAAAAATTCCTAAATAATCCTGAAACAATCTTAGTAGAGAACCAAAATGTAACATTAGAAGGTATTAAACAATTTAAGGTGGTTATTAAAGAAGAATGGAAATATGATACTTTAGTTGATATTTATGATTTATTAAATGTTTCTCAATGTATAATTTATATTAATTATAAAAATAAACTAATGAATATTTATGATGAATTAATTAAAAATAATTATCCAGTTGATTTTATTCATGGAGAAATAACTAAGGATGAAAGAGAAAGTAAATTACTCGATTTTAAAAATGGTAAGACAAGAATGTTATTATCTACTGACCTATTAGCTAGAGGTATTGATGTTCAACAATTAAATTTAGTAATTAATTTTGATCTACCTAGATCAAAAGAAACATACGTCCATAGAATTGGGCGATCTGGAAGATATGGACGTAAAGGTGTTGCAATTAATTTAGTTAATAACAGAGAAGAACCTTATCTAAAAGAATTAGAAGAACATTACTGTATACAGATAAATGACTTACCTGAAAATGTTAATGATATTTTTAATATTTAAAAAGTTATGCGTAATAAATATAAATATATTTTAATATAATTATAAATGGATAATTTAGAAATTAACTTAGATGATGAATTCAAAAATATTGATATTAGTTCGAATATCAATACAGATAATACTATGGGTATAGATTTATTAATGGGAGAAAATAAAGGTGTAGGAGGTAATTCACCAGCCGCTAAAACTATTCCTGAAATGAGTTCTCCTTTCGCTAATACACCAAATGTTTCAGAACCTTTTAATGACCCTATGATGAGTAATCTCCCTGATAGTGATTATAAACCCGTTCATGTTCTTTCGCAAACAGATATTAAAAATGAAAAAATTGATTTATTATATAAATTTAAAAAACTCACGGATCAAGGTGTAAGAACAACATCAAATTATAATATGAATTCTAATTTAGATGATATGAGAAATGAATATATTAAATTAAAAAAACAGAGAGATGTAGAGAATTCTGTTAAATTCCAGCGAAAAGTAATGATGGCTGCTGTATCAGGAGCTGAGTTTCTTAATAGTAAGTTTGATCCATTTGATGTTAAATTAGACGGATGGTCTGAATCAGTTAATGAAGGTATAGACGATTTTGATGAAGTATTTGAACAATTATATGAGAAATATGGTGGTGGTGGTGAAATGGCACCTGAATTAAAATTAGTTATGATGCTTGGTGGTTCAGCATTTATGTTTCACTTATCAAATACTATGTTCAAATCATCCGTACCTAATATGGGAGATATCATGCAACAGAATCCGGATTTAATGAAACAATTCGCTAAAGCAGCTGTAGGTTCTATGGCTGGACAACCGCAACAACAACAAAATTCTATGCCGAATTTCATGCAGCAACCACAGCAACAACCGCAACCACAACAACAGAACCTTTCAACTCCTTCAAGATTAGAAATGAATGGTCCAGTCGCTGATATAGATGATATTATTAATAATATGAACTTACAACCAAATACTGGCCCGGATTTAGACAGTATATCTATCATGAGTGGTGATAGTAATACTTCTAAAGGTATTACATTGACCTTATAAAGTTTGTTTAACATTATTTAATAATTCAATACATGTATCTATATATTGTCCTTTTTTATCTTCATTACTGTCATCGTCCTTTTTATACAAACTCTTTATGATTTGTATAAATATGAAATATAAAACTATCATAATTAATGAAATATTTATATCTTTTGTTGAAACTAAAAACAAACAAAATATAAAAATATGTTTCAATATTTGTTGATTATGAAAATAAGGTTGCATGTCTTGAAACATCATACGCCCACCAAACATATTCAATATGAATGCAGAACTCATAAACATAGGTGTATTAACTAAAATATCAAAAATATACATTATATTTTATTAAATAAAAAAAATATGTATATATATAAATGGTTGCTTTATTATCCCAATGTTATTCTGATACGAATATGACAGGTTCAGAAAAAGTTCAAAATGAACTTACTGTTAAAAAAAATGAAGAACAAGTTGAGTTAGAACCTAAGAGACAAGATCAAGGACAAGAACAAGAACAGCGTTTTTTTCCTCCCCAAAGAAAATATCCTGGTTTACCTAAACCAAACAATTCTAATTTATTAAAGAAAGGAGATTCAATATCTAATAGTCAATTATTAGATTTATCTGATTATGTGGATTATTTAGAAAAAATGGTTGTTGATTATAAAGAACAATATGATAACAGGTATAATAAAATCCAAAATCAAGAATATAAAGTAATTGAAAATTTCTCTAATGGTAATACTAATGATTTATTATTATATATAGTAA